>Ga0272449_1001589_pt1 | contig 22977 bp, 30 predicted proteins | sample YNPCB0241_FD_198679 | JGI IMG/M metagenome (GOLD analysis project Ga0272449, IMG submission 198679) | Hot spring sediment microbial communities from Yellowstone National Park, WY, United States - YNP-CB-024-1 | ecosystem: Environmental > Aquatic > Thermal springs > Hot (42-90C) > Sediment... | reverse complement strand
CCCGGGCCAGCAGGGGGTCGTTGCGCCAGGAGCCGGTCTCCTCCGGGCGCAGGGTGGGCACGTGGCGGAGGTCGTCCCAGGTGGGGTCCTCCCGCCAGGCCCGGGCCAGCGTCAGCCGCTGACGGGCCGGAGGGGCCTGCAGCCAGTCGGTCACTGGCTCCGGGGACGGGCGGAGATGCCCGGCCCGGTCCACCCGCAGCCAGCCCAACCGCCCGACCAGGTGGCGCAGGAAGGCCCACCGTTCCGGGTCGGGGTCGCGCAGGTAGCGCGAGAGGTCGGCCCCGGCGGAGGACGGCCACTTTCCCCCCGCTGTGGCACGGACCGGGTGGACCTGGAAGTAAGCCAGGAGGGTGCAGAGGTCATCCAGGAGCGCGTCGCTGGGGAGGACGGGGGAGGTCGGCGGGGACGTCGGCGCCAGACGGAAGAGGGGGACGGGCGAGAGCGGCAGGAGAGCCCGCAGGGGGTCCGGGATCAGGGCCACTTCGTAGAGGCCGGTGGGGCCTTCCACGACGGTCCGGTACACCAGCCCCCGGTACCAGAGGGACTCCGCCACCGATGCCGGAGACTCCCAGGGCCGCTCCTGCCGGAGGCGGCCCGGGCCCATGTCCCGCACCGGCCCCCAGCGGCGGACGAAGGTGGGCCAGGCCACCGCCCCGCCGACGGCGTGGAGAAACTCCAGCGCGGCCCGCTCCTGGGGGGAGAGGGACGCCCACATCTCTTCCACCCGCCGGGGGTCTCCCATCTGCGCTTCCAGCGCGGCGACGGCCTCCACCCGGCGGTCGGGCAGGCCCTCCAGCCCCCAGTGGCGGGCGACCACTTCCAGCCGCACTGCATCCACATCAGCCAGACACTGCGCCAGATTCCGGCTCATCCTCCCAGGCCTGTTTGCAGAGACTTCTCTAAGCGCGGGGAACCTGGCTCCCTCACCCACCGGCTTTGCCGCCACCCTCTTTCCTGAACCTGGCCTTTTGGATGGGGAATGAAGATAATTTTGCATCGGCGGCAGAGCCGCCGATGCAAAATTATCCTGGCCTCCCAGGCTGATACCCCAACTCCACAACAGATTGACCAGGTGAACCCCTAAGGGCCTGTTTATCAAAAGAGCGCAAACTCGCGGCTGATAATCCGGTCCCGGACCTGGTGGACCCGGCTCAGGTGCTCATCCAGAATGGCCTCCACATCGGCCTGGATGCTGGGGGTCAGGTTACCGGAGACCGGGCGCACCTGGGCCGTCGCGATCAGGGGCTGGTCCAGGGGCTTCCCGATCTGGGAAAGGATGTAGACGGTAGCCTCGCGCACCGTCGGCACTCGCTCCACGATATCCCTCGCCACCAGCATGGCCAGCACGTTGTAGACCTTGCCCACATGGGAGATGGGATTCTTCCCGCAGGCTGCCTCCAGGCTGGCTGCGCGGAAGGGGGTGATCAGACCGTTCACCCGGTTCCCTCGCCCCACAGCACCGTCGTCGCCCATCTCGGCGGAGGTGCCGGTAAGGGTCAGGTAGACCGCACCGGCATCCACATCGTCGGCGGTGTTCACAGCCACCACCACCTTCCGGGTGTCCAGTTGGCTGGCGAAGGACTGGATGGCCTCCTGGGCCGCGTGTTTCAGTTCCAGATATTCGGCCATATCCGCGACGCGCGTAGCGATGAACGGCAACGCCACGGTGAGTACCATCTCATCCCCCCGGCGCGCTCCCATCACCTTCACGTCCTCACCGATGGGGAACTGGTCAATCAGTTGGTAGTTGATGTAGCGTGAGGTCTCGTAGACCGCCCGTTCCAGCCCGGACCGGGGCCAGTGACTGACGCCGAAACTGGTGTCGTTGGCCGTCACCTGCTCCACTGCGTGCACCAGTTCCTCGGCCCCGCGTCCCACATAGGAGTCTATGACCATATGCCGGTCAGGGTCCAGATAGCGCATGGTCTCCCGGATGTGCTGGCGGGCCGCCTGAATGGCAATGGTATCCAGGGGAATCTTCCGGCCCCGATACGTCGGAGTGCCGCGACCAGCAATCTGGATGCGGATGGGGCGGATCATATGGCCGCCGCCGAAGCCGACCTCCACCTCCCCGGCCACCAACTGCACCTTGTCAAAGTTGTGATGCAGCAGGGTCCCCAGGTTCTCCAGGCACCAGCGGCAGTATTCCACGGAAATCCGCTCTGCGATTCCGTCACACAGGCTATCGGGATGACCGATGCCTTTGCGCTCCACAATCTCCACTGGGAGGTCTTCAATGTATTGTCCGCTGGCCTCTGTTACAACGATATTTCGCTTGGACATTTTCCTCTCCTTTCAGGGGGCTCCCGGTGGGTGCACTCTGAGGGCAGGCTGGGGGAACGGGGGAGGAAGAAAAAAGCCCCCTCTGGAAAGACAGAAGGGGCACGACAGGCGCGCCGCCTCTTATCTTCCAGAACGATCCCGTTCTGCCGGAATTGGCACCTGGGGCAGAGACTGACGGTCACTGGTTACGGGATGGTCAGTCTCTGCCCTGGTTGCCGAGGCTTCACAGGGCCGGTCCCTCCGCCTCTCTGGATAAGAGTGCCGCCGGGGCTATTCAATTGTTGTCTGAATCATACCACAAAGGCCAGATTTGTCAAGGGGAATTGCCGAAAAGTCTATTGACGATTTGACCAAATAGCGGTAGAATGATATTGCTGAACCGGAAATCTCCAGTCATTCGCTGGATTCAGGAGGTCGGAAAATGGAACGGGAAATCGGAACAGATACAGTTAAGCGCGGTCTGGCCCAGATGCTGAAGGGCGGGGTCATTATGGACGTGACCAACGCCGAGCAGGCCCGGATCGCTGAAGAGGCGGGCGCCTGCGCGGTGATGGCCCTGGAGCGGGTCCCGGCGGATATTCGCGCCCAGGGCGGCGTGGCCCGTATGGCCGACCCGGAGAAAATTCTGGAGATCATGGAGGCTGTCTCCATCCCGGTGATGGCCAAATGCCGCATCGGTCACTTCGTGGAAGCGCAGATTCTGGAGGCGCTGGGGGTGGATTTCATTGACGAGAGCGAGGTGCTGACCCCCGCCGATGAGGAACACCACATTGACAAGCGCAAGTTCAAGGTCCCCTTTGTCTGCGGGGCCCGGAACCTGGGGGAGGCCCTGCGACGCATCGGCGAGGGAGCGGCGATGATCCGCACCAAAGGGGAGGCAGGCACCGGCAACGTGGTGGAGGCCGTCCGGCATGCCCGCGCCGTTCTGGGGGAAATCCGCCGCCTGACCACGATGGCCGAAGAGGAGATGATGGCCTACGCCAAAGAGATCGGCGCCCCCTACGAACTGGTGGTGGAGACGGCCCGGCTGGGACGACTGCCGGTGGTGAACTTCGCCGCCGGTGGCATTGCCACCCCTGCCGATGCCGCGCTGATGATGCAACTGGGGATGGACGGCGTCTTCGTGGGCAGTGGCATCTTCAAGAGCGGCGACCCGGTCCGGCGGGCGCGGGCCATCGTCCAGGCCGTCACCCACTACAACGACCCGCAGATTCTGGCGGAGATCAGTCGCGGCCTGGGCGAACCGATGGTGGGCATCAACATCAGCCTGATCCCGGCCGAAGAGCGGCTGGCGATAAGAGGATGGTAGAGCAAAGTTGCGGGCTTTCGGGAGAGCCTGGTATCTGGTAAATCGGTATCTGGTATACTGGTACACTGGTACAATTGAAGATGCCCCCGTAGGAACTTTCCCGTTTTGGGAAAAGGGGCTATGTCTGTTCCTCCAAATGCCTGGCGGGAGAGGAAAATGAGGGTCCGGTCGGTAACTGCGGACGTGGACGTTGGAGAGTTGGCTAAAGAACTGGCTATGAGCGAACAGGACCTGCTTGTACAAAGCCTGCGGTCTTTCATCGCTGAACAGTTGCGGCTTCTGCGGGCAGAAAAGCAGGCCCGGTGTGCCCGGTTTGGCGTCACCTCGCTGGAGGAGATGGACCGGTTGATCTCCGAAGGTGCCGTAGAAGGGGAAGAGATTCTGGACGACTTCCAGAATGTAGATTATCTGACAGCCCGTATTGAGCACCTGGAGCGCCTGCTGGAGACTCTTCAATGATCAACCTGTTCCGTCTGGCCCGGATTGCGAGGACGGAGTGAACTATGATGAAAATTGGTGTCCTGGCTCTGCAAGGTGCTTTCATTGAGCACGAACATGTCCTGGCCCGCCTGGGCGTTCAGCCGGTAGAGGTACGGCTGCCGGAACACCTGGAAGGACTGGACGGCCTCATCATCCCCGGCGGGGAATCCACCACCATGGGCCTCTTGGCCCAGAAGTGGGGCCTGCTGGAGCCGATGCAGGCGTTCGCCCGCTCCGGGCGGCCCATCTGGGGGACCTGTGCCGGGATGATTCTGCTGGCGAAGGAGGTCGTGGACGGGGTGCCCGGTCAGCCCATCCTGGGTTTGATGGACATCACCGTCCGGCGCAACGCCTTTGGCCGTCAGGTGGATAGTTTTGAGGCCGACCTGGCGGTTCCCCTCCTGGGAGACCCGCCCTTCCACGCCGTCTTCATTCGCGCACCGGTCATTGAGCGGGTGGGAGCGGGGGTGGAGGTCCTGGCCGCTCTGGAAGACGGGACAGCGGTGGCGGTGCAACAGGGCAACCTGCTGGCGACTGCCTTTCATCCGGAATTGACCCGGGACGAACGATTTCACCACTACTTCCTGAAACTGACAAAATGAAGATGCAAACAGACACTCTGGACATCCCGTTGCTGCTCCGGCTGATAGAGGAGAACCCGGAATGGCGGGCACTCTTTCGGCGCGCGTTGCTGAGTGATGACATACTGGAACTGCCCGAACTGTTCCGACGGCTTAGCGCGCATGTAGAGGCCATCGCGGAATCACAATGGCAGATCAACGAGGTCCTCAGAGAACTGGCCGAGGCCCAACGGCAGACCGATGAGTCGGTCAAAGCGCTGGCGGAGGCCCAACGGCGCAGCGAGGAGGCCCAACGGCGCAGCGAGGAGCGGCTGGACCGGCTGGAGGCCGCCGTCCAGGAACTGGCCGAGGCCCAACGGCAGACCGATGAATCGGTCAAAGCGCTGGCCGAGGCCCAACGGCGCAGCGAGGAGCGGCTGGACCGGCTGGAGGCCGCCGTCCAGGAACTGGCCGAGGCCCAACGGCAGACCGATGAATCGGTCAAAGCGCTGGCCGAGGCCCAACGGCGCAGCGAGGAGCGGCTGGACCGGCTGGAGGCCGCCGTCCAGGAACTGGCCGAGGCCCAACGGCAGACCGATGAATCGGTCAAAGCGCTGGCCGAGGCCCAACGGCGCAGCGAGGAGCGGCTGGACCGGCTGGAGGCCGCCGTCCAGGAACTGGCCGAGGCCCAACGGCGGACGGAGCAACGGGTAGAGGAACTGGCCGAGGCCCAACGGCGGACGGAGCAACGGGTAGAGGAACTGGCCGAGGCCCAACGGCGGACGGAGCAACGGGTAGAGGAACTGGCCGAGGCCCAACGGCGCAGCGAGGAGGCCCAACGGCGGACGGAGCAACGGGTAGAGGAACTGGCCGAGGCCCAACGGCGCAGCGAGGAGGCCCAACGGCGCACGGATGAACGGGTGGATGTGCTGGCCCAAAAAGTGGACCATCTCTCCGTAGAGGTCAACAACCTGCGACGGACCATCGGGGCGACTGTAGAGGAAGAGGCCGAAGACTGGGTTATGGTTCTTCTGGAGCAAAAGGGCTATCAGATTCTGGAAGAACCCCGACAGGTCCGGATGGACGGTGAAGTAGATGTGGCAATCCCCGCGGCCCGGGACGGTCAGGCCCTGTGGGCTGTGGTGGAAGCAAAAACCCGGCTGAGCCGCCGGGAGATAGAGGATTGGGCCAACCGGATGCGCTCCGAGGGCTTCCGGCAACGACTGGCGCAACATGGGGTTCCCGGCCCTTATCTGGTGTATATCTACGGGCTCCGGGTGGACGCGGCCTGCGACGCGGCCGCGCGCCGGTTCGGCATTGGCCTCGTTACCGGGCGCGGGGAGCGGGTACCGCCTGGCCCTCTGCTCCCGCCCGCCCAATCTGAGGGAGAAGAGAACTGAGCACCGTGGAGAAGGGGTATTACAATCACATTACGGATGATCTGGACGCGCTGCTGAACGTCCTGCCGGAAGACCTGCGGGAGAGAATCCAGCAGATCGGTCGGCGGGATGAATTGCTGGAGGTGATTCTGGACCTGGGCCGGGTGCCCACTGCCCGCTACACCGACGGCGAGGTGGTGCTGAGCGAGCGGGAGGTCACCCGGGAGGACATCCAGCATGTGGTGGAACGGGTGGGCGAATTTGACGCCGACAACCGCGCCGGCATCGCCCGTACCCTCCACCGCATCGCGGCCATCCGCAACCGCAAAGGGGACATCGTCGGGCTGACTTGTCGGGTCGGCCGGGCCGTCTACGGCACCATCGCCATCATCCAGGACATCATTGAGAGCGGCAAGAGCATCCTCCTCCTGGGCCGGCCCGGCGTGGGCAAGACAACCATGCTGCGGGAAGCCGCCCGGGTCCTGGCGGAGACGAAGCGGGTCATCATTGTGGACACGTCCAACGAAATCGGCGGCGACGGCGACATCCCCCATCCTGCCGTTGGCCGCGCGCGCCGCATGCAGGTGGAGATGCCCTCCCTCCAGCACGAGGTGATGATTGAGGCGGTGGAGAACCACAACCCCGAAGTCATCATCATTGACGAAATCGGGAGGGAACTGGAAGCCCTGGCCGCGCGCACCATCGCCGAACGGGGCGTCCAACTCATCGCCACCGCCCACGGCAACACCCTGGACAACCTTCTGCTGAATCCCACCCTCTCCGACCTGGTCGGGGGGATTGAGAGCGTGACCCTTTCGGACGAGGAGGCGCGTCGGCGGGGTACCCAGAAGACCATCCTGGAGCGTCGCGCGCCGCCGACGTTTGACGTCCTCATTGAAATCCAGGACCGCCAGCGGCTACTCATCCACCACAGCGTGGCCGAATCGGTGGACGCGCTGCTCCGGGGCCGTCCCCTGCAGGCCGAACTCCGCTACCGGGACGCGTCCGGAGAGATTCGGGTGGAGAAGGCGAAACCACCGTCACTGGAGGAGCGGGAGAGCGGCCGCGCGCGCCCATCCCCCGACGCCCCGTCTCCGGCTCCCTCTCCGGCGCCGCTGGGGCCCAAAATCCAGGAGCCAGTGCGCATTTTCCCCTACGGTATCGCCCGCAACCGGCTGGAACGGGCCGCCCGCCGCATGCAGGTCCCCGTCTACGTGGTGGATGAACTGGGGCAGGCGGATGCCTTCGTGACCACCAAAGGCTTCTTCCGTAAGCGCCCCCGGCTGATCACCGACGCTGAGCGGAAGGGCATCCCCGTCTACGTCCTGCGGGCCAATACCGTCGCACAAATGGAGGCCTGCCTGAGCGACATCGCGGCGGAGAACCACCTGCCCGGCCCGCTGACACCCGCCCTGCGGGAGGCGGACCACGCGATCCGGCGGATTCTGGACGGGGAGGCGGATGAAGTGGAACTCTCCCCCCAGAACGCGTTCATCCGCCGCCAGCAACACGAAATGGCCCGGGAAGCCGGCCTTTCCTCTTACTCGGTGGGGGAAGAGCCGAACCGACGGGTGCGGATCACCAGAGGGTAAGCCATTTATGGTACAGCGGGCACAGGACTGGTTCCGCCAGGCGGAGCGGGACCTGGAGCAGGCAGAGGATTCCCGGCGAGCGGGGCGGCACGAATGGGCATGCTTCGCTGCCCAGCAGGCCGCCGAGAAAGCGGTAAAGGCCCTCCACCTGCATTACGGACAGGAAGCATGGGGGCACGTCGTTGCCCGACTCCTGCGGGAACTTCCACCCCAGGTCGCCGTCCCCGCTCCCCTGGTAGAGAAGGCCCGGCTGCTGGATAGTTTCTACATCCCTCCCCGCTACCCCAATAGTTTCGCCGAAGGCGCCCCCTTTGAGCACTACGGCCCCCTCCAGAGCGAGGAGGCGATCCGGTATGCCCGTGAGATTGTGGACTTCGTCCGTGCTCAAATGGCCTGATGCCCCGACGGTCCTGGAGGCGCTCCGGCAGTGGGCGGAGACGGTCCGGCGCCCCGATGTCGTGGGTATCGGATACTGCGGGTCATACAGCCGGGGAGACTGGGGAGTGGGGAGCGACCTGGATGTGGTGATTTTGGTGGAAAGAGCAACCGCGTCCCCGGAACGGCGAGCCGCCGAATGGGACCTCACGGGACTGCCGGTGCCGGTGGACGTCCTGGTCTACACCCCGGAGGAATGGGAGAACCTGCCGCGCCGCCTTCGGGAGGAGACCGTCTGGTTATACCGAAGGTGATGTCGCGGCGGTGGTTTTGCCGCCGTTTTCTGCGGAGGTACCGTTGTTCATCACGCTGGAGGGGCCCGACGGTAGCGGGAAGACGACCCAGGCCCGCCTGCTGGCCCGGTGGCTGGAGGAAGAGGGCTATCCCGTCGTCCTGGTCCGGGAGCCGGGGGGGACAATCATCGGGGAACGGATTCGGGAGGTTCTCCACGACCCGGCCCATACCGGCATGTCCCAATGGACGGAGGTCTTCCTGTACTGCGCCGCGCGCGCTCAGTTGGTGGCCGAGATTATCCGCCCGGCGCTGGCCGCCGGACAGACCGTCCTCTGCGACCGCTACGCCGACAGTACCCTGGCCTACCAGGGCTACGGGCGGGGACTGGACCTGGACGCGCTCCGGCTGGTCCTCTACCTGGCGACCGGCGGCCTGACCCCCGACCTGACCTTCTGCCTGGACATTTCCCCCGAAGAGGGACTGGCCCGCCGCCGGGCGGGCGGGGAAGAGTGGAACCGTCTGGATCAGGAGACAGTGGATTTCCACCGCCGGGTGCGGACCGGCTATCTGGAACTGGCCGGCCTGGAGCCCCAGCGGTGGATTGTGGTGGACGCCGCCCGTCCCGTGGATGCAGTGCAGGCGGACCTGCGCGCCCTCCTGCAGGCACGCTGGACGGGACACACCCCTCCGACGTTATAACTCCTCGCCGATGTCCGCTTCCCCGCCTTCCTCCCCCATCAGTTCCGGCATGGCCTTCTCTATCTCCTCGGGGCTCTCCCCTGCCTCCAGCCGTCCGACAACTTCCTCAAACTCCGGCCCCAGGTCTTCTCCCACTTCGTCGGCCATCCGGCGCATCATGCGCGCCAGCGAGCGGGGGTCCTTTTCGTCAAAGTCGGAGAGGAAAGAATCGTCGGCCAGCGACTCCAGGCGGCTCTCCTCGGAGCGGACCACCCGCACGCGGGAGATGAGGCGGGTCAGATTCGTGCCCCCGCAGTGGGGACAGACCGGCGTCCCGCTCTGGGCTTCGGAGAACGTCCGCCAAAATATGGAAACGCGACGACGACAGTCGTGGCATCGGTACTCGTATACGGGCATCTCCGTTCCCTCCGGGTGATCTCGTGATGTAGCGCAGGCCGCCAGCGCAGGCGAACAGCCTGCGCCACACATGGTGCAGGTAGTGACTGCAAGGAGCAATTATACCTTCCTCAAGGAGGAATGCAAGATGACCTGGACGCCCCCCCGCTACCCGCTGCTCATCGTCATCTCAGGACCCGCCGGGGTCGGGAAGGACTCCGTCCTGCGGCGGATGAAGGAGTTGGGTTACCCTTTCCACTTCGTCGTCACGGCCACGGACCGCCCCCCGCGCCCCGGCGAGGTCCACGGCGTGGACTACTTCTTCCTCTCCACCGAGGAGTTCCTGCGGCTGGAGCGGGAAGGGGAACTGCTGGAGCACGCGGTCGTCTACGGAGAGCACAAAGGGGTCCCCAAACAGCAGGTCCGGGATGCCTTCGCGTCCGGTAAAGACGTCATCATGCGGGTGGACGTCCAGGGCGCGGCGACCATCCGCCGACTGGCCCCAGAAGCCGTGCTCATTTTCCTGACCGCTGAATCAAAGGACGAACTGGTGCGCCGCCTAAAGGGACGGGGCACAGAGACGCCGGAGCAATTGGCCGAGCGGGTGGGGAAGATTGAGTGGGAGATGAGCCGTATGCAGGAGTTTGACTACGTGGTCGTCAACCGGGAGGGAGAACTGGACCGCACGGTGGCCCAGATTGCGGCCATCGTGGAGGCGGAGCACTGTCGGGTCCACCCGCGCCGGGTACAACTATGACCGACCGGATTCTTCGCATCCACCGGCGACTGGCGGCGGAGTACGGCGAGCCCCAATGGACGCCGCGCGACCCCGTGGCGGTCCTCGTCTCCACCATCCTCTCCCAGAACACCAACGACCGCAATCGGGACCGGGCGTACGAGCGGTTGCGGGAGCGGTTCCCCACCTGGGAGGCCGTCCGGGACGCCCCGCTGGAAGACGTGATCGCGGCGATTCGTCCGGCGGGACTGGCGCCCACCAAGGCCCCGCGCATCCACGAGACACTGCGGCGGATCTGGGCCGAACGGGGGGAGTTCTCCCTGGATTTTCTGGCCGATATGCCGCTGGAGACGGCGCGGGCCTGGCTGCTCTCCATCCCCGGCATCGGCCCCAAGACGGCGGCAATTGTCCTTCTCTTCGCCTTTGGCCGCCCCGCGTTCCCCGTGGACACCCACATCCATCGGGTATGCCGACGGCTGGGACTGATCCCGGCGCGGGCCACGCGGGAACAGGCCCATACCCTGCTGGAAGAACTCATCCCCCCGGACCTCTACTATCCCCTTCACCTGAACCTCATCGCGCTGGGGCGGGACGTCTGCCATCCCCGCAACCCCGAATGCGGACGTTGCGTCCTGAGGGATGAGTGCGACTTCTATCGGCGGGGACAGGCAGGTTGACATGGCGCTCCAACTGATCCTCATCCGTCATGCCGAGACCGTTGCCAATGTCCAGCGGCGCTGGGTGGGCTGGAACGACACGCCGCTGACCGACCGGGGGCTGGCCCAGGCGGAGGCCGTCGCCCGCCGCCTGGCCGCCGAAGTGAGCGACGCCGTCGCCCTCTATACCAGTCCCCTGCCCCGTGCCCGCCGGACCGCAGAGGCCATCGGGCAGGCGCTGGGGCTGGACCCCGTCCCGCTGGACGGCCTGCGGGAGATCAATTTCGGCGATATGGACGGAGTGACCCTGGAGGAGATGAAGACCCTCTACCCCGACCTCTACGAGCGCTGGCGGGACCGGATGAACGTGGAGTTCACCTGGCCCGGAGGGGAGAGCCGGTCCGGGTTCTTCCGCCGGGTGGAGGCGACCTGCCGGGACATCCTCGCCCGCCATTCCCAGGGCACCGTCCTGATTGTGGCTCACGGCGGGACCCTGCGGGCGATGCTGGCCTGCCTGCTACCGGAGCAGATGAGCCAGTGGTGGGGGTATGAACTGGGCCACTGCACCCTCACGCGGGTCCTGTTAGAAGACGGTCGGGCTTCTCTCATCGCCCTGAACGACGCCACTCACCTTCCCCCTGAAAGCCCTCGCTTGTAGCCCAGGCTTCAGCCTGTCCGGTGTAGGACAACTGCTCGCAGTTGTCCTACAATGACTTGACAAAAACCGCGCCCTGTGGTATTATATGACTGGTCATATATTAGACAAGTCATCCAAACCGGAGGCGCGATGTCCCTGGAACATGCCATCCTCGGCTTCCTGAACTACGCCCCGATGACCGGCTACGACCTGAAGAAGGCCTTTGACACGTCCGTGCGGCACTTCTGGCCCGCCGACCAGGCCCAGATTTACCGGACGCTGAAGGAACTCACCCGTCGCGGCTGGGTGACGGTGGAGGTCGTCCCGCAGGAGGACCGCCCCAACCGCAAGGTCTACCACCTCACCGACGCGGGGCGGGAGGAACTGCGCCGCTGGCTGCGCGCGCCGTCCGACCCGGAGGACCCGCGCGTCCCCCTGCTGGTCAAGGTCTTCTTCGCCGGGCAGTTGGCCGACGAAGAGGCCGTTGCCCTGTTAGAGGGGTACGCCGCCGGGCTGCGGGCACGGCTGGAGGAATACGCGCGGATTCCCCAGCAGGCCGCCCACTACGCCGAGGCAGTCCGCTCCCCGCGCGAGGTCTTCTTCTGGGCCCTCACGTTGGACTACGGCGTCCGGCTCACCCGCGCCGCGCTGGAGTGGGCCGAGGAGACCATCCGCCATATCCGAAACCTGGAGGAGGAATCATGAAGATTCTCGCCATCAACGGAAGCCCGCGCGGCCGCCGCAGCAACACCGACCGCATCCTGCAGCCCTTCCTGGAGGGGGCACGGGAGGCCGGCGCGGAGACGGAGACCGTCTACCTGAAGGACCTGAAGATCAATCATTGCCTGGGTTGCTTCACCTGCTGGACGAAGACCCCCGGCGTCTGCGTCCACAAAGACGACATGGCGGCGCTGTTTCCGAAAGTCCGCCAGGCCGACGTCGTGGTCTACGCCACGCCCCTCTACGTTTTCACCGTGAGCGGGCTGATGAAGGACTTTATGGACCGGCTGCTGCCCCTGGCGGACCCCCACATCGTCCAGCGGGGCGCCCACTACACCCACCCGCCCCGCTACACCGACGGGCCGTCGGTCCGGAGGGTTGTCCTCATCTCCAACTGTGGCTTCCCGGAGCGGCACCACTTCTCCGGGCTGGTGGAGACCTTCCGCCGCTACACCGACGACCCCGACACCGAACTGGCGGCGACGATTCTCTGCGCGGGGGGCGAACTGCTGGCCCAGCCTGCGCTGGCCGAAAGTCTGCGCTGGTACACTGATGCCGCCCGTCGGGCCGGGTGGGAGTTCGTCACCTATGGCCACATCCTGCCGGAGACCCAGGCGGTCCTGGACACGCCGCTGGCGGAGCCGGAGGTCTACGCGCAGATGGCCAACGGGTGGTGGGATAGCCAGATCGGACCCGTTCGTAGTGAGCCACGGAGCGAAGCGGAGTGGCGTGAAGAGGAGGAGAACCTCTCCCCGCCCATTGTCCTGCCCGCTGGGGAGCCGGGGGCGGGTCCCCGGACCTGCCGCGAGGCTATCCTGGGCATGCCCACTGTCTTCAACCCGGCCGCGGCCGGAGACCTGCAGGCCGACATCCAGTTCGTCGTCACCGGGGAGGAGCCGGGCCACTACGTCCTGCGCATCCGGGAGGGGCGCTGCACGGCCCACGAGGGCACCGTCCCCCGGCCCACGATGACGGTCCACACCCCGGCGGAGGTCTGGCTGAAGATTTCCCGCAACGAGTTGAGCGGGCAGGCCGCCTACGTGAAGGGGATGTACCGGGTGGAGGGGGACTTCGGCCTGCTCCTGCGGCTGGGGGACCTCTTCTCCGGGCCGGAGGGGCCGAAGGCGCCGCCCGCGCCGGCCCCCGCGCCGCCGGAGGAGGAGACGGTTCAGCGCGGGCCCATCCGCCTTCCGGGCATGGCCTGGCTGACGGTGGCCTTCGTCCCCTGGATGGTCCACTGGGCAACGGTGGACATCCCCGGCATCGGGCCGTGGATCAGCCTGGGGGTACCGTTTCTGCTGGGGGCGCTGATCTGGGGATACCGTCGCCGCTTCGCCCGCCCCACCTGGATGGAGACGGGGACGCCCCTCTACTTCGCGCTGGCAGGGCTGGCGACGCTCCTGGGGAGCCGGTTCTTCACCGCCTACGGCGACGTTCTGGGGTACCTGACGCTGGCGGGCATCTGGCTGGGGACGCTGGCCGCGGAACGTCCCTTCACGGCCGAGTACTCCAAATGGTCATACCCGTCGGCCCTCTGGAACCTGCCCGTCTTTCTCCGCACCAACGCCATCATCACCACCGTGTGGGGCTGGGTCTACCTGCTCATGGCGGTCCTGGCGCTGGCGGGGCACGCGCGGCCGGAGCAGGCGCTGATGTGGACCCTCGCCCGCAACCTGCTCCTGATCCCGGCCTTCGCCTTCACCGCCTGGTTCCAGAAGTGGTATCCGGCCAGAGGATAATTTTTGTGGCGGCGGCAAAGCCGCCGCCACAAAAATTTACTATTTGATTTCCACTTTGGCGCCGACCGCTTCCAGTTCCGCCTTGGCGCTCTCCGCCGCTTCCTTCGGGACGGCTTCCAGCACCGTCGCCGGCGCGCTCTCCACCAGGTCTTTGGCTTCCTTGAGGCCCAGGTTGGTCAGTTTCCGCACCACCTTGATGACCTCAATCTTCTTCTCGCCGACCTCCTTGAGCACGACGGTGAACTCGGTCTTCTCCTCCACGGGCTCAGCAGGAGCCGCAGCGGCGGTGGGCATCGCGGCCACTGCTACCGGAGCCGCGGCGGTCACGCCCAGTTTTGCCTCCAGCATCTTCACCAGTTCGGCGGCTTCCAGAAGCGTCAGTTGACTGATCTCCTCCACCAGTTTCTGCAAATCGGCCATCCTTTACCTCCTTCACGTTTTACTTTTTACGCTTTACGTTTTACGTTTCACTACGCAGCCTGGGGGGCCGTCTTGCCCTCCAGTTTGTCCACATACGCCTGCAGCACGTTGAGCACCTGCCGGATTCCGCTGGCGACGACACCGACCACCTGGGACGCCGGCGCGTTAATGGTGCCCAGGACCTGCCCCAGCACCGTCTCCTTGGGCGGGAGATTGGCCAGGGCGGTGACCTGTGCGGGCGTAATCGGCGTCTTGCCCAGCAGGCCGCCCTTGACGGCGAACCTCTCGTGTCCTTTGGAGAAATCCAGGACCACTTTTGCGGCCGCTGGGACCTCGCCGTGGCAGAATGCCACCGCCACCGGGCCCTCCAGCCACTCCTGCGGCATTGTCAGCCCCATCTGCTGCAGGGCCAGGAGCAGCAGGCGGTTTTTGACCACCTGGTAGGTGGCCTCAGCGCCTCTCAGCAACCGGCGCAGTTCCTCCACCTCCGCCACCCGCAGGCCCCGGTAGTCGGTCAGGATGAGTCCCTGGCTCTTCTGCAGATGCTCCAGGTACTGCTCCACCCGCTCCGCTTTCTTCTCTTTTGATATGGCCACCCGACATCACCTCCTTTCACGTTTCACGCATCACGTTTTACGTTTTCCGCAACAAAAACTCCCCCGCGCCAGCCGACGCGGGGGAGTCTACCCCACCGGGCAGGGTCAGACTCCCCACCCGATGAGGGAACGGACCTCTCTCCAGCCTCGGCAGGCAACTTTCAGCGCCCCTCGGCGCGCCTGCTGTCTTCGGCCTGATTCGCTTATCGCGTATCGCCTATCGCTTATCGCGTATCGCGTATCGCGTATCGCTTATCGCCTATCGCGTATCGCCTTCTTGCCTTCTTGCTCTCTTGCAATCTTGCATTCTTGCAATCTTGCATCTTGCATCTTGCATTCTTGCTACGCCACTTCCAGCGCCTGCGCAGCCACCGGGTCCACCTTGATCCCCGGCCCCATAGAGGACGCCAGGGTGACCTTGCGGATGTAGGTGCCTTTGGCGGCGGTGGGGCGGGCCTTTTTGACCGCGTCCATTGCGGCCGCCAGATTCTCCAGAAGGGCCTGGTTGGAGAAACTGACCCGGCCAATGGGGATATGCAGGTTGGCGGTCTTATCCACGCGGAACTCGGCGCGGCCGGCCTTCGCCTCCTGGATGACGCGCGGCAGGTCCTCCGGCGGGACCACCGTGCCGGTCTTGGGGTTGGGCATCAGCCCGCGCGGGCCCAGGATGCGGCCCAGGCGGCCCACCTTCCCCATCATATCCGGCACCGCGACGGCGACGTCAAAATCCGTCCAGCCGTCCTGAATCTTCTTGATCCCTTCGTCATCGGAGATGACATAGTCCGCTCCGGCGGCCTCGGCGATGCGGGCGGCGTCGCCAGCCGCGAAGACCAGCACCCGCACCGTCTTGCCCAGGCCGTGGGGGAGCAGGACCACCCCCCGTACCTGCTGGTCGGCGTGGCGGGGGTCCACCCCCAGCCGGATGTGGAGGTCCACCGAGGCGTCAAAGTTGGCGTATGCGGTCTCTTTGACCAGTTGGACCGCTTCCTGAGGAGAATACAGGCGGTTGCGGTCCACTTTCTTCAGTGCTTCCAGGTACTTCTTTCCTCTCTTCGGCATCTTACCTCCTTGTGGTGATTAACGGGCGTTGCCCTCCCACCGGGCAGGTTAATCCACGATTTCAATCCCCATACTGCGCGCCGTTCCCTCAATCTGGCGCATCGCGCCTTCCAGGTCCACGGCATTCAGGTCTCGCATCTTCAGTTGGGCAATCTCCCGCAATTGGGCGCGGGTGATCCGTCCCACCTTACTGCGGTTCGGTTCGGAAGACCCCTTCTCTATCCCGGCGGCCTTCCGCAGCAGGTCCGGCGTGGGCGGCGTCTTCAGCACGAAGGTGAAGGACCCGTCCTGATAAATGGTGACTTCCGCTGGGATGATGTTGCCCGCCATAGAGGCCGTACGGGCGTTATACTCTTTGCAGAACTGCATCAGGTTGATGCCGTGCTGGGCCAGCGCCGGCCCCACCGGCGGCGCCGGATTCGCCTTCCCGGCCTCAATCTGCAACTTGACCACCGCTTTGATTTTCTTCACACCAACACCTCCTGGAGAATCCAGCCGGACCAGGGAAGTTATCTTAGCCCTAACGCTTTCTTCAACCGTACATCTACATCCATCATCAAACGGTCACTGAACATCCCCAGCCGGCCTGTAAGCAATGTGCGATCTAAAGTCATCAGTTTCCCACAGCGCACCACTGATGCAACCCGAAGCCCTGTAGCCGCAAAGTCTGAATCTTCAGGATGCAATAACAGGTCAGTTTCCTCAATTTGGTCTATACGGGATGTAATAAAAGCCAGAATGCAATCACGCCCCGATCGCTCGGTTGCAGATACCACCAGGGCAGGACGCCGCTTGGCCGAAGAGAGGTCAGTAAACGGATAGATGACCAGAACTACTGACCCTCTTTTCAGGCGGTCGTCCATACAAAACGCTCCTTCAGGTCATCATCGCAATACAGGTCGGGCTCGTCGGCCAGCCAGTCAAACGCCCCTCCCTCACTGGCCAGATAAGCCAACTCCTCTACTCCCGGTTCGCTGAGGTCCAGTTCGGGTCTGCTGAATACAGCGCTCGTCATCCGTAACGCGGCCTCTAACACATCAGCCAGGGCCACGCTCGCTTCTGGTGAAAGGTGAACTTCCATCGGCTGATGAAGAGCGCCGGCTATCCGGGCCCTCCGGGCCAGCGCATACAATTGCGTCCAGACCGCCTTGTCAGCAACCGGGGTGCTCTCCTGGGCCATATTACTTTCCCGTCCTGCAATCCGCAATCTACAATCTGCAATCTGCAATCTGCAATCCGCAATCCGCTACACCCGCTCCACCTGCAGGAAATCCAATTCCACCGGCGTATCCCGTCCGAAGAAGGAGACCAGGACCCGCACCTTGGTCCGCTCTTCGTCAATGGTATCCACGACGCCGATGAAATCGCGGAACGGGCCGTCTATGATGCGCACCTTCTGGCCGGCCCTGTAGGTCACTTTGACCCGGGGTGCCTCGGCCTCCATCCGCTTCATAATCGCCTGCACCTCTTCCGGGCGCAGCGGCGTCGGGCGGTTGCCCATCCCCACAAAGCCGGTCACCCCGGGCGTGTTGCGGACCACCGACCAGGACTCATCATCCAGAATCATCTGCACCAGGACATACCCTGGGAAAACCCGGCGCTCCACCGTGCGCCGCTTACCGTCCTTGACCTCAATCTCTTCCTCGGTCGGGATGACCACCTGGAAGATTTTATCCTGCATGCGCATCGTCTCAATGCGCTGCTCCAGGTTGTGCTTGACCTTGTTCTCGTAGCCGGAGTAGCAATGAATCACGTACCAGGCCCGCTCGTCCGTCGGTTCGGCCGTCGGGTCGGACGGAGTGCCCGTCCGGCTGGCACCGACGGATGCATCCAGCACGTCCTCATCCGGCGCGGACGGCACAGCAGGCCTGCGCGGTCTTGAAGACCCGGCAGGCCTCAGGGCTCCCGTCCCCTCATGCTCCTCCGCGTCCTGTTCCAGAGTCTCCAGGCGGTCTTCCCGGTCCATCACTCTTTACCCTTCCGCCACCGCTACTCCTGCTGTCGCCCCAGGATGACCCCGACGACAATGCCGGCCACCAGGACGATCACGCCCATCGCGATCCGCCAGGGATCACTTTCTATGATGCCCCGCAGCCACCAGGAGAAGAGAACGTCCATCAGCCAGAGGAAAAGGGCCATACTGACGGTGACCACCAGGACAATCCGGGTCAGCCGCCAGGTCTCCTCCCGGGTAGGCCAGCGGACCCGTTTGACCTCCACCCGGGTCTCCCGGAAATAGCGGACCAGTGCGTTTTCTTTTTTCACGATGAACCGTCCTCCGGCGTCATTTGCCCGCGCTTCTTATGCCTAACATTTCAAGACACCGCCGGGATGGGCGGTGTCTTGAAAGCCAGCAGGCAGGGGGTGCGGGACTTGAACCCGCAGCCTGCGGTTTTGGAGACCGCTGCTCTGCCTTATTGAGCTAACCCCCTGCGGAAACGGTCACAGGACAAAAGCCTCAGCAGGTGCCAGGCCTGCATTCTGGCAGGCGCAAGGCCTGCCGCTACTTGGTCTCCCGATGGAGCGTGTGCTTGCGGCAGCGCGGGCAATACTTGCGCAGTTCCAGCCGCGATGGATCGTTCCGCCGATTCTTCTCGGTGGTGTAATTCTGTTCTTTACACTCTGTACAGGCCAGAGTAATCGTCAACCGGATTGCTTTCGCCTTCTTTGCCATGAAAATCCTCAATGTGCTGCGGTTTGGTCGGGTTTAATGAGAGATAACGACATCAATCTACCATCAGGGTGAAGGGATAGCAACATATTCTGCTAACGATTGTGACTGTGGCACTGGCAAACCGTCTTCCAGCATTCCCCCCACATGCATCTCTATCGCTTCGTGCATGTTCAACGCCGCTTCCTCCGGGGTCTTCCCCGTCGCAATGCAACCTGGCAGGTCTGGAGAATATGCAGAATAGTTGCCGTTCGCTTTTTCTATAACGACCAAAAAACGGTAAATGGGCATAGTTTACTGCTTTCTCGGTTTTTGCAACTGTGCTTGCTTGAGAATACTGCTTAATGTGCCTTCCGCCAGGTCATCGTTCGGGTGACCTGCGATGGTAACCAATCCAGGTTTTGTGGGATGTTTATACTGCCGATGGCTGCCTTTGGTCCTGACCAGATAACCGTCTTCCTCAATCAGTCTGATTACATCGCGGACCTTCATCTATGCGTAGTCTCCAGGAGCCCACGATGGGAATTGAACCCATAACCACACCCTTACCAAGGGTGTGCTCTGCCGATTGAGCTACGTGGGCCCACAGTGGGCCGGGCAGGACTCGAACCTGCGAAGGCTGAGCCAGCGGATTTACAGTCCGCCCCCTTTGCCGCTCGGGCCACCGACCCATCAAGCCGACGGCGGGACTTGAACCCGCACCGTTCCGCTTACAAGGCGGATGCTCTGCCGATTGAGCTACGTCGGCAGAGAAATTATACCACACCCATAAGCAAGGTCAAGTCCCTACCGGCTGGTAGTATACTCCAATTTGGACTTTTTGTCAACTGCTCTTCCGCTCCAGCCCCAGGACGCGGGTCACCGGCACAACGAAGAGAATCCCCGTATGGTGCAGGTTGAGGTCGCCCGTCACTTCCTGGGTTGCCGCAATGACCCGTTCCACCGTCTCCTCATCCCGAACGATGGTAAAGAGGGTGCGGTGGTGGAGTTCCCGGGTGCCCAGCAGGTCCCGCACGGAGGGGACCAGCGGCAGGTCATCCCAGATGGCTTTCTGCAACCGCGCCAGGCCGGTGCTCTCCAGAATCGTCGCGCCGGGGACTCCCGCCTCGTCCCACGCCCGGAGAACATCGGGACACTGGTCGGGATTATCCAGGACCAGAACGACCAGATAGGCCATTTGCATGCCTCCCGAGCAAAGGGTCGCTACCATCAGGCCTGGCGGTCTGCGCTCCGTTCGCCGGGCGGTTTCCGGTAGAGGGCCCGCAGCAGGATGGGCGTCACCAGGGTCGTGGTCAGCACGACCAGCACCACGTCCGCAAAGATTTGCTGGGTGATCAGCCTGCTCTCCAGTTCTATCGCCGCCACAATCAGGCCCACCTCGCCCCGGGACATCATCCCCACGCCCAGGCGAAGGGCATCCAGAGGGGAGAACCCCCCGGCCAGTCCGCCCAGCCCACAGCCAATGACTTTGGAGAGCATCGCCGCCCCAATGAGTGCCAGTGCGCAACCGATCCCACTGACGCCAATGGCCCGTGCGTCCGCCTCCAGGCCGATGTTGACAAAGAAGATGGGCACAAGCCAGGCATAGGCCAGGGTGTGCATCCGGTCCCGGATGTACTGGTGGAGCGGCGAACGGGCGAAAGCCAGGCCGGCCAGGAAAGCGCCAGTGATGGCGGCGACCCCACCCAGCACCTCCGCCGCCCATGCGAAGAGCAGCAGCGTGACCACCACCAGGGCCATGACCCCCTCGCTGATGGGAAGCCGCTCCACCCGGACCGGCAGGCGCGGGATCACGCGCGCTCCCACCCAGATTGCAAGGGCCAGAAAGAGCAACATCCGCACCAGCACCCAGAGGATGTGCCAGACATTGCCCCCCTCGCCGGTCAGCGCGCTGGCGACAGAGACCAGCAGGATGACCAGAATGTCGTCCACCACGGCGGCACCCAGGAGCGCGACCCCCACCCGGCTCCGCAGGACGCCCAGTTCTATCATCGTCTGGGCCGAGATGCTGACACTGGTGGCCGCCAGCATCAGGCCGATGAGCATCCCCTCCAGCAGGGTTAAGCCGAAGAGGAGCGATACCCCCAGCCCCAAGATAATGGGAAATAGGACGCCCAGGACACCCGCCCATACCGCGGGCCGTCCCGCCCGTCGCATCGCCTCCACGTCCACCTCCAGACCAGCGATAAACATCAGGAAAAGGACGCCCAGGTGGGCCAGTTCGCGGAGCGTCTCATCCAGGTGGCCGCCCGCAAAGGGGGGCCAGTGGAGCATGTTCAGCACGGTCGGACCCAGGATGAGGCCGATGAGCAACTCCCCCAGCACCGCTGGCTGCCCCAACCGGGTGCTCAGGTAGCCGAAGGATTTGGCCGCGAAGATGATGATGGCCAGGGCCAGCAGAAACTGGAGCAGCGGGTCCATGTCCTCCCCTGATAGTAGGACAACTGCGAGCAGTTGTCCTACAGTCCCAATTCCGCGCGCGTGCGGATATAGCGGAGCACCTGTTCGCGAGAGAGCATCCCCACCAGTTCGTCCCCCAGGACAACCGGTATCTGGTTGACCCCCGCGTCGTCCATCATCCGCAGGGCGTCCAGAAGCGGCATGTTCGGTGCTACCCGGATGGTCCGCTCCCAGGGCACGACGACCTGAGTGAGAAATGTTCTACCCCAGTCTTCCTGGGGCACTCTCGTGACGTCGGCGAGGGTCAGGATGCCGCGCAGATGGTCCTCCTCGGTTACGAAGAAACAGCGCCGCCCGCCAGTCAGGATGTAGCCGTCTACCAGGTCCCGTAGGGAGAGGGTGGCCGGGACCAGCGGGCACTCCCGGGCCATCACCTGATCCACTGTGACGCCGCGCAAGGCCTTCTGCATGCTGGTCTGGGCGTAACTGGCCGCCGCCGCGTTCTGCAGGAACCAGCCGATGAAGGCCAGCCACAGGCCGTTGACCCAGTTCCCGGTCAGCATGGTCAGGAGACCGACGCCGATGAAGCCGAAGGCCACCAGTTGGCCCGTGAAGGCCGCGACCTGGGTGGCGCGGTAGAAGTTGCCCGTGAAATGCCAGATGACCGCCCGCAGGACCCGCCCACCGTCCAGCGGGAAGCCCGGGATCAGGTTAAAGAGCCCCAGGATCAGGTTGATGCGCATCAGCCAGATGCTGGGCGCGGCCAGGTAGGGGATGGCCCGGTCCAGCCACCAGAGGCCAGCGAAGAGCCCGGCCATGCCGAAACTGGCCAGCGGTCCGGCGATGGCCACGCGGAACTCCGTGCCCGCATCCTGCGGCTCCCGGGTGATCTGCGCCACTCCGCCGAAGATGAACAGGGTGATGCCCTGGACGGGGATGCGGTTGCGCAGGGCGACGACCGAGTGGCTGAGTTCGTGGACCAGGACCGACCCGAAGAAGAGCAGGCTGGTGACCGCACCCAGGAGCCAGTAGGCACTCCGGGGCAGGACAGGGTATTCGGCGGGGAAGTACCCGACCGCCAGGGACCAGGTGACCAGTCCGAAGACCAGAAACCAACTGACGTGCAACCCCACCGGGATGCCCAGAATCCGGCCCAGTTTGACGTTCGCTTCCATAGTTATCCTCCTTTCAGTGCTTCAGCGACGTCGTCCAGCCGCTCCGGCGGACCGATGAGGATCAGTTCGTCGCCGGGGAGGAGCCGGACGTCTCCGTCAGGGTTGGGGATGGTGTGGGAGCCCCGACAGACCGCCAGCACGCTCACATCGTAGCGCCGGCGCAACTCTATCTCCGCCAGCGTGCGGCCCGCCGCCGCGGCCCCGTCGGGAATCCGGAGCCGCCCGACCTGCAGATCGGGGAGTTGCAGTTCCAGTTCGGGAAAGCAAACCGACTCCAGTTCGTGGGTACGCAGGTCGTAGTGACCGCGCAGTTCGTCTATCGCCGTCTCTCTGCACAGCGGGACGCCGATGAAGTACGACGCCCGTCCGATCATGTGGGCCGCCACCGGCGCGGTCAGAAGCACGAAGGCGACCGCTGCCAGCGCGCGGGTGACAATCCCCAGTTCGCCGAAGTACACCGCCACCGCCAGCAGAGTGGAGCCGACACCCAGCGTGGCAACCTTTGTCGTGGCGGACATGCGGGTGTAGAGGTCCGGCATGCGCAGGATGCCCACCCCCGCCAGCAGCATAAAGGCCGCCCCAATCAGGACCAGAACGCCGCTGATGACCTCCCTCACGGCCCCACCCTCCGCTCCAGATAGCGCGCGAAGGCTACCGTCCCCAGGAACGAGAGCAACGCCAGCACAATCGCCACGTCCAGCAGGACCGGCAGGTCCCGGGCGATGGCATAGGCGGCGATCATCCCCATCCCCACCGTCCCGGTCAGGTCCAGCGCGATGACCCGGTCGGAGAGGGTGGGCCCGCGCGCCAGTCGGACGAAGG
>Ga0272449_1001588_pt1 | contig 22986 bp, 22 predicted proteins | sample YNPCB0241_FD_198679 | JGI IMG/M metagenome (GOLD analysis project Ga0272449, IMG submission 198679) | Hot spring sediment microbial communities from Yellowstone National Park, WY, United States - YNP-CB-024-1 | ecosystem: Environmental > Aquatic > Thermal springs > Hot (42-90C) > Sediment... | reverse complement strand
GAAAATTTTCAAAAATATTATGAAAAAAGTCAAATAAAAAATTTAAATTAAATTAGAAACAATTTATTGAAAATATTAATTAAAATAAGTTTTAAATAAAAAAATTTGGTAGTATAATATTTTATGATGATAGACTTTAGGAAGTTAGAAGTATTTCTTAAAGTTTATGAGACCAAAAGTTTTTCTAAAGCTTCAAAAATTCTTTATCTTACTCAACCTACTATAACTCTTCATATAAAAGATTTAGAAGAAACACTTGGTGTTAAACTGCTTGATCGTAATACCCGTAAAGTAATACCAAGTAAAGCTGGGAAAATTGTTTATGAATATGGTAAGGAAATAATAAAATTTTTAAAAGAAATGGAAAGAGAGCTTGAATTGTATAGAGATGAGAAAAAAGGTATGGTTGAAATAGGAGGAAGTACTATTCCAGGACAATATATACTTCCTAAGATAATAAAAGGATTTAAAGAAAAATATTCTGAGATTTCTATTTTTTTGAAAGTTGGTGATAGTAGAGAAATTGTTGAAAAGGTAATTAAAGGAGAGTTTGATCTTGGAATGGTGGGAGCAGTTTTTAAAAATAAGGATTTGATATTTAAAAGTTGTTATGAGGATGAAATAGTTTTAATAGCACCTCCTGATTTTTCTGAAGATGAAATAGATTTAGGAAAGCTTTACAAAATACCTTTGATAAAAAGAGAGGAAGGTTCAGGGACTTGGAAAAATGCTATAGAAAATTTGCAAAAAAAGGGATTAGATATTATGAAATTAAATATTATTGGAGAGATGGGCTCCACTGAAGCTATTAAGGAAGCTGTTAAAAGTGGACTTGGATGTGGTTTTGTTTCTTCATTAGCCGTAGAATTGGAAAATAAATTAAATCTTATTAAAATAGTTAAGATTAAAGATGTTTCTATAAAAAGAAAATTTTATCTTATTTATCCCAGGGTTAAAAAATTAACCCCTTCAGAAGAAAAATTTATAAATTTCATTTTCTACCACTTACGAAGTGGTAGATTTTAATCCAAAAATACCTGCACCTATAGCCCCTAAGAAGGGAGATTCTTTTAAGGTTATAACCTTAATTTTTAGCTGATTTTCTAAAAGTCTTTTTAGAAGCTTATTTTGGGAACAGCCTCCAGCAAAAACTAAATCTTCTCTAATAAGAATTCTTTTAAGCATAGAAAGCACCTTATAGACCACAGAAAGATGAACTCCTTTTAGAATTTCTTCTCTCGGCACCCCTTGGGCTATAAGGGAGATAACCTCTGATTCAGCAAAAACTGTGCATAGACTACTTATTTTTACTTTAACTTCGCCTTCTATTTCTAAATGGTTTAAATCTTCAATTTTATAGCCTAAAGCCTTACACATTATCTCTAAAAACCTTCCTGTTCCTGCTGAGCAACGGTCGTTCATTTCAAATTTTACTACTTTACCTTTCTCATCAAGGCTTATCGCCTTAGTATCCTGCCCTCCTATGTCTAAAATGGTTCTTACTTTAGGATGGATAAATTTTGCACCTATGGCAAAAGCCTTTATCTCAGAAATAGTAGTACAGTTTTCAAGATTTGTATTTATAAGATTCCTTCCGTATCCAGTAGCTACCACCTGATCTGGTTGGTATTTCTCTATGTATCTAAGACATTTTTCTAAAGGCTGATAAGAAGTATTATCCCTTTCTAAAGCCTTTAAGTTTCCTTTTTCAAAAAAAGCTACTTTTATATAGGTAGACCCAACGTCAAGCCCTAAAACCTTCATAAAAAGTCTTAAACTTTATAAGGTTTCTATAAAAGCCTCACATCTTGTTTTGAGTTGTCCCACATCTTCCATGCTATAGTTAGTATCTATTTTTAAGAAGGGAAGATTAATCTCTTTTTCTACTTGATAAGCTTCAAAAAGATAGGGGGTACAGAATTGGATAGAATAATAAATAACCCCTTGAGCTTTTAGGTCTTTAGCCATGTTTTTGATGTCTTCTATCCTTTCTGTATTCGGGGTAAAACAGGCACAGTGAGTTTTTAAATATCTTTCAGCCAAAAGCCTAATACCTTCTTCTACACTACTAAAGTTTTCTGGAATCAATGTATGGTAATACCTTCTTCCTATGCAAGATTCTTCTCCTACTACTATCCCCCCGCTTACTTCTATTAGATGATGAAGTTTCCAGTTAGGTAAGGCAAAGGGGCAGCCAGTAATAAGTATTCTTGGAGTTCCTTTAGGTTTAACTCCTATACCTTTTTTAATCCGCTCTTCGAGCTCATCACAAAGTTCGTTTACTTTTTGAGTAAATCTTACAGGGTCATCGTAAAAGGCGATCTGATTAACCAAAAGGGCGTCAAGTCCTGAAATGGGAGCTGGGTCATAAGCCCTTAAGCTTTCAAGCCTCATCAAGGCCTTTCTTTTTTCATTTACGATTTTTATCCCTTCTCTCAGGCTTTCTACCGAAATTTTTACCCCAGATAATTCTTCTAACCTATTCTTTAAACTAAAAAGTTCCTTTAAAAACAATTCTTTACTTGCTTCTGTCTTTCTGTGAGGGACTTCCATAATGTAAACTTTTCTGGTAAGTTTATCAAGGATTTCGTAAGCCTTTTTCTTTCCGTCGCAGGTAGTTTCCCCTACTAAAAGGTCACAGCTTTCGGTATAAGGACAAACTTGGGTAAGCTTAAACCCTATAAAAGCCTTAATGAGATCACAGGTATTCTTAGGTAAAACTTTTTCTGCTTCATCAAAACCTATTTGAGCTCCTGCACAAAGTCCTACACATATTCCATTTATAGCAAGTATCATCTCCTCAGGCACATAAACACAAAAGGTTCCTATAACCTTTTTCCCTTGTTTTTTAGCCTCAAGAAGTTCTTTTATTCTAAGCCCATGTGCCTCTGAGATAACAAAATCAAAATATTTCATTCCTTCAGGACGGTTTTCTTGAGAAAGGTAGATTTGCTGATAGATATCAGCTAAAGCCTTGAGCAAGCAATCGTGATTTTCTAAATTTATTCCTAAATCTTGCCACATTTTAACATAGTCTTGACCCATAATTCCTCCCTTTTTGTTTTTTATCAAAAATTGGTTCTATAGGAGTGGAATTTTTCTTAGAAAAAGAAAAAGTCAAATAAATTTTGCTAATAAATTTTTAAAATATATATTGGAAAATTTTATAAATTAAGGATATACTCTTACAGTGGGGCAGTGACCTTCTGGGTTTTTAACCTCTCCGATAAGAGCTAAGTTATTAAGTCCTGCATCTATTGCTTTTTTCTCAAAAACTTCCTGTTTTTCTGAAGGGACAGCTATTAAAAAACCTCCTGAAGTTTGGGCATCACAAAGTAGAATAAGATCATTTTCTGAAACCTCAGGATGGATTTCTATATATTTTTTACAATAATTTAAATTGTTATAATCTCCCTCTGGAATAATCCCCATTTCAATAAAATCCTTTGCTTCTTTAAAATAAGGGACCCTATGAGCATAAATAATTAAGTCTTTTTTACTTGCAATTGCCATTTCCAAGGCATGTCCTAAAAGTCCAAATCCTGTAATATCTGTTGCTGCTTTTATATCAAGTTCAAGTAAAATTTCAGCTATTTTATTATTAAGTTCTGTCATAGTTTTTATCATAGCTTTATAGATATTACTATTTTCATCTAAAAGATTTCCTTTATAAGCAGTGATAAGTATTCCTAAACCAATAGGTTTAGAAAGATAAAGTAAATCGCCTTCTTTAGCATTTTTGTTGCTAATAATTTTTTCTGGATGAGCTATTCCAACAACAGCTAAGCCATATTTAGGTTCTGGATCATCAATACTATGTCCACCCACAAGAAGTGCTCCAGCTTCTTTTATTTTAGAAAGTCCACCTTCTAAAATTTTTTTAAGTATTTCTTTTGGTATACCCTTTTTAGGAAAGCAGATGAGATTTAAGGCCAAAAGTGGTTTACCTCCGCATACATAAATATCAGATAGGGCATTAGCAGCAGCTATCTGCCCAAAGACAAAAGGATCATCAATTACCGGAGTGAAAAAATCTGCTGAGAAGATAAGAGCAGTGTTTTCATTAATTTTAAAAATAGCAGCATCGGCACCATATTCAAAACTTTGGATTAAATAGGGATGAGAGGGTATTTCAAGATCTTTTAATATTTCCACAAGAAACTCTTGTGGAAGTTTTGCTGCTCAACCTGAAGCTTTAGTCATTTGGGTAAGTTTAATTTCTTGCACATTCACTTGGATCTCCTTTTATTTTCTCTATGGCATGTTTAATAATAGGAACTAACTTAGGAAATATCTCTTTGATAGCTTTTGGGCTTCCCGGAAGATTTATAATTAAAGTAGTTTTTCTTACTCCTGCTAAACCTCTTGTTAGTGCAGCCATAGGAGTTATAGGATAACTTATATACCTTATATATTCAGGAATTCCTGGGATTTCTTTTTCTATAACCTCTTTAGTTGCTTCAGGAGTTACATCTCTTGGATATACTCCTGTTCCACCTGTAGTAATAATTAAATCAAGATTCTCTTTATCAGTCCAAATTTTTAAAATTTCCACAATTTGATACTTTTCATCGGGAATAACCTCATATTTTATAACATTCCAATTTTCAGCTTCTGAGAGTTCTATCAGAGTTTTACCAGAAAGATCCTCTCTTTCTCCTTTACTTCCTTTATCACTAAGAGTTAAAATACCAACTTTTATCACTTCGCTTCCTTTTCCTGAGCTTCTTTGCTTTCAGCAATTACTTTTTCAGCTATAAAAGGTGGAGCTTCTTCATAGTGGGAAAATTTAGCTGTGAAATAACCTCTTCCAGCAGTAATGCCTTGAAGAGTGATTACATAACCCTGGAGTTCTGCCATAGGAGCAAGAGCTTTTATTTTAGTGCGTTTCCCTTCTTTCTCAAGACTTAAAACCCTTCCTCTTCTTGCATTTAAATCACCTACCACATCTCCGACATTTTCATCAGGAACAGTTATTTCTAATTCAAGATAGGGTTCTAAAAGAACAGGATTTGCTTGTTCTATTCCTTTTTTTAAACAATGAAAGGCAGCGATTTTAAAAGCAAGATCTGAAGAATCTACTTCATGAGATTTTCCATCATAAAACTGAACTTTTACATCAACTACAGGATAACCTGCCAAAGGACCTTTTTCCATAGCTTCTCTAACTCCCTTTTCTACTGCAGGGACATAATTTCTGGGAACATTCATTCCAGTAAGGGTTTCCAAAAATTCAAACCCTTTTCCTCTTTCTAAGGGGAAGATATGGAAATGTACCTCTGCAAATTGTCCTCTTCCACCAGTTTGCTTTTTATGTCTATAAATTACACTCTGCACAGGTTTTTTAATAGTTTCTCTGTAAGGTATTTTAGGAGTGGTTAATCTAACTTTAACTCCATATTTTTCTTTGAGCTTTTCTACAGTTTTTTCAATATGAGGTAGTCCCACACCGGAGATTAAAAGCTCTCTTGTTTCTTCGTTTCTTTTAAACACAATAGATGGGTCTTCCTCTTTTACTTTAGAAATAGCACCACTTATTTTATCTTCATCAGCTCTTGTTTCAGGATGAAGAGCCATGGTAATCATTGGAAATGGCATTTTAGGTACACTAAAACTTGCAGAAATAGGTGCATTGGAAAAGGTGCTTCCTGTAGTAAGACTTTCAACTTTTGAAAATACAATAATTTCTCCTTCATTAACTTCTTTGACTTGCTCTAAGTAATCTCCTTTAGGAATAAATATTTGAGTATACTTTTCTTCTTTTCCTTCAGAAGTATATACCACTCCATCTGAAGTAAAACTACCTGCAAAGATTCTTCCATAAGAAAGTTTCCCTGCATAAGGATCTATATAATTTTTAAAAATAAGTCCCATAGCACCAGAGGGGGTTATATTTTCTTTTTCTAATTTTAATTTATAAGAAGGCGCAAAATGTAACATATATTCAAGAAATAATAATAATCCAGCACCAGTTTTAGCAGAACCTGTAAAAACAAAATTTATATTTCCCTTTTTAACAGTCTCTTTAAGTCCATTTAAAATTTCTTCTTTTTCAAGTTTTCCTTCTTCTAAATATTTTTCAATGAGTGTATCAGAGCTTTCAGCTGCAGATTCCATAAGCTTTTCTTTCATTTCCGCCATTTTATCTTTTAAATTTCCAGGCATTTCTTGGTATTTAATTTTTAGTCCCTCTTCTATAAATGCTTTCTCTTCAACAAGATCTATAAGAGAAAAAGTGTTAGATTGTTTAAAGGCGTAGGTGATAGGAATATGCGAAATCTCTAAGGTGTTATTTAAATTAGATAAGATTTCTTCAATATTAGATTTTTCAAAGTCATCAATTTTATTTAAAAATACAAATAAAGGAACTCCTTCTTCTTTGGCAAACTCAAATACACGAATGTTATGATATTTTAAAATAGAGGTAGTATCAACTAAAAGTATACCAGCGTCAGCAACCTTTAATGCCCATTTGATTTCTCCCATAAAATTTTCATCTCCCGGTGTATTGAGAAGATAAAAAGGATTGTTCTTGTATTTAAACCCATAGATCTTTAAATAATAAAAAGGCTCTTTTTTAGGTGTTTTAATAGTTTCTCCGCATAATTTACAAAGGGTTTCGCAAAAGGTAGCTTTTCCAGATTCAGTTTGACCTAAGATAGCCAATACTTTTGGTTCCATAATATTAACCTCCTTTTGATTTAAAATACATTATTAAAATATAGGAATTGATAGATAAGTCAAGAGCTTTAAAAATTTGGATTTAACAAAGCTTGACAAAACTAAAACTTCTTATTAAATTTAGGAATACTCAATATTAAAAAGGAGGGAGAAAGGTGCCATATCACAAGTCAGCTAAAAAAGCTTTAAAACAAAGTGAGAAAAGAAGACTTAGAAATAGGGCTTTCAAAAGTAGAGTGAAAACTGAAATTAAAAAGTTTTTGAATTATTTACAAGCTGGAGATGTAGAAAAAGCTGAAGCACAATTGAGATTAACTCAAAGTTTACTTAACAAAGGTGTAAGTAAAGGTATTTTTCATTGGAAAAAGGCAGCTAATAAAATATCCAAACTTTTTCAGAAATTTAATCAAGCTAAGCTTCAAGCTACTACCCAATAATAAAGGGGATGTAGCTCAGCCTGGGAGAGCGCCGGAATCGCACTCCGGAGGTCAGGGGTTCGAATCCCCTCATCTCCAAAATTTTATTCCTTCCACAAACGCTTAAGCACAATAGGCGAAATAAGAGTAGTAAGAGCTACTACAAAAATGATGACTGCATAAAGCTCATCGTTATAAATTTTGCTTATTCTTCCAAATTCTGCAAATATTAAACCCACTTCACCTCTTGGAAGCATTGAAAATCCTACACTTAACTTTTCTTTTAAGTCACCTTTTATAAAAAATCCTGCAAATAATTTAGTTACAATTGCGATAAAAAGCAAAACAAAACTTAATATCCAAAAATCTAACGAAGCGAGATTGATTACCTTTAAATTTATTTGCAATCCTACATAAACAAAAAAAATAGGAACAAAAAGCCATATAAGAGGTTTTAAAGTTTCTTCAATTTTGTGAATAAATTCTTCATCTGCCTGAAAAGTTGCTGCAAAGGGAATTGTAAATCTTCTTGAAAAAGCTATACCAGCAGTAAAAGCACCAAGAACTTCAGGGGAACCTATTTCATGAGCTGCATAAGCGAAAAGAAGTATTATAGCAATAACCACCGGAGGAATAAAATCAAGAGTTTGGAGTCTTTTAGATATAAAACTTACAATGTATGCAAGAATTTTACCAATAATAGGAGCAAAAAAGAAAAAAGTTGCAATATAAAAAAGTAGTAACATTATAGCATTTACATTTATTTCTTGATATTTAGAGAATTCAAAAAGCGAAGCTAAAAGAATAACTCCAAATATATCGTCTAAAACTGCAGCTCCTAAAACAATCTGAGCAAATCTTTCCTTTATTTTTCCAATATCCTCAAGCACTCTCATAGTTATTCCGATACTGGTTGCGGTAAGTGTACCACCAATAAATAGCGCTGCGATTAATGAATATTTAAAAACATAATAGGAAACCAAAAACCCTGCTATCATAGGAAATAAAGCCCCTATAATAGCAACAGTAGTAGCTGAAAAGCCTACTCGCTTCAATTGTTTTAAATCTGCTTCGAGACCAATATGGAAAAGTAGTAATATTATGCCCAGTTCAGCAAGAAGCCTTATTACATCATTTAGAGGAACTATTCCAAAAACACTTTGTCCAAGAAGAATTCCAACAAAAATTTCACCAAGAACAGAGGGAATTCCAAATTTTGCAAAAATATCTCCTGTAAGCCTTGCAAAAAATAAAAGAATGGCAAGATAAAGGAAAATTACGTGGACTTCCATGTTTTATATTATAAACAAAAAAACTTAAAAATGTCACTTTTAGAAGCAAAAGATTTCGTTGTTAAAAGGCAAATTTAATGGTATTATATTGCTAAAATTTAGAATTTTCTAAAAATAAAAAGAGGAAAAGGTATGAGAATAGAAGAACTTGAAAAAGAACTAACTTATAAAGCCAAACACGTTTATGAAGAAATAGATAAAGAGGAAAAAAATCTTTTAGAAAAAATAGCTAAGGATTATATAGAATTTCTCTCAGCAGTTAAAACCGAAAGAGAAACTGTAGAGTTTGGAAAGGAACTTCTTGAAAAAGAAGGGTTCAAAGAAAATGATTTTAAAAAGGGATATTTTATTTATAAAAACAAATTTTTAGCTTGTTGGAAACTTGGTAAAAAACCAATTACAGAAGGCTTAAGGATTATTGTTAGTCATATTGATACCCCAAGACTTGATCTAAAACTTCATCCTCTTTTTGAGGATACAGATTTAGCTTTTTTAAAGACTCACTACTATGGAGGGATTAAAAAATACCATTGGGTAGCTCAACCTCTTGCTTTACATGGGGTTGTAGCTAAAAAGGATGGGCGATTAATTAAAATAGTTATAGGTGAAAACAAAAAAGATCCTGTTTTTACAATCTGTGATTTACTTCCCCATCTTGCAAAAAAAATTCAAGCAGAAAAAAAGCTCTCAGAAGCCATTGTGGGAGAAAAATTGAATGTTTTAGTAGCAGGTATTCCTGTTGAAGACAAAAATGAAAAAATAAAAGAGAAAATTAAACTTAAATTTTTAGAACTTATTTACAAAAAATATGGAATAAAAGAGGAAGATTTTGTATCTGCAGAGTTATATATAGTGCCAGCTGGTTCAGCTCGAGAAGTTGGACTTGATAAATCCTTTGTAGGGGGATATGGACAAGATGATAGAATTTGTGCTTTCACATCTTTAAAAGCCTTTTTAGAAGTAGAAAAACCAGAATATACTAATTTAATCTTATTTATGGATAAAGAGGAAATCGGTTCTGAGGGTAATACATCTGCAAAAAGTAGAATTTTTGAAGGAATTATATATAATCTAATTAAAAATTTAAGATTTTCTCCTACTGCAGATACTTTTTTTAATATAATGACTAAAACAAAAGCTATATCTGCTGATGTAACAGCAGGAATTGATCCCAATTATATAGAAGTTCATGATAAACTTAATGATGCAAAGCTTGGATTTGGAATAGCAGTAAGCAGGTATACAGGTCATGGTGGTAAATATATGGCAAATGAAGCTCATGCTGAGTTTTTAGCCTGGCTTCTTAAAAATTGGGATGAAAATAAGGTTGTCTATCAAGTATGTTCTATGGGAAAGGTAGATGAAGGTGGTGGTGGGACAGTTTCTAAATATTTTGCCTCCTATGGTATGGATATAGTTGATGCTGGTCCCCCTTTACTTTCTATGCACTCTCCATTTGAAATTGCTCATAAAGGCGATTTATATATGACTTATAAAGCCTTTAAAACCTTTTTGAAAATTTAATTATAAATATGTCTTTAAAAGAAGGAGATTATGTTTTGCTTTTGACTTCAGATGAAAAATCTTATCTTGTTGAAATAAAAGACCAAGATTTTCATACTCATAAAGATTTTTTAAATTTAAGAGATTTAATAGGAAAAACTTACGGAGATGTTATTTATGGAAAAAAGGGAGAGAAATTTTACATTTTAAAGCCTACAATCTATGACTTCTTAAAAAAAATAGAAAGAATAACCCAAATAGTTTATCCCAAAGACATAGGGTATATTCTATTAAAACTCAACATAGGTCCTGGAAAAATAGTTCTTGAATGTGGAGGAGGTTCAGGTGCACTTACTTCAGCATTTGCTTATATAGTAGGAGAGGAAGGAAAGGTAATTTCCTATGAAAAAGAATTAAAATTTCAGGAAGTTGCAAAGAAGAATTTAAAAAAACTTGGGCTTTTGCATAGAGTTATTTTTAAAAATGTAGAAGTTTTAGAAAATTTTGAAGAAAAAGAAGTTGATGCAGTTTTTTTAGATGTAAAAACACCTTGGATCCTCATTAAAGGTTCTTGGGAAGCTTTAAAAAGTGGTCATCCCCTTGGTATTTTAGTTCCTACATCTAATCAAGTTTCTCAATGTCTTTTAGAACTTGAAAAATATCCTTTTGTAGAAATAGAAGTTGTAGAGATACTTTTGAGACACTATAAAACTAATCCAGAGAGACTTCGTCCAGAAGATAGAATGGTTGCTCATACAGGGTATTTAATATTTGCTAAAAAAGTCTTTGAGAAATAATGCCAATTTTAATACATCTTACCTCAAAAAAACTTATTTCCCACAAAGAAATCGACGAATTTAAAAAAAGAATAGAAAAAGCCTTAAAATATCTAAAACTTTTCCATAAAGAAATATCCTTAGTTTTTACAGATAATAAACATATTAAAAAACTAAATACTCAATATTTAAGAAGACCATATCCTACTAATGTTTTAGCCTTTCCATTTGCTAAAGAAAAATCCTTTATTTCTAATATTTTGGGAGAAATTATTATATCTGTTGAGAAAGCAAAAGAGGAATCAAAAATTTATGAAATTGATTTTAAAAATTATCTTCTTGCCTTAGTTATTCATGGACTTTTCCATCTTTTAGATTATGACCACGAAAGAGGATGGTTTTCACCTTTTCTTATGTTAAAAAATGAGTTAAACTTACTTAATAAAATTGCCTTTAAAAAGGATAAGAAAAAACTTATAAATTTTCTTAAAGGGAGGGAATATATGCCTGCAAAATTGGCAGTAAATGTAGATCATGTAGCAACAGTAAGAGAAGCAAGAAGAACCTATTATCCTGATCCTGTTCATGCTGCGGTACTTGCAGAACTTGGAGGGGCTGATGGAATTGTTGTTCATTTAAGGCTTGATAGAAGGCATATTAAAGAAAGAGATGTAAGAATTATAAGAGAAATTATAAAAACTAAACTTATTTTAGAGATGGCTATAGATGATTATCTAATTAAATTTGCAAAAGAAATAAAACCTTATCAGGTTACTTTAGTTCCAGAAAGGGTAGAAGAGATTACCACAGAAGGAGGAATGAATTTAGAGGGAAGAGTAGAAGAGGTTAAAAAAGCAGTTAAAGAACTTAACAAAGCAGGGATAAAAGTAAGTTTATTTTTAAATCCAGATGAAAAAACTATAAAACTTGCCAAAAAAACAGGTGCTCAAATTATAGAAATTCATACAGGAATGTATGCAGAAGCTGAAACAGATGAAAAAAGAGAAGAGGAGCTTAATAAAATTGAAGTTTCTGCAAGATTGGCTAAAGACCTTGGTTTTATAGTTCATGCTGGACATGGCTTAAATTATGAAAACATAGGACCTGTTTCAGCTATACCTCAGATAGAAGAATTTAGCATTGGGCATAGCATTGTTTCAAGAGCTCTTTTTGTAGGAATGAAAGATGCTGTAAGAGAAATGAAAGAATTAATTTTAAGAGCAAGAGGATAAATAGAATTTTTGAATAGGGAATTTTTTTATTAGATCTATCAATTCTTCTAAGGTTAAAGTTTCAGAGCTAAAAATAATTACTACTCCCATATCTTCGCTTTCTAATAAAGGAAAAATAACTGCTTTATAGTTTTCTTTTTCATAAACTTTTGCTTTAAAATTTTCTATTTCTAAATTTTTTAAACTTTCTTCAGAAAAGCCGTTTAGAGAAAAAAGCAAAAGTTTCCAATTGTTAATAAGATTTTTTCCTCTATATAAACTGACTTTTAATTTTTTATTTGAATTCTTATAGGTTCTTTTTTCTATTACAATATTTCCCAGAAAGGTGATAAATTCCTTTTTTACAGGTTTTGCGGAAAATCCCTCAATCTCAATAAAAAATTCATTGCTTTCTAAATCAAAATTTATAGTTTTACAATTATTAGTAGAATTTTCTAAATTATAAGAATAGGCTTTATTAAAAATTAGTAAGAACAAAATTAGATAAAAAATTTTTTTCATTGGAATTACTCTTTTAAAGGTTTTACTTTTAAGACAAATCCTTGCTTTTCAATTACTATTACTTTTGTTCCTTTAGGAATATATTCATCAGCTATAGCTTTCCATATTTCACCTTCTACAAATATCTTACCCTCCTTGGGTCCCACATCTTCTATTACTTTTCCAATTTTATTAATAAGTGCTTCTCTACCTGAAACAGGTCTTTTTCTAAGTGTTTTTATAGCTAAATAAGTAATACCTCCTAAAGCTGCAGAAATGGTTAAAATTACTGTATATAAAAAGGGTTGATAAACTCTCAGAGAGGGAGGATTTTTTCCAAAAAGCATAAGAGAACCTAAAAGAAGGCAAATACTTCCTCCAAGAGCAAGAAGTCCGTGTGAAGCTACTTGTAATTCTAAAAAGAAAAGGATTCCACCTAAAATAATTAAAGCTAAACCTGCATAATTAACAGGTAAAATACTTAAACCTACTAAGGCAAGAATTAAACAAATTGCTCCTATTACTCCTGGAAAGATTGTTCCTGGATGGGAAAATTCAAAATAAAGCCCAGCAAGTCCAAGCATTAAAAGGAGATATACTAAATTGGGATTAGTTAAAATTTTTAAGATCTTTGTTTTTAAATCTTCCTTAATTTCTTTAATTTCACAATTTTTTAAGTTTAAAGAAATTTTTTGTTCATTTATTATAACACTTTTTCCATGAGCTTTTTGGATAAGTTCATTCAAATCTTTGGCTATTATTTCTATAACTCCCAAATTAAGAGCTTCTGTTTCTGTAATACTTTTACTTTTTTTCACAGCTTCTTCAGCAAATTTTTCATTTCTTTTTCTCATTTGGGCAAGATTTTTAGCCCAAGTAACTAAATCGTTAGTTATTTTTTCCATCACCTTTTCATCAGCTTTTCCTGTAAGTTCTATAGGATGAGCAGCTCCTACACGTGTTCCTGGAGCCATGGCTGCTAAATGGGAGGCAAGTAAAATAAAGGTTCCTGCTGAAGCTGCTCTTGCTCCTGAGGGACTCACATATACAATAATAGGAACTTTACTTTGTAAAATTTCTTTCACAATTTCTCTTGTAGACTCAACCAATCCTCCGGGAGTATCTAATTCTATGATTAAAGCTTGAGAAGCTTCTTTGTTTGCTAAATCAATACTATATATTAAAAAATTAGCAATAACTGGGGTTATAGGAGCATCAATCTTAACTAAAAAAATCCTATTTTCTTTACAAAAACCTGAAGAACAAAGAAAATAACCAATTAAAAGAAAAATTTTAAGAATTTTTAAAAATTTGTTCATAAAGTTTCCTAAATTTTTGTAAGTCTTCCCATAATAAACGTTTTACAGCTGGGTTTTTAAGCATATAATTAGGATGATAGGTAAAGAGAATAGTAAAATTTTTTATTTTTATGGGCTGCCCTCTTATAGAAGAGAGAGTAGGGTTATTATCAAAAAAGATTTTTGGAGGTGTAAATCCAAAAGCTAAAATAAGTTTAGGATTTAAAAGCTTAATCTGTTTAAGAAGATAGGTTTTACAAGCTGAAATTTCTTCAAATTCAGGAGGTCTACCTCCAGGGGTTTTACATTTAACAGCAGGGGTGATGAAAAAGTCTTTTCGTGTTAAGTTTATGCTTTTTAGTATTTTTTCTAAAAGGTCCTCTATAGCACCTACAAATGGTTTTCCATAAAAATCTTCGTCTTTGTCTGGAAACTCAGTAATAAGCATAAGTTTTGCTTCTAAATCTCCTTCACCCCAAATGGGTTGCTTTCTTATTCTGCAAAGAGGACATTTTTCACAATTAGCTATGGCATTTTTAATCTTTTCTAAGGTATTTTCTGAGAAATAAGCGTTATTTTGTAATAATTTTTTAAAATTATTATCAGCAGGGATATAATTAAATCCCAATTCATTTAGGTAGACAAGATATTTTTTAATTTCCTTTACAATATCCATAATTTTTTAAAATATTATATAGGGAGTTTTTTATCTTGTCAAAATTCTTACTTGGATTAAGATTTTTTAGGATAATTTTTGGAGAGGTTTAAAAATATGGGAAAAATAAAACTTAAAAAGGATTTTTCTCTTGAAGTTCCTAATGAGCCTGAAATTCCTTATATAGAAGGAGATGGAATTGGTCCGGATATAATGAGGGCAACTTTAAAAGTTTTAAATGCAGCAATTGAAAAAGCTTATAATGGTAAAAGAAAAATTCTCTGGAAAGAAGCTTTAGCAGGTGAAAAAGCTTATAAAGAAATGGGTAACTATCTACCAGAAGAAACTTTACAAACTATAAAAGAATGTGTAGTTGCTATTAAAGGTCCTCTTACTACACCAGTTGGAGGCGGCTTTAGAAGTCTTAATGTTACTTTAAGACAAGTATTAGATCTTTATGCTTGTGTAAGACCAATAAAATGGATCCCTGGAACACCCTCTCCAGTTAAGTATCCAGAGAAAGTAAATATGGTAGTTTTTAGAGAAAATACAGAAGATGTTTATGCAGGAATTGAATATTCTGCAGGGTCAAAGGAGGCTAAAAAACTTATAGAGTTTATAAGAGAAAATTTTGGGAAAGAAATAAGAGAAGATTCTGGAATTGGAATTAAGCCTATAAGTAAATTTGGGACTTATAGACTGGTTCGGAAAGCAATAAAATATGCCTTAGAAAATGGTTATCCAAGTGTGACCCTTGTACATAAAGGAAATATAATGAAATATACAGAAGGAGCTTTTAGAAATTGGGGGTATGAACTGGCTAAGGAAGAATTTCCAGATAAAACTGTTTTTGAAAGTGAAATCCCTGAAAAATATCCTAATGGAGTTCCAGAGGGAATTGTAGTTATAAAAGATAGAATTGCAGATGCTATGTTTCAGTGGGCACTTTTGAGACCTGAAGATTATAGTATTCTTGCAACCCCTAATTTAAATGGAGATTATCTCTCAGATGCCCTTGCAGCTCAGGTAGGTGGGCTGGGTATGGCACCAGGTGCTAATATAGGAGATGGATATGCCATTTTTGAAGCTACTCATGGTTCTGCCCCAAAATATGCAGGACTTGATAAGGTAAATCCTTCTTCCCTTATTCTTTCTGGAAAGATGATGCTTGAATACCTTGGTTGGAAAGAGTCAGCAGAACTTATATGGAAGGCACTTTCTAAAACTATTCAACAAAAAATAGTTACTTATGACCTTGCAAGACAGCTTGAAGGAGCAAAAGAGGTTAAATGTTCTGAATTTGCAGATGCTATAGTAGAAAATATTTATAAGGAAAATAATTAATGTTTATTTTTAAAAATCTCCCTTTAAAAGCTATTGTCAGTGAGGAGGAATCTTTATGAAGAGATATGATTTTTGGGAGATAGAAAAAAAATGGCAGGGTCTCTGGGAAAAGAAAAATGTCTTTGAAGTAAAAAGAGATCCTTCAAAACCAAAATACTATGTTTTAGAGATGTTTCCTTATCCTTCAGGTAGAATTCATATGGGACATGTAAGAAACTATACCTTAGGAGATATATTAGCTCGAGTAAAAAGAATGAAAGGATATAATGTTTTACATCCTATGGGCTGGGATGCTTTTGGACTTCCTGCAGAAAATGCAGCCCTTAAACATGGAGTTCACCCAGCAAAATGGACTTATTCAAATATAGATTATATGAGAGATCAATTAAAAAAGCTTGGATTTAGTTATGATTGGGGCAGAGAATTTGCAACCTCTGATCCTGAATATTATAAACATGAGCAGAGATTTTTTATAGAAATGTATGAAAGAGGGCTTGCCTATAGAAAAAAAACTTTAGTAAATTGGTGTCCCTCTTGTCATACTGTTCTTGCTAATGAGCAAGTAGAAGATGGAGCCTGTTGGAGATGTGGAGAAGAAGTTACCCTTAAAGAGATGGAAGGATGGTTTCTTAAAATTACAGCTTATGCTGAAGAACTTTTAGAGGATCTAAAAAAACTTGAAGGACATTGGCCTGAAAAAGTTGTAACTATGCAAATAAATTGGATAGGAAAAAGTGAAGGAGCAGAAATAAAATTCCCTATTCCTGAAATAGAAGAAGACCTTATTGTTTATACTACCCGTCCAGATACCCTTTTTGGCGCAACCTTTGTTTGTATGTCTCCAGAACATCCCATGGCTAAAAAAATTGCAGAGAAAAAGGGATTAAAAAAAGAATTAGAAAATTTTGTAGAAAGGGTTAGAAAAGAAAGAAGAGATATAGAAGCTGGTATAGCTGAAAAGGAAGGTCTCTTTTTGGAAACCTATGCCCTTCATCCTCTTACAGCTGAAAAATTGCCTCTTTTTGTGGCTAATTTTGTCTTAATGGAATATGGGACAGGTTCTATAATGTGTGTTCCTGCCCATGACCAGAGAGACTTTGAATTTGCCAAAAAATATAATCTTCCCATTAAAGTTGTTATCAAACCTAAGGATAAAGATTTAGTTCTTGAGGAGATGGAAAGTGCTTATGAAGAACCAGGTATTATGGTTAATTCAGATATTTTTACAGGGTTAGATAGTATTGAAGGTAAAGCTAAAATAACAGCATATTTAGAGGAAAAGGGACTTGGTAAAAAGAAAATTACTTATAGGCTAAGAGATTGGGGAATTTCTCGTCAGAGATATTGGGGATGTCCTATTCCAATGATTTATTGCGAAAGATGTGGAATTGTTCCGGAAAAATTAGAAAATCTTCCTGTAATCTTACCTTTAGATGCTCAAATAGATCCTTCAGGAAGGTCACCTCTTCCAAATCTTCCTGAATTTGTAAATACCAAATGTCCAAAATGTGGTTCCCAAGCAAAAAGAGAAACCGATACCTTTGATACTTTTGTAGAATCTTCCTGGTATTTTGCAAGATTTGCCTGTCCTGATTACCCCGAACCTTTTAATAAAGAGGATATAAAATATTGGCTTCCTGTGGATCAATACATCGGTGGAATAGAGCATGCTATTTTACACCTACTTTATGCCAGATTTTTTACTAAGGTTTTAAGAGATCTTGGCTATTTTGATTTAGATGAGCCCTTTCTTAATCTATTAACTCAAGGGATGGTAATAAAAGAAACTTATAAATGTCCTATCCATGGCTGGCTTTATCCAGAAGAAGTTTCTCCTGAAGGGAAATGTTTAAAAGATGGATGTGGAAAAGAGGTTATGGTTGGAAAATTTGAAAAAATGTCTAAAAGCAAATGCAATATTGTTGATCCAGATCAAATGATAGAAAAATATGGAGCTGATACAGTTAGATTATTTATAGCTTTTGCAGCTCCACCAGAAAAAGATCTTGAATGGAGTGATCACGGAATTGAAGGAGCATTTAGATTTTTGAAAAGATTATATAATTTGGTTATAAATTATGCAGAAAAATTAAAAGAAGTCTCTTATAAAGAGGAAGATTTGAAAGATCTTCCCAACAATCTTTTAAAATTAAGAAGAAAACTTCATCAAACCATTAAAAAAGTTTCAGAAGATTTAGAAAAGAGGCTCCACTTTAATACAGCTATAGCAGCTATTATGGAATTTTTAAACCTTTTAGAGGATACTTTAAAAGAGATTTCTACAGAAGATGAAAAAAATAAAAAAGTTTTAAAGGAATGTTTTGATAAGGTTTTACTTCTTATTTCTCCAATTTGTCCTCATATTGCAGAAGAACTTTGGGAGGAATTAGGGCATAAAACTTTTATCTCCTTAGAGAAATTTCCTGAATATGCCCCAGCTCTTATAGAAGAAGATATTTTTATTCTTGTAATCCAAGTTAATGGTAAAGTAAGAGACCAGATAGAAGTTCCTGTTGAGCTTCCGAAGGAGGAAATTATAAGATTAGCTCAAGAGCGTCCGAAGATAAAAAAATATTTGGAGGGGAAAAATTTAAAAAATGTGGTATTTGTGCCTAAGAAATTGGTTAATTTTGTGGTTTCTTAGTTTTTTCTTTTTTTCCTGTGGTTACCAATTTCAAGAAAGACCTTCCTATTTTAAGCCTGAATGGCAAACTGTTTATATTGCACCATGGAAAAACTTTACTTCAGAAACTGCCTTAGGAGAGATGCTTGCTTATGAACTAAGACATAAATTAGCTGAGGGGAAATTTTTAATGCCTCTATATGATGAGTCAAGAGCTGACTTAATATTAAAAGGAGAAATAACGAAAGTATATTTAGTTCCTGTAGCTTATGAAACCTTTATTCAAACTAAGGAAAGAAAAATTGAATTTGAAGGAAAGTATAAGCTTATAGAAAAAAAAGAGGGGAAAGTTATTTTAGAAGGTAGATTAAGTAGATATGAGATATATCGCGTTCCTATAGAAGTTACCTCAAATGTTCTTGATCCTGGAAGAGAAGAGGCTTTAAAGATTTTAGCTAAGGACTTAGCAGATCTTATTTTACAGGATATTATGTTTAAAGAATTAGAAATTAAATAGCTACCAAAGTTTAAAACCTTCCAAAGTATCTTTTATATCTTTAGGTTCTAAATATCTTAATCCCAATTTATCTGCCATATTTAAAACTCCTTTATCAGCAGAAAGAACTATTGCATCAAGCTCTAAAGAAAGAAGAATTAATTCCAAGTCTTCTTTGCTATCTACAATTCCTTCTCTTAAAACTTCTCTATATCTTTTTCTTAAAAACTTTAAAACTTCTTCAGGCTTTTTATAAATTGATGCTTTTACAGCTTCCTCAGCAACTCTTAAACCTTTATTAATTCTATTTCTTAACTCCTCAATAAATTCATACATTAAAAAAGCAGGTATATAAAGCTCATATTTTTTGGGAGATTTTACTTTTAAAACTGAACGAGCTTTCGGAGGAAGTTTAAGATCTGTTAGCATTCTTTTTAATTCTTCAAAAACTGAAGTAGGGATATAAACTGCAACATCACCTTCTAATTCTGCAACCATTAAAAGAAAATTGGTAAAGGCTTCTGAAGGATTTTTCCCAAATTGTGTATAAATATCAGGATTAGTAAATACACTTGTATCAGGAACAAGCCTTTCCTTTTCCATAACATAATTTTAAAAATTTAAAAATTTAAGTCAAGAATCGATAATTTAACCTTTAAGAAATAACTAAGGTACCTAAAAGATTAGAGTGTTTTATTAATGTTTTAAAATATTCCTTCACAATCCTTCATTTTAAAACTCATTAAAAAGTTTATTACCAAAAATTTTAACAGGAGGGATTTTATCCCTCCTGTTAAAATTATCTAAATTAGATTATTGAGAAGTGGCATTGCCAGTACCAGCTTTTGGTTTGATTTGTTTTTGAATTTTTTGTTGTTTCTTTAGCTCTTTATGTTCTTGAATTCTTGACTTTTCACGTGCTCTTTCTCTAACAGTTTGTCCAAATCCTTTTTTTTCTTCCTGTCCCTTTAACTCCTTAGTGGCATTGCTAACCTCTTTACCTATTCCAGCTCCTTGATAAGGTTTAGGACCAGCTTTTTCTGGTCCACCTTGAGGACCTTTAGCATAAACATTAGATAAGCCTAAAAGAGAAATTCCCACTAAAAAGGCTACAAATCTTTTCATCTTTTCACCTCCTCCCTATTTAATATTTTTGGCCTTTTAAATTATAATCCTGAATTTTGTTTTTTATAATAGCTTTACTTTTATAAAAATTTTTAAATTTTTTGATAAAATTTTGATTAGGTTATTGGGTAAAAAATGAAAGAGAGGTGAAGTTATGAAAATAGGTTTTATATGTAGTGGAAATTCAGCAAGAAGTCAAATGGCAGAAGGATATGCTAAATATTTTGCTAAGTTGTATGGGAAGCAAGTAGAAATTTATTCTGCAGGTTCTTCTCCAGCATTAAACGTTAATCCTTTGGCAATAAAAGTAATGAAAGAAGATGGGATAGATATTTCCTCCCATTATCCAAAGTCTATTGAAAATATACCCTATAATGAACTTGATATAGTGATAACCCTTTGTGGAGATGCTGCAGAAACCTGTCCTTATATACCTGGTGCATATAGGGAACATTGGGGTCTTCCTGATCCAGCAAAGGCAGAAGGCTCAGAAGAAGAAAAATTAGAAGTTTTTAGAAAAGTAAGAGAGGAGATAAAAAAGAAAGTAGAAAAGCTAATTAATAACTTAAAATAAAAAGATAGACATCCTTGATAAAAAATTTCTCTTGACAAATATTTTAAAGTGGATAAAATTAATCAACAATAAAATTAGAAAAAATTGTTCTTTATAAAATTTTAAAAGTAGATAATAGAAGTAATTAATAATAAAATTGCAGGAGGTAAAAAATGGATATTGTTTTATTAAGTAGGCTTCAATTTGCCATAACCGCTGCTTTCCATTTTATTTTTGTTCCTCTTACTTTGGGGCTTTCAGTTCTTGTAGCTTATATGGAAAGCAAATATGTAGCAACTGGAGATAAAGATTATTTAAGGATGGCAAAGTTTTGGGGAGTACTTTTTCTGATTAATTTTGCCTTAGGAGTAGTTACAGGAATAACAATGGAATTCCAATTTGGAATGAACTGGGCAGAATATTCTCGCTATGTTGGAGATATTTTTGGTTCTCCCCTTGCTATTGAAGCAACTTTGGCATTCTTTCTTGAATCTACATTTCTTGGTGTTTGGATATTCGGATGGAATAGAATTTCACCTAAACTTCATGCCCTTTCAATATGGCTTGTAGCATTAGCAACCAATATTTCTGCTTTATGGATTTTAATTGCCAATGGCTGGATGCAAAATCCTGTAGGTTATGTAATAAGAAATGGAAGGGCAGAAATGGTTGATTTCTGGGCAGTTGTAACTAATCCTTATGCAATACTTAAATTTTTCCATACTGTTATGTCAGGCTGGGTTGTAGCAGGATTTTTTATTCTGGGAGTTTCTGCTTATCATCTTTTGAGAAAAAATGAAACTGAATTTTTTAAAAAATCTTTTAAGATCGGAGCCACCTTTGCACTTATAAGTTCTATTTTAGTTGCGTTTATTGGTCATTTTCATGCTCATGAAGTTGCCCATACCCAACCAACAAAAATTGCTGCAATGGAGTCTCTTTGGGAAACGACCAAAGATGCACCAATGTATCTTCTGCTTATTCCTGACCCAAAAAATGAGAAAAATTCAGTTGAGGCAATAGGAATTCCAGGTTTGCTTAGTTTTTTAGCTGGGAAAAAAGAAATTAAAGGACTTAAGGAGTTTCCACCTCAAGATAGACCTCCGGTAACACTTACTTTTGTAAGTTTTAGATTAATGGTAGGACTTGGTTTTCTTTTTATTCTTCTTTCCTTTTTAGCTTTGGTTAAATTTAAAGAAATTGAGCAAAGCACAACACTTTTAAGAATTCTTTTATGGTCAATTCCGCTTCCTTATATAGCAGCACAACTTGGCTGGATTGTAGCAGAGGTAGGCAGACAACCTTGGATTGTCTATGGATTACTGAGAACTTCTGATGCTGTTTCCAAAGCAGTGGAGCCTATACAGGTTATGGCTTCTCTTATTGGATTTACAATTTTCTATAGTGCTCTTGGAATTATCGATATTTATCTTCTTTCAAAATATGCAAAAAAAGGACCTGAACCAAAGGAGGTGTAAAAATGGAATTCCAAATTATATGGTTTGTTTTATGGGGTTTACTTTGGGCAGTTTATTTTGCCCTTGATGGATTTGATTTAGGAGCAGGTATTCTTTACCCTTTTATTAGTAAAAGTGAAATTGACAAAAAAGCAGCTCTACATGCTATAGGTCCAGTTTGGAATGGCAACGAAGTATGGTTAATTACTGCAGGAGGAGCTACTTTTGCTGCCTTTCCTACAACTTATGCTTATATGTTTAGCTATCTTTACACTCCTTTATTAATAATACTTTTTGCTTTAATATTTAGAGGTGTTGCTGTGGAACTTAGAGGAAAATCAACTTCTGAAGGAATGAAAAAATTTTGGGATTTCTGGTTATTTGTAGGCAGTTTTATTCCAGCTCTACTTTTTGGTGTTGCCTTTGGAAACATTTTTAAAGGACTTCCCTTTGATGATTCTGGCTACTATGGAACTTTTTTTAGCCTCCTTAATCCTTATGGATTGCTTGTAGGGTTACTCTTTCTTTTTACTTTTATAGTTCATGGAGGACTGTGGGTATCATTAAGAGTCCCTGAGGAATTAGCTAACCGTGCACTTTCTACAGCAAAAAAATTCTGGATTTTACAGGCAATTACTGCTGTATTATTTTTGGTTTTTACAGCCCTATTTACAAATCTCTATGATAACTTTATAAAAATGCCTGTATGGTTTATTGTTCCAGCTTTGGCTGTAGTTTGCCTACTTCTTACTGGGTCTTATATTATGAAAAATAAAAACGGGAGCGCCTTTTTATTTTCTTTTCTATTTATTATTGCTCTTATCTTTAGCGGGGTGATAGGACTATATCCAAATTTAATTCCTTCATCAATTGATCCAAAATATAGTCTTACCATATTTAATTCCTCTTCAAGTCCCTATACTTTGAAAGTGATGACCATTGTAGTGATAATTTTTGTCCCTATTGTTCTCTTATATCAGGCTTGGACATATAAAACATTTATGTATAAAATAACAGAAGAAGAACTTAAGGAGGAAGGCTATTAAGGGGTTACA
>Ga0272449_1001586_pt1 | contig 22990 bp, 16 predicted proteins | sample YNPCB0241_FD_198679 | JGI IMG/M metagenome (GOLD analysis project Ga0272449, IMG submission 198679) | Hot spring sediment microbial communities from Yellowstone National Park, WY, United States - YNP-CB-024-1 | ecosystem: Environmental > Aquatic > Thermal springs > Hot (42-90C) > Sediment... | reverse complement strand
ACATACCCCTCGGCATACGTTCGTCCCTGATATTCGGCGAGAGCCGTCACATCGAAGTGGCCTTCGCGCACGTTCTCGGGGATCAGCGTGAAGACGACGCTCTGCACTTCCCCTTCGCGCGAGACGTTCAGCAGGTGCACGGTGGGTTCGACGCGCCACCCCGAGGGCGCTGCCACGCGCAGCGTGACACGGGCACTGTCGGTCACGTGACTGCGCACGCTCACTGTCAGCGGGATCGGCCGGGGAGAAAGCGTGGAGAGGACCACCGATTCCGGATACACGTGAACCGAGACAGGCGGTCCCACGACAAGCAGGCGATGCTCTTCGCCATACATCGGGTCCACGTGGCGGACGCGGGGGATCGCCGAGATCTCCCCCCTCACCCCTTCGATCGCATAGACCGCGCGGACGCGCACCGGCCATGGCGGCAGAGGAAGCGTCGCATATTCGGGAACGTCAAGCTGAAGGAGCGTCTCCCTCGAGGGATCTTCGCGCCGCCAATAGGGGCGCGTCCACACAGCGCGCGCCAGATCTCGAGGAAGCGTGATTTGGCACCGGAGGAACGCGCTCTCGTTGGGGCCGAGCTGTTTGAGATCGCGCCGAAGCACACTGACGTGGGAACCCTCGGGCGCCTCGCATCGGAGGTCCTCAGCCTGTACCCGCTCGCGACCGCGAGTGATGAGGCGTGCTGTCAGGGTGAAGGTCTGTCCCGGAGAGACCAGCGCCGGCGTCTCACGCGGACGTCTCGGTCCTTCACGAGGCCCGTCGCGCGGGGTGGTCGCGGAAGCAGAGTCAGCCGAAGGCGAGATGTCCACGAGCGCCTCCAGTTCGAGTCCGAGCGCCAGATGGATCGCTCGCAACCATTGCGCGCGCTTGGTCCGCAGGTGAAGCAGAAGATCGTGTCGGGCTGCCGGAGAGAGTGGGGCGCGCTCAAGACGCGCGAGGAGATCCTCAAGCACCGTCAACCCTCTCAACAAGGGGCGAGCCGCACGCTCCGGATGCTCGGGCGCGAGCGCGGCCATAGCTTCGACGACGCGCTGATCCAGCTCTCGCAAAGCCGGGCGAAGCCACGGCACAGCCTTCTCTTCCGCGCCGAGCCGTGCAGCCAACCCAGGCAGGCTCGTATCCACTCCGTCGAAGAAGCTTTCTTCTCGACTGCCGTTCCGTCCTGACGGTGGTACATGCGACGCGACGAGCCGATAATACGCATACCGGTCTCCGGCCGGAACGATGACGCCGCCCGCTCCTTGGGTGAGCTGAAGGCTCAGCCCCTTCATGGCGAGCTGCGCGTACGATTGGCCGAGTGCCGGATCGTATGTCCCCGTGTTGAGCCGCACGGTGACATCCTCATCGGCGCGCGCGCTGACGTAGAGCTTCTTCGGGGACCACGGCAACAGCCCCTCCTCCATCTGTTCCGGGAAGCGCCGGGGATCACCGGCCGCCTCGAAAGCTTCGCGCGCCAGCAGTCCCGAGGCCTGATGGTGACCGTGCCCATCGCGCGGTGCTCCTTGGAAGCGGGCCACTACCACGTCGGGACGAAAGGCGCGAATCACCCGCACCACATCGGCGAGCGCTGTCTCGCGCCCCCGCCATTTCTCGAAAGCCTCTTCGGCCGTCTTGGAGAATCCGAAATCGGCGACGCGCGAGAAGCGTTGCCGAACGCCATAGTGCGCATCAGCGGCCAAGAGCTCCAGCGTGCGCAGAAGTCCCAGCGCGTCGAAAAGTTCTGGGCCCGTCTTATTTTGTCCCCCTTCACCGCGCGTGAGCGTCAGGAGCATCACGTCGGCGCCCCAGCCGCGCGAGACGAGCGCGAGCATCCCTCCATCTTCGTCATCCGGATGAGCGGTCACATGGAGCAGTCGGGCCGTCGTGCGCAGCTTGCGAAGCGCTTGCACAAGCCCCGCCAGCCCGAGATCTTCCACCGGTTTCGGGACGATCTCCATCCACGGCTCATCGTCCGGATCCCAGGCGACTCTCGCTCGGGAATCGAAGGCCACCCCAGGTGGCGGTCCCAGCAGCGGGAGCAGTATCGCGCCAAGGACGAAAAGCGCCGCTTTCTTGCAGCGGGAACAATAAGGCACCAGAACCGTTCGCCGCATGCTCCGCGCCTCCTCACACGGAATCTTCGGTCACGAGGATGCCGGACGAAGCCCTCCGTCCGGCATCCTCCCACAGGCTTCCCTCACTCGTACTTCAGAAATTGAGTCGGAAGCCGAGCTGAAACTGCCGCGACTCAAGAGCTCCCGCCCGCGGGAACCGAGAGGGGAGAGGTGAGACCAAGCTCCCATCCGCGTTCACCGCCACCGTCGTCGTCAGGTCCGTGATGTTCGGATGATTGGTCAGATTCGTGAACTCGGCGAAGACCTCCACCTTCGCGCGCTCTCCCAAACGCACGAAGCGCGAGTACCGGAGATCGAGATTGAAGTGATTCGGTCCGTCCACCACATTGCGCCCGATGAAGAGCGGGCGATCCATCAGGATGCGGTCGTTGTTGAGATCGCGATTGGACAGGATGTTGAATGTATCGCCACTATCAGCGCTCAGGATGAAGCTGATCTGGTTGTCATTGAAGAGCGCGTTCCAGAACCGATTCGAGAGGCTCACCGCCGGCGCCAGGACGCCACTCACGTAGAAGATATGGCGACGATCCGAAAGCGAATTCCCGCGATCGCGGCGCCGATTGGTGGGATCCGACAGTTGCACGTTGCTGTCGAGCACGTTCACCTCGGGCGCATCGTCAATAGCATGCGACCAGGTGTAAGAAGCGGTGAACTGATATCCGCGCGAGAAGCGCTTGATGAGCTGCACCGTGGCTCCGTTGTAGTTGGAGTTCCCCACGGATTCGGCCAGGAAGACGTTGTCGAACTCGGGGAAGCGGCGCGTCTGCGGATTCACCGCAGTATCGAAGACGGGGCGGCCGTCGGCGAGCGTGCGGATCGGGTTGATCGGATTGATGTTCCGCTGGACGGGGATGCGCGTCCCCTTGGAGAAGACATAGCTCAGGACGACGGACATGTTCGCGGTGAGCAGGCGTTCGATCTGCAGATTCGCATTGCTCGAATAGAGAGTGGCGAAGTCCGGTGCAACGGCGTTGATGCTCACCCGCGGCAACGGGAACCCGGGCGGCACCTGCTCGAACGTTTGCGGGAAGGCCGGAGCGAAGGGGCTCGTCCCCGAGACGGAGATATCGCGGAAGCGCGGATTCCCGTTGTTCAAGAGCGCGAGTCGGTAGAAATCGAGCTTCGGGAAGTCGTAATAAATCCCTGCGCTCGCTCGCACGACCGTCTTGCGCTCCCGACCGATCCCGTAAGAGAGACCGATGCGCGGGGCGATGTTGTTCTTATCCACGTTGAAGTCGCGCGAGAGCGGCAGCGGCGCCGTCGGATCGGGATCGGGCACATCATAGAGCTCATACCGCACGCCGTAGAGGAGCTTGAGGTTCTGCGTCACGCGCCAATCGTCCTGCAGGAACGCCCCGTAGAAGAAGGCGCGCTCGCTGATCTCCGGGTTTCCGATGCGCTGGCGGAAGGTCGTGTAGCTCTTCGGATTCGTCCCGGCGACGGCGCTCAGATACGCATCAATGTTCGGGAAGACATATTCGGCGAAGAGCGGCTCGCGTCGGAAATCGCCATAGGTCGTCATCGCGAATCCGAACTTGAAGGCGTGATTTCCGCGAAGGAGCGTGACATTGTCCACGAGATCCACGCTCGTTTGGCGGAAACGCTGTCCCGCATCGGTCGGTCCTCCAAACTGCGCCACGCCCGAGATCGTGATGGCCGGGCCGCGGACGGCATTCTCCGGATTCGGCGTGCGGAAGAAACGGCGCCGCGCATACTGAAATCGGAATTCGTTGATGGCGCGCGCGGAGATCGTCGAGGTGAGCTGCGTGGCCACCGAATCGGCCGCGTCAATGAAGTCGGTGGAACGCGTCACCGCGAGGAGTCCGGCCGAGAGCGCGCCTCCGATGTTATTGGGCGAGCTGTTGCGGAAGAGATTGTAGCGGGTCATCAGGCGATGCGCCTCCGAGATCGTGTAATCGCTCCGGACGAGGAAGAAGTTGACCCGCTGCGAAGCCGGAACGACACCGATCTGCTTCGGCGTCAACCCAATGCGCGCCGCGTTTTCCGGAGTGATGGTGATCGGGCGCGGAATGTCGCGCCGCGTGAATTCGTAGGCGCTGAAGTAATGGAGTCGGTCTCGCCGGATCGGGCCACCCAGGCGCGCCGTCACCGTGTCGGCGGCGAAATCCGGCTTCGGCTGCGTGGGCGCGAGCAACGTCGGGCGCGCGGAGAAGGATTTGCGCCGGAAGCGATACCCCGCCTCCCCGCGCACGTCGTTCGTCCCTGAATCCGTGATGGCGTTGTAGACCGTGCCGGTCGTCGTCCCGAATTCCGGAGCGAAGCCGTTGTTGACCACTTGAATCTCGCGGATGAAGACTTCGGAGATCGGCATCAGGCGAATGCCCGCTCGATCGGCCTGCGTGTTCGTGTTGCCGTCCAGTTGGTAGTTGATCCGGTCAATGAACCCATTGGTGTTCACCTTGCGCGGCACACCGAATTCGGGATTGGGGCGCGCGCTCACGCCCGGCTGCAGGAGCATGAAGTTGTAGATGTTGCGGGAGACGAGCGGCAGATTTCGCACCTCTTGCGTCGAGATCGTGTTTCCTTGGGCGATATTCCCAATGTCGGCCACGGGGACATCGGCCGTGATCGTCACGGCTTGCTCGATCGGTCCGACCTCGAGCGTGATGTCCACGGTGGCCGTTCGACCGGCTGTGAGGACAATGCCTGAGCGTACGGCGCGTTTGAAGCCGGTCGCCTCCACGCTGACCTCATAGCGACCCACGGGCAGAAGTGTCGCGCGGTATAATCCTCGCTCGTTGGTCGTCAGCGTTCGAGTGTAGCCGGTATCTATGTTGACAATGCGCACGCTGGCGCCCACGATAGCCGCTCCCGAGGGGTCCAAGATGATCCCCTCGATGACGCCATCGGTCGCCTGCGCTTGCACACAGAGCGCCATCGCCAGAAAGATGCTCTTCATACCTCCCTCCCTCATCCTAAAGTCGCGCGACCACATCGGCGAGTTGTCGCTCGACCAGGCGCAAAGCCGAGAAGATCGCTCCGTAGAGCTGCGCGCGATCTTTCAAGGCCGAGACGACGACCGCCGGTTTGGCCGGAACGGTTCGTTCAATGGCTTCACGAATGGGCTCGGCGAGAAGCTCTCCCGCAAGGCTCACGCCTCCTCCGAGCACGATCATCTCCGGGTCCAGAAGCGTGGCCACGTTTGCCGCCGCGGCGCTGAGATAGGCCGTGACGTCGTCCACGATCCGTCGAGCCCTCTCATCCCCACGGCGGGCAGCCTCGAAGACGGCTGTGGCCTCCCACGTGCGCGACCGTCCCATGAGCTGGCGGGCGCGCGCCGCCAGCGCAGGACCGGAGGCGCGCATCTCCAGAAACCCCAGCTCGCGGAATTCTTCGTGAATCGCCTTCGGATCGAGGAGCATATAACCGACCTCGCCGGCTGCGTGTGTGGATCCGCGATACAGCTCGCCGTTGAGAAGAATTCCTGCTCCGATCCCAGCACCGATGGCGATGAAGACGACGTTGCGACGGCCTTGCGCTACTCCGCGCCAGCTTTCTCCCAAGACCGCCATGTTCACGTCATTCTCCACGTGGACGGGGAGGCGCACGGCGCCCTCTATGAGCTCGCGAAGGGGAACATCGCGCCATCCCGGGAGATTCGGCGCGTGCCGGACGATCCCGTGTTCCACATCGGTGATGCCGGGGGCACCGACGGCCATCGCCTTCACCTCACGCCACCGCACCCCAGCAGCCTTCACCACGTGACGGCTGAGTGTGGCGATCTGCTCGACGATCGGGCGCGCTCCGGGGGGAGACTTCCGCGTCGGCTCCTCCGCATGGGCGAGGACCTCGCCATTGAGGTCGGCCAGAGCGACGCGCACGCGCGTCCCTCCGATATCGGCGCCGAGCACGTACCCGAAGCGTGCATTGAAGCGCAGTAGCGTTGGAGGCCGTCCTCCCCGAGATTCCCCAACGCCCTCCTCGGAGAGAAGGCCCGCTCGCAGCATCTTCCCCACGAGAGCCGAGACCGCCGGAGGACTTAAGCCCGAGCGGCGCACCAGCTCGGCGCGCGACGTCACCCCGGAAGCCCGCGCGAGCTCCAGCAGCGTGAGCATATTCAGCCGCTTGAGGAGCCCGTGATTGGCCGGACCCATGGCCTCGGTCGTCGGCGTGTGCTCGTGCCCGCCCATGACTTTGTTCGAATAGATAATAAACTTTTCCGCCCCCGTGTCAAGACCTCGTCGCACTGCGCGTTCTCCTCATCAGGAGCGATCACCCTCGTGGGGGCCTCGGCGAAAGCGCGCGCCTTTACAAAGCCAAGCGGCTCGATTTACCATGCCAGGGTATGAAAACGGTGGGCATGGTCAGCCTCGGATGCCCGAAGAATCTCGTGGACAGCGAGATCATGCTGGGACTGCTCGTGCGCGAGGGATGTGCGCTCACGACGGATGCCGCCCGCGCCGATATCCTCATCGTGAACACGTGCGCCTTTATTGATCCGGCGAAGAGGGAATCCATCGAGACCATCCTCGAGATGGCGCGATGGAAGAGGGAGGGACGCTGCCGACGCCTCATCGTCGCGGGCTGCTTGGCCGAGCGCTATCGCGAGGACGTGCAGCGCGAGATCCCGGAGGTGGATGCGGTCGTCGGAACGCAGGAGATCGAGCGCATTGTCGAGCTCTGCCGCGATGGAGAGGTGGCGACGGCTGCTCGGACATACTCACGATCGCGCCGTCGTCTTCCGGCTCTCTCTCCAGAGCTTGCGGCGCGATATGTGGAGGATCCCGGGCGTCCGCGCCTGCTGGCGACGCCTCCCTTTTCGGCGTATCTCAAGATCGCCGAGGGATGCGATCACACGTGCTCCTTTTGCATTATTCCGAAGTTGCGCGGGCCCTTCCGGAGTCGCCCCTTAGACTCCCTTCTCCGAGAAGCAGAGGCTTTGGCGGCGCACGGTGTGCGGGAGCTGATTCTGATCGCTCAGGACACGACGCACTACGGAGCGGATCTCGGGATGCGCGAGGGCTTGGCCACGCTCTTGCGCGCACTGGCGCGGATCGAAGGAGTGCGATGGATTCGCTTCCTCTACGGGTATCCGAATCATGTGAGCGAGACGTTGATCGAGACCGTGGCGAGCGAGGAGAAGGTGTGCGCTTACTTCGATATCCCGTTTCAGCACGCGAGCGCGCGTCTGTTGCGCGCCATGCGTCGAGGAGGGACGCGCCGCTCGCTCGAGCGCCTCGTGGAGCGGATCCGGCATCGCGTGCCGGAGGCGACGCTGCGCACGACGTTCATCATCGGATTCCCCGGAGAGACGGAGCAGGATTTTCGCGAGCTCCTCGATTTCTGCCGGACCGTGGAATTCGACTACGCGGGTGCGTTTCTCTATTCGGATGAGGAGGGGACGGCCGCTGCCGGTCTGGCGAGGAAAGTTCCTCCGGAAGTCGCGCGGGCGCGCCTCCGGCGTTTCCTTCGCGAGCAGGAGCGCATCATGCACCGGCGACAGCGCCGCTGGATTGGCCGAACCGTTGAGGTCCTGGTGGAGGGGGATGTGGAAGGGGGAATGTCCATCCCTCGCGCGCACACTGGGGCGATACCCCGTCTCCTTCGTGGACGCATGGCGGCACAGGCGCCGGAGATTGATGGCCATGTGATCCTCGATCTGGGGCCTGAGGGGACATCGGCAGGGAGGGATCGGCTCCCCCGACCAGGAGAATTCGTCCCGGTGGAGATCTTCGACGTCCTTGGCCCCGATCTGGTCGGGCGGGTTCTCGCTCGTGAGGACAGGTCGCGATGACACGGCGCGCTCATGACGACGATGCGGTTGTGGCCCACCATCCGCTTGAAGAGAGAGCTTCCGCGGCGGATCGAATCGCCCGGTGGATCGCCACCGGCGCAGGGAGCGGTCGAGCCCCCATTGCCCCAGGGACAGTGGGATCCCTCCTCGGCCTCGGACTCTTCGCTCTCAGCTCTTGGCTCGAGCATGCGCGTGGAGCAGTGGGATTGGGGTGGGGTCTCGCAGGAATATTGCTCGGCGTCGGCACATGGGCTTCCTCACGGGCATGGCCCTTTTTTGGCAGGAGAGACCCTCCGCCGATCGTGATTGACGAGGTCGTGGGTCAGTTCCTCACGCTTCTCCTTGTCGCCGGTGGTCGTGTGCTCTTCCGACGGGTGCCCGCAGAGGGGGCGGGGTCTTGGCCGGGCTGGGAGATAGCGCTGGCGGGTTTCGTGTTCTTTCGCTTCTTCGACATTTGGAAGCCGTATCCCATTCGACGAGTTGAGCGATGGGCAGGGGGCGTGGGGATTATGGCCGATGATGTGCTGGCCGGGATATATGCGGGGCTGGCCACGTTCCTGGTGGCCGAGTTCGGCGTGTGAATGAGGGGGGATCGAGGATGAAGCCTCTACGGCCGCGGCAGGCGGAGATCATCGCCATCGGATCGGAGCTGCTGACGCCGTTTCGCGTGGATACGAACTCCCTCTGGTTGACCGATCGCTTGAACGCCCTCGGGATTGAGGTCGCGGTGAAGATGGTCGTCGGTGATGACGAATCGCTTTTGGAGCGCCTCATTCGCGAAGCGCTCGCGCGTTCGGAGGTGATCATTCTGACCGGAGGGCTTGGGCCGACCGAAGACGACGTGACGCGGAAAGCGCTCTCCCGCGCGCTCTCACGGCCTCTGGTGCTTGACGAGCAGGTGCTGAAACGTCTTCGGGAGCGTTTCCAGAGCCGCGGGCTCGTCATGCCGAAGATCAATGAGCGGCAGGCGTTGGTGCTGGAAGGAGCGATCGTTTTGGAGAATCGGCATGGGACGGCACCGGGGATGTTCTTGGAGCACGCGGGACGTGTGCTCATCTGCCTTCCGGGGCCGCCTCTGGAGATGCAGGCCATGTTTGAGAGCGAGGTCGTGCCGCTTCTTGAGCCGTTCGCGGGTGATCTGAAGATCCGGCGCCGCACGCTCCGCGTCGCGGGATTGAGCGAATCCGCAGTAGATCAAGCCATCGCTCCCATCTACACGCAATATGCGAACCCGCGGACGACCATTTTGGCGACGACGAGCGGAATCGAGATCCATCTCACGGCGAGCGGCGGGACTGAAGAGGAGATCGAAGCGCTCTTGGATGAACTCTCCGACCGCATCGAGCAGGCGCTTGGCGCGCGCGTCTTCACGACGCGCGGGGAATCGCTGGAGGAGGTGATCGGTCGCCTCTGCACCACCAAGCGTTATACCCTCGCCGTCGCCGAGAGCGTGACCGGCGGCTTAATCGCCAAGCGGCTGACCGATGTCCCCGGAAGCTCACACTATTTCCGCGGAGGCGTCACCGCCTATTCGGACGCAGCCAAGGTCGCGCTCTTAGGGATTCCGGCAGATCTGCTGGCGACGCAGGGAGCAGTCAGCGCAGAAGTGGCCGAGACCATGGCTCGCGCTGTGAAGCAACACTTCGGCGCGACCATGGGCCTGGCCGTCACCGGAATCGCCGGACCGGGGGGAGGGACACCGGAGAAGCCCGTAGGGGTCGTCTTCGTGGGGCTCGCCGATGATGTGCACGTTGAAAGCCATCGCCACTGGTTCCCCGGAGACCGCACGCGCATTCGGGAGTTGGCCGCTCAAGCGGCGCTGGCGTTGCTGTATGAGCGCTTGCTGTGAATCATCCCGGCTCAACGCCGTCGCGCCGCTTCTGACGTCGGACGCACGGCGACTTTGACTCGCGCCGGTCGCAGAAGCCGATCACCCATCATGTACCCGCGTTGATATTCATCAAGGATCGTGTTCTCTTCGTATTCGTCCGTGGGTTCGACCGCGAAGGCTTCGTGGCGCGTGGGATCAAATGGCCGTCCGAGCGTCTCAATGGGCCTCACGTTAAATCGGGCGAGGAGGTCACAGAGACGACGATGGATCAGACGAAGCCCATGCAGCACTCCGTCGAGATCGCGAAACCAGTGCGCTCCTTCCAAAGCGCGCTCGAAGTCATCCACGATGGGGAGGAGTTCGGTCAGGACTTCGGCCAGGGCATCTTCTCGCATGCGCGCCCGCTCGCGCTCGATGCGTTTGCGGTAGTTCTCGAACTCCGCAGCCAGGCGGATCATCCGGTCGTACAGAGCCCGCCGCTCCTCGCGGAGGCGAGCGAGATCGCCCTCGGAATCGGTCTCCGGAGAGCGCTCCGTCTCAAGTAGGCCGTGACCGATCTCGCGGATAGCAGCGTTCAGCTCCGCAGCTTCCGGCTCCGCAGAGCGATCAGGCGCACTCGCCTCATCGGATTCGCGGGATCGCAGGGGAGATTCGGCAGGCGCGTCCTCCTGAGACGGAACGTATCGAATTGGGATACGGCGCACGTCAGGCTTCTCCATATCTTCCTCCGACCGGCGACGATCACGCTCTAGACTATCATCGGCTCCGAGGATCTGTCAATGACAGAGGCGCAGAACGCGGGGAAGATGTCGGTGTGCGGAGGCCTGTCCCCCCATGCCCTCGTATGGAGAGCGAATGTCACACGACCGTCCCCGAGATCCAGAGCGACGTCGGCACGGAGAGGGGATTCCGCTGCCCGCTACAGCGTAGCCGCTAGGTGAGCTTCTCCACGCTTCACCATCGAGGGGATCGGCCTGACCCGCGCGGAGGACGTCGTCCTCCCCGAGCCGGGCCGCTTCCTCGGTCGTATCCAAATTGATTGGTCGGGCGTTCCGGTCTGGGCCGAGCTTCGTTCACAATCAGCGTGCGGCCTTCGTACTCCCGCTGGTTCAACTGGGCGATCGCCGCTTCGGCGGCTTCGGTTGATGCCAGCTCCACGAATCCGAATCCTCGGGAGCGCCCGGTGACTCGGTCGGTGATCACATGGCTGGAGAGTACGGGACCAAAGGGCCTAAAGAGATCTTCCAGATCCTGACTGGTCACGCTGTACGGCAAATTTCCAACATACAGTTTCACGGACATACAATCTCCTCTGCATCGTTCTCTTCGGAAGCCACCGAAGCAGGGCGGAAGAAGCCGTGGCTGCTTCGCGCTCTGCGCGCAGGGCTTCAGACGCTCACTTGCCTTCGGAGCATCGAGGCGTCCTGTCCTTCTCCTTCACGGGGCGCCCGCGAATACTTCGCCGACAAGCTCTCTCTCGCAAACACCGTGTGGCACATGCGAAGGCTTAAGCATACCTCCGATTCAGCCGACGAGTCAAGATGTCGGACTTACGCAAATGGCTGCGTCTTCCGGTCGTGGCCCCGGGGGGAAACCTGGGGCCAGAGAACCGGCACCGGGGGTCGCCCACCGACTCCTGCCTCGGAGGCCGGAGCTTCCGAGGAGCTTCCCGCATGCGGGCATGCCCGCTCCCAAAGTAACGCCAGAGGAGTGCCCGGTCAGTTGCACGACTCCTGGGTGAAAAGATGAAAAAGGTCGTGGGGAAGCCGCGGGGAGAAATCTCGCAGGGATGAAGACCTGTGGCATGCGACGCCGAATGATCCGGCGACGACGTTCGACGCGCTGCGGATGTATGGTCGGATTGTATGTCTGGCGGGGGTTAGGGATAATCGCGGCAAGAAAAGCGGCTTGCTCAGGCGAGAGGTGCGCGGCCGAACAGCCGAAGTAGTGCTGCGCTGCAGCCTCCGCGCCGTAGATCCCATCTCCCCACTCGATGACGTTCAGGTAGAGTTCCAGGATGCGTCGCTTCCCCAGGATCAGTTCGAGCTCGACGGTGATCACGGCCTCATGGAGCTTGCGAATCGGGTGGCGCGCCGTCGAGAGGAAGAGATTCTTCGCCAACTGTTGTGTGATCGTGGAGGCGCCGCGCACGATCTCTCCTTCCTCAATGTTCTTCTTGAGCGCCTCTCGGATCTGAACCCAATCGAAGCCATGATGGATGAAGAACCGGGGGTCCTCGCCGGCCAACACCGCGCGCACTAAATGAGGCGAGATGCGCCCGTAGGGAACCCAGATCTGCACGCGCCTCGGTATCGCCCCGCGAGCCCGCGCCTCTTGAGCGCGCTCTTTCATGAGCGCCGTCATTTCGGGATTCGCTTTCCGCAAGCGAACGACTTGAATGAGGATCGTGCCATGGGCGATCGCAACGCCCAGAAGAATCAGCCCCATCGCCCAGCGAATCCAGCGACGTCTGCGATGGCTTCGCTCCCGCGGCATCGGACTCCTCCTGGTGCGCGCCTCTCTCCCCGAGAGGACGGTGTAGCATGATCTCTGTGCGGATGCCAAGAGTGTCCTGCCCATAGCCAAGTCGCCCGTCTTGACAAGCTTCGCGTTCAACGCCTACTATAGCGTACTTTGTGAGATACACGGGATGTGAGCCGAGGGCGTGATGGTGCGCGCGCGTCTGTATGTCCTTTTTGCAGCGTCGGAGGCGGCTCCCTATGCCAAGACGGGAGGGCTGGCGGATGTCATAGGAGCCTTGCCACGAGCCCTTGCCCGGTGGGATGTTGAAGCGAGCGTGATCCTCCCTCGCTATCGGGGAGAAAGAGCCGGTGTCGTGGGTCGTTGTGTGCACGACCATCTGGCTGTCCCTTTTGCCTTCGGGGCGAAGCCGGTGGCCATCTATGCGGATGAGTACAAGGGCGTGACCTTCTATTTTGTGGATGCGCCCGAGTACTTCGATCGCCCGGGCATCTACGGGCCCACTCCGGGCGAAGAGTATCCCGATAATGCGGAACGTTATGCCTTCTTCTCGCGCGCTGCGATCGAGTGGGCGCGCCATCTGGGCCGCCCTCCTGATCTCTTCCATTGCCACGATTGGCAGACGGGCTTCATCCCTCTCTATCTCCGGACGGTCTATCGCGGGGATCCTTTCTTTCGACAGACGAAGACGCTCTTCACGATTCACAACATCGGGTATCAAGGGCTCTTCTCCCCGGCGCTTCTGGAACGGTTCGGCATGAGTCCGGAGGTCTATCGGACGGAAGGGGGGATCGAATTCTATGGTTCTGCCAGTGCTCTGAAGGCGGGCATCGTCTTCGCCACAGCGATCTCGACGGTGAGCCGCAAGTACGCCGAAGAGATTCAAACGCCAGAGTACGGACATGGCCTGGATGGGCTTTTGCGCGCACACGCAGCGCGGCTGGTCGGCATCCTCAACGGGGTGGATTACGAGGAGTGGAATCCGGCCACCGATCCATTCATCGCGGCCAATTATTCGGTCGAGGATCTCGAGGGGAAGCGGCTCTGCAAGGCGGATCTCCTCCGGACAATGGGCCTCTCGGAAGATCTCGATCGTCCGGTGATCGGCTCCATCTCTCGGTTGGTCGCCCAAAAGGGATTCGACCTCGTGCGCGAAGCGGCCGAGGCCTTGCTGAGCATGGGCATCGTGTACGTCCTGCTGGGGTCGGGCGCGCGCGAATTGGAGGAATTCTTTCGGGCATGGCAACGTGCCCACCCCGACCGCGTCGGCGTTTATCTCGGATTTCACAACGAGCTGGCGCATAAGATCGAAGCGGGTGCCGATATGTTCCTGATGCCCTCGCGCTACGAACCCTGCGGTCTCAATCAGATTTACAGTCTGAAGTACGGGACCGTTCCCATCGTTCGCGCGACCGGAGGGCTCGATGATACCATCCAGCCGTTCGACCCCACGACGCGATCGGGCAACGGGTTCAAGTTCACCGAGTACCGGGCCGACCACATGGTGGCGGCCGTCCAGCAGGCGGTGCAGGTGTATGCAGATCCCGTGCTCTGGCGGGCGTGCATGGAGAACGGCATGCGCGCCGATTTCTCCTGGGATCGCTCGGCCGCTCGCTACCGCGAGCTGTACGAGCGCGTGATCGCCGGGGAAGGCCCTTTCCGGGAGCCGGCGTGAACGAGCCGGAAGACGCGGCCGGACCCCATGTCCCAGGGCCGCGCGAAACTGCGACAAGGAGGACACTATGGCAGGAAATATCATCGAGGTCACTGATGCGACCTTTCCGACGGAAGTCTTGAAGTCGCCCGTCCCCGTGCTCGTAGACTTCTGGGCCATTTGGTGTGCGCCCTGTCGCATGATCGCTCCGACAGTCGAACAAATCGCCGAGGAATATGCCGGGCGCCTCAAAGTCGCGAAGATGAATGTGGATGAGAATCCCATGACGCCCGCGCGCTATGGGATCAAGGGGATCCCCACGCTCATCCTCTTCAAGGACGGAGAGGAGAAAGAGCGGATCATCGGCGTGACGGCCAAGGAGAACATCGTTCGGATGTTCGCGCCCTACCTGGGAGAGGTATGAGGAACGTCGTCGTCGTCGGGGCCCAATGGGGGGATGAGGGGAAGGGCAAGATCGTCGATTGGCTCTCGGCGCATTTCGATATCGTCGCCCGATATCAAGGGGGACATAACGCCGGGCATACGGTGCAAATCGGGGAGCGTCGGTTCGTGCTCCACCTCATCCCCTCTGGGATCCTCCGCGAAAGGACAGCATGCGTCATCGGTAATGGGGTTGTCGTGGATCCCGAGGCGCTGCTGGACGAGATGGCGATGCTCCGACGCGAGGGCGTTTCGGTGACGCCCGAGCGGTTGCTCATCAGTCACCGCGCGCATGTCATTTTGCCGTATCATCGCGCCTTAGAGACCGTCCTGGAACGGCAGCTTGGCGAGCGGCGCGTGGGCACGACAATGCGCGGCATCGGACCCGCGTATGAGTTCAAATACGGGCGGCGCGGCCTGCGCGTCAGCGATCTCTGTTCTCCGAGTCGCTTGCGCGAGAAGATCCTCGCAGCCGCCGAGTACGCCAACCGCGTGCTTCGCGCCTTCGACGCCGAGCTCGTTGATCCGCGCCCCATTTACGAGCGATATCGAGAGCTGGGTGAGACGATTGCGCCGTTTGTGACGGATACGGCCTCCTACCTGAATCGCGCTATCGCGGAGGGGCGAACCGTTCTCTTCGAAGGCGCTCAGGGGACACTGCTCGATGTGGATCACGGGACCTATCCCTTTGTGACCTCTTCGAGCGCCTCCGCCGGTGGCGCGTCCATCGGCACAGGCGTCGCGCCGACGCGCATCACCGCCGTCGTGGGCGTTATCAAAGCGTACACGACGCGCGTGGGCGAAGGTCCCTTCCCCACGGAGCTGCAGGACGAGATCGGACAGCTCCTCCAGCGCGGCGGAGGAGAATATGGGGCGACAACCGGGCGCCCGCGCCGCTGCGGATGGTTCGATGCGTTCGCCGTCGCCTATGCCGTCATGCTCAACGGCTGCACGACCCTCGCGCTCACGAAGCTCGATGTGCTGGATCCATTGCCGGAGATCAAGATCTGTGTCGGATACCGCCATCGCGGGCGAACGCTCGCGACCTATCCGGTCTCTTGCGAAGAGCTGCGCGAATGCGAGCCTATCTATGAGGTCCTTCCCGGATGGCAGACGCCGACAAGTGGCCTCACTCGCTACGAGGCGTTGCCGCCGAAGGCCCGACAGTATATTGAGCGCGTGAGTCAGCTCGTCGGATGCGAAATCTCGCTCATCTCCACAGGAGCCGAACGAGAGGAGATGATCGTGCGAACATCTCCCCCGATCTTCTGACGGCGCACGAACCTTCCCGGATCAGGAGGTGCAGCAGGCCGATGACGTGCTCCGGTGTGGCCTCCTGTCCTTCTTCAACGCTCCTCTTTCAAGATCCGGATCGTCTCGCTCCAGAACGCTTCGTCCTCCAGAGGACGTGGCGGGCGAAGCCCATAGAAGACGATTCGGTCCACGAGCCCCCGATATCGCTGACGAAGCCGCTCGGCGAGCTCCTCCGGAGGCGCCACGACAGCGAACGTCTCTACCATCTCTTCAGAGACGGCATCCGCCACGTCATCCCATCGCCGGGAAGCCACCAGCGCCCGCAGCCGATCCGCGTGTTCAGCCCAACCGTGAAGCTCAAAAAGGACTCGATACGTCGGGGTCGAGCCATAGAAGCCAATCTGCGAGCGAGCAAAACGTCGGCCCTCCTCCCATTCGGCCGAATTCCGACCAGAGACGACGATCACCGGGGCCACAATCTCCAGAGCCGAACGATCGCGGCCCGTTGACCGCCATCCGGCTTCGAGCTCGGGCAGGGCCAATTCTCGCACGTACCGTTCCGAATGAAGAGGATGAATGTGCACGCCCTCGGCCACGCGACCGGCTAGCCGCAACATCGCTCGGTTGACCGCCGAAATGTGAATGGGGACATCGGGATAAGGGTTCGGCTCGGGCGTGAAAAATGGGGTCATCAGGCTCAACTGATAGTGCTCCCCACGGAAGTCCAAGGGCGCGCCTTCGCGCCACGATCTCCAAATCTCCCGCAGAGCCGCAATGTATTCGCACAACCATGGCGCCGGAGCCCTCCACCTGAGCCCGAACCGTCGCTCAATATGAGCCTTCACTTGGCTGCCCAGTCCGAGGACCATTCGACCTCGGGCGAAGCGCTGAAGATCCCAGGCGATATACGCCGTGACCATGGGGCTGCGCGGAAAGGCGACGGCTACGCTTGTGCCCAGGGTGATCCGCTCCGTGTGCTCAGCCGCCAGCGCGATCGCCAGAAACGGATCTCCCCCGGTCTCCCCAAACCACAAGCCATCGAAGCCCAACGCCTCCACACGTCGCGCGAATGCCGGAACCTCCTCCAAACGAAATCTCGGCGCGATGAGATCAACCTTCATCCTCCTCTCTCCGTAGCAAGATTCACCACAAACAGCGGCATGATAGCACAGCGGGACCGAAGCGTTGAGCTCTGAGAGGGAGGGGATGAGAAGGACTCTGCGATCGGGTAAAAATGACCTTTTTGAGGAGGTTGATGCTAGCGATTTGTATCTTTCAGACCCAAAATTTGGGGACTGTGGCTGAAGTATGTGTGTCAAAAGTATCCATTTGGCTTTCCCGTCACCCCGAGGATCGCGAGCTAATTCTCAGAAAAGGCTTGACTTGGATTGAAGGAGATCGGGATGCCCTTGCGTCAAGGTATGGGATTTGCCTATGATATCCGGGCAAATGGCTATGTTGGCCGGGCATGTGAGGGAGATGTATCGTCGGGCGAAGTTACGGCTGGAGGGGGCGTCGTTTGTCCTCGGGATCTTTGGGGAAGCGATCCGCTCCTGGCGCGAGCTGCGGATGATCCTGAAGGGGCTGTTGTGGACGGACCATGTGGTCTTGGCCCATCTGATTGTGACGCGGCGGTGCAATCTCTCCTGTGGGTATTGCAACGAGTACGATCATGTGTCGGCGCCGGTGCCTGTGGAGGTCTTGCGGCAGCGAGTGGATAAGCTGGCCGAGCTCGGGGCGAGCATCATTACGATCAGCGGGGGTGAGCCCCTTTTGCATCCGGAGTTGGAGGAGGTCATTCGGCACATTCGGCGGCGGGGGATTATCGCCGGGTTGATCACAAATGGCTATTTGCTCACGCGAGAGCGGATTCGGAAGCTGAACGAGGCGGGGCTAGAGTACCTTCAGATCAGCATTGACAATGTGGTGCCGGACGAGGTGTCCAAGAAGAGCTTGAAGGTGCTGGATCAGAAGCTCGTGTGGTTGAGCGAGCTGGCTCGCTTCAAGGTGAACATCAACACGGTCTTGGGCAGTGGAGTTCGGAATCCCGAGGATGCTTTGGCGATCGCGCGGCGGGCGGTGGAGTTGGGATTCTCGTGTTCGGTCGGTGTGATCCATGACGAGTGGGGGCGGCTGCGACCGCTCTCGGAACGGGAGCGGGAGATCTTCACAGCTGTTCAAAGGCTTGGGAAGTGGAGCTACAGTCGGATCAATCGGTTTCAACGGAATCTGATCGAGGGCAAACCCAACCGATGGCGCTGTCGGGCGGGGGCTCGATATCTCTATGTGTGCGAGGATGGGCTTGTGCACTATTGTTCGCAGCAGCGTGGGTATCCCGGGGTTCCGCTCGAGCAGTACACGCGGGAGGACATGCGGCGGGAGTACCTGACGGAGAAAGCGTGTGCTCCCTACTGCACGATCTCGTGCGTGCAGCAGGTCGCGGAGTTGGACAACTGGCGCGATCCGCAGACGCTGGGGGTAAAGGTCTGGCGGATGCCGGTCTCTTCCGTATACGACGTGCGGCGCGCCGAGTAAGGGCGGCCGCCTGTCGAAGCAGGTCTTCACAGGAGGGAGGGGTTATGCACAAACCGATCAAGTATGTGGAGAAGGCAGTGACGTACGTCGCGCGTGCCGCTTGGTTCGTCTTTGAGCGGGTGAATCGCATTCGGCCGAATCCTTCCTTCACGCCGAAGTGGTCGGATCGGCCGCTGCTGAAATCTTATGAGAAGGTGAAACCTCCGCTGGGGTGGCCGCGCACGACCGACAGCCTCTGTCCCAAGTGCGTGCCGGAAATTCGGCAGCAGATCCTGGAGGGGAAACTTCCGGTGGACATCTTGCGGGAAGAGCCCGTCGGGCAGATCAAGGCCCAGATCATCGAGCGCGAGGGCAAGATCTGGATGGTGAAGGACTGTCCGAAGCACGGGCATTTCGAGGACATCATCTCGATTGATCCGGAGTTCACCCGCCATCTGGAGCAGGCCTATCCGGGGAGCGATATCCGGGCGCACAACGATGAGCGATTGCACAACCATGGCTCGAGTACGATCAAGTACGGGCGCGGCGCGGTCCTCACGATTGACCTGACCAACCGCTGCAACATGATGTGCGATCCGTGCTTCATGGATGCGAATCAGGTGGGGTTCGTGCACGAATTGAGCTGGGAGGACATCAAGAAACTGCTCGACGATGCGATCACGCTCAAGCCGAAGCGGCAGCTCTCGGTGCAGTTCTCCGGAGGGGAGCCGACGCTCTCGCCGTACTTCCTGGATGCCATCCGCTATGCCCGCAAGCTCGGATACAACAGTGTGCAGGCGGCGACCAACGGCATCGAGTTCGCCAAGAGTCCGGAGTTCGCTCGGGCGGCCGCCGAAGCCGGCTTGCGCTATGTCTACCTGCAGTTTGATGGCATCGGGAATGCCGCCAATGCGCATCGTCGCGTGGGCAACCTCTTTGATGTGAAGCTCCGGGCGATCGAGAACCTGCACAACGCCGGTGTGGAGATCATCCTGGTGACGACGATCGTCAACGGGATCAACAACGAGCAGGTGGGACGGATCGTGCAGTTCGCCCTCGATAATCCGAAGAAGATCGCCTTCGTCGCCTTCCAGCCGGTCTCCTTCACCGGGCGCGACGAGGAGATCAGCGATGAACGGCGCATGGCGCAGCGATATACACTCAGCCACCTCGCTCATGATCTCAAGAACCAATTGGGGTTGGGCGAACCCGCGCGCGATTGGTTCCCGCTCTCGTTCGTGAGCACCTTCTGCGATTGGTCCGATCTCGTGCATGGGCCGCAGGCGGATTGGGGGCAGGTCGGCTGCGGCTGCCACCCCAATTGCGGTGTAGGCATGGCCGTGATGGTTGACAAGGAGACGCGCGAGGCCGTCCCGGTCACGGCTTTCCTCAACGGAGATCAACTGGCCAAGGACGTCATGAAGATCAACGATGCGGCTCGCGGGAGGTGGCTCTCGATCCTCGGCATGGCGTTGGCGCTCATGAAGAACTATGATCCGTTCAAGGCGCCCACGCACTTCAAGCTCTGGGACCTGCTCGTGAAATTCGATAAGTCCTTCGGAGCCACGGGGCGCAGCTACGGGGATGTGAGCGGCAATCGCACCCGTGAGGATATCGAACGACGACGCCGCGATCGCTGGAACTTCCTCTTTATCGCCGGCATGTGGTTCCAGGACCTGTTCAACTACGACTTCCGTCGAACCGAGCGGTGCATCATCCCCTATGCGACGCAGGAGGGAGAGATCTCCTTCTGCGCCTACAACACGGGCATCGGCTGGCGGAAGATCGTCGAGAAGATGCACATGACGGCGACTCTCTCGAAGTGGTACGAACAGCATGGACGGCATGAGATCTTCGCGGGCGGCAAGAGCGTTCCGCTCTCCAGTACGGCGCACTCGCTCCTTGTGCGCGAGGACCTGGTGACTCAGGATGTGCAGCACGATCTGGAGCGGTTGGGCATTCCGAAGAATGCTCGCGAGGAGAAGCTGTGGCGGCGCCGTTTGAGCAGAGCGGAGAACGAGCAGGTGGCACGCCTCTATCGCCAGCTCGTTCTCAACGAGCCCGTTGAGCCTCTCGTCCAATTGAAGGGGTTGAGAGCTGCTCACGAGGCTATTGACAAAAGGGCTGAATCGGTTATTCGATGAGTGCTGGCGAGAACCACGCCGAGTGGTGTTTGAGAGGTGGGGTGGCTCACCTGACGAGCTCTACCGGTCGAGCACCCCACGCGGGGACCCTGTGGAGACTGGCTCTGCGGCGGAACGGGCATGGCCCGGTCTCCGAGCACCCGGTCGGTGACGCAGGAAGCAACCGGGACAGGTGTCGTGGAACATTTGTCCACGAGTTGCAGAACGGCTCAAGGACAAGGCGCCCACAGTCGGCGTCGGCAGATGAGCAGAGGGAAGGCCCTCTGTAGGGGCCTTCCCTTTGGCGGCGCTGGGAGGAGATGGGCGCCGTCTCGCCGGCTGTGGATGGAGGACACTCGGTTGAAGCCGATAGTGCGACGGTGGTTTCGGAGAATGAGTGGTCTATTCGGTTGCGAGGAGACCTCGATCGGGGTGAACCTCCTTGCGGTGATTCTCCGCGCGACGATGGAGGAAGGTTGATCTCCGAGCCGACGTCGGAGGCCGTCAGTCTGTTCTTTCGCCAAAGCTGAAATGGGACGGGGCGTCGCAGAGAGGATTTCCCGGGCAAGTGGCCAATGGGCGAAGATCTCCTCTGGAGTATGTGCTCTGTTGCTCCTGGGGAGTGTGAGCCTCGAAGGGCTTCGTGTCTGGGCTTTGGTCTCCTCGTTGGCGACGACCTGCCGGATGAGCTGCTGCGTGCGGATGGCGGCATGTTGTTGTCGTCCGCTGCGGCGAGCGTCTGCCCCATCTGCTGAAGCGGCATGGCATCGTCGTCGGATGACGACGACATGTCCTCGGACGTGTGCAGCGACGACGACCGTCGCGTCTCATCTTCGCTGGGCGCACGCGATCGTTATCTCCGGGTTGTGTCCGCCTTCGCTCGCCATTCCCCACCTTTGTGAGGAGCTCCTTTCATCTCGGCGATATTCTGGTTTTTCCTACTTCTTGCGATCCCCTCCGATCGGGCTTGCGTGAGCTCGAATATTCCGGGGAGCGGGTGAGTCTGTATGTCTCCTTCCTTCGGGCGTGAGAGAAGTCTCACGCGCGATGGACTCTTTGACCGGAGGGGATCTATGCGAAGAGCAGTTTTTCACATTCTCACAGCTGGGATCGTTTTCTCCCTTTCCCACGGGGTCATCTCCGCGCAAGTGTGGGGGATGATTACCGGGCGCGTCATGACGCGGCTCGAGCGTCGGCTTCTTCCTGATCTCTCCGTTGAACTGGAGCGCATGGAATCCGGACAGAAATATCACGCGCTGACGGATGAGCAGGGGCGCTTTGCCTTTCAGCGGCTCTCGCCGGGACGATATCGGCTGACGATCGCGCCTCCCGGATTCCGACCGGAACGGAGAATCGTGCAGCTGGCTCCGCGAGAGGTGCTGGTGCTCGACTTCCTGTTGGACGTCGAACCTCTGCGCCAGGAGCTGACAGTTGAATCGGAGAGGAGCCTTCCCGTGGGGGCGCAGACGCGGGGAACCTTTCTGCAGGAGGGGCAGATCGCTATGCTCCCTCGGCCCAAGCAGGTGCATCTGCCGGAGATCATTGCAGCGCTCGTCCCCCATGCGACTCGGAGTCATGATGATCTGGTCCATGTCCGGGGGACCGAGCTCTCGCTCCACACCGTGCTCAACGGAGTCTTCTTCTGGGAGAATCCTCACACGCTCTTTTCAGCGGGGCTCGATCCGGGGATCATAGAATCTGTGACCGTCCTCACGGGCCCGTTCTCAGCGGAGTACGGGAATCGCTTTGGAGGTGTTCTGGATATTGTCACCAAGTCGGGATTGGGACGATCGGCCGGAGGTTCTCTCCTGCTCAATATGGGCAACTCCCTTCGGCACCACACAGCCCTTGAGTATGGAGGGCATCAGGGGAAGTGGGGGTATTACGTCCGCAGTCTGGGATTTCAGTCGGCGAGGTTTCTGAGCCCTCCAGAGCCGGACGCCCATCATGATGTCGGGCGTGGCCTTCGGAACTTTCTCCAGTTCGATGTTCAGCCCAGTGCGCGGGATCTCTTCCGGTTCACGCTCATGGGGAATGGGGTGAACTTCGAAATCCCGAACACGATCGAGCAGCAGCAGTTCGGTCGCGATCTCCGCCAGCACGCGCGCGAGCAGACGTTTATCGCCGTGTGGGAACGCTTCCTCTCTCCTCGTACGGAGATGCACACGGCCTTCTATCAGCGCTTCAGTCGAGCGAAGCTTCTTCCTTCCCTCGATGCGAGATCGCTTCGGACATGGTTCACTCGCCGACTGGACACTCTGGGAGTCAAGGCAGATGTCCAGCATACGGTCTCTTCCCATGTGCTGAAAGCGGGGTTCGATGTCGTTTCGCTCCGCCCGCACGAGGTCTTGAGTATGGATCCCAGCGCGTATGAGCACCACTGCGAGCACCACGGTGATCCGTGCATGGAATTCGAGAGAGTGGACTGGCAAGCGCGCATGCACGGACGCCATGTGAGCGCGTATGTTCAGGACCGATTCTCACTCCTTCCGGGGATGGTGTGGGAGATCGGGATACGTGTTGATGCCCATCGGGTGATCACCTCCTCAGTGGGCTGGAGCCCTCGCGTGGGGGTGTTCTTCCTCATCCCGAAGATCGGATGGGGATTGCACCTGAGTTATAATCGCTTCTTCATCCCCCCTCCCCTGGAGGCTATTCTGCTGTCCAGCGCCGCCCCGGGGATTTTCATCAGAGACTATGCGGCTTATTCCGCTCATCCCTTGCTCCCTGAGACAGCGCATCAGTTCGACGTCGGTCTCACGCGGACGCTTGCGGAAGACATCCGCATTCGCATCGCGGCCTTCCGTCGTACCGGTC
>Ga0272449_1001585_pt1 | contig 22994 bp, 19 predicted proteins | sample YNPCB0241_FD_198679 | JGI IMG/M metagenome (GOLD analysis project Ga0272449, IMG submission 198679) | Hot spring sediment microbial communities from Yellowstone National Park, WY, United States - YNP-CB-024-1 | ecosystem: Environmental > Aquatic > Thermal springs > Hot (42-90C) > Sediment... | reverse complement strand
ATGAATTTCTATGTACACCACGGACAGGGCAGGAGTTTGACCGTAGATAATATAAAAAATTTCGAGGTTATTATTACAAGTTATGCAACCCTCAGAAATGATATAGAGCTATTTAAGGATTTTGAATTCAACTATATAATCCTCGATGAGGCACAGTTGATCAAGAATCACAACGCCCTTATTTCAAGGGCTGTGAGGATATTGAAATCCCGACACCGTTTGTCACTCACCGGTACCCCCATCGAGAATAATACCCTTGAATTATGGACGCATATGGATTTTTTGAACCCCGGGCTTTTAGGTGGTCTAACCGAATTCAGGAAAAGATTTGCCAGAGCAATAGAGATTGATAAGGACGAGAATGCGAAGGAGTTACTGAAGAAGAAGGTGTTCCCATTTATTCTGCGAAGAAAAAAGGTTGATGTCTTAAAGGACCTCCCTCCCAAAAATGAGATCGTTCTCTATTGCGATATGGAAGAGGATCAGGAGAGTCTTTATAATGAATGGAAAAGGTATTATAGAGATGTTATAGGTAAGAAGATAGATGCAGATGGTGTAGCTAACTCTGCCATTGATGTTCTAAGTGCACTTACAAGGCTCAGGCAGATTGTCCTGTTCCCGGGGTTGCTGGATAAAAAATATAACAACATCTCTTCCTGCAAATTTGAGACCCTGAAGGAGACTGTCACTGAACTTCTCGAAGAGGGGCATAGAATTATAATATTCTCACAGTTTGTCGGTGCTTTATCGAATATCAAAGACTATCTTGAAAAAGAAGGGCTCAACTATTGCTATATAGATGGTTCTGTGACCTCCACGAAAAGACAGAAGGAGATAGACAGATTCCAGTCAAAAGATGGTGTGGATATTTTTCTCATTTCATTAAGAGCGGGTGGTCTCGGAATAAATCTTACGAGTGCCGACTATGTGATACTATATGACCCCTGGTGGAACCCTGCTGTAGAGAGCCAGGCAATAGATAGGGTACATAGAATCGGGCAGAAAGAGAGTGTCTTTGCATATAAGATGATTGTGCGGGATAGTGTCGAGGAAAAGATTCTGGCATTGCAGGAAAAGAAGAAGAGACTTGTAGAGGACATAGTTACAACTGAGGCAACTTTCTTTAAATCTCTGAGCAAGGACGACATAATGGCTTTGCTGGAGTAGGTAATTATAGTGTTTATGAGATGAGATACCTATTTAATTTATTGAGATTCGCTATTATTTTCATTTTCATATCGGCAGGTCCTGCCCAAAGAAAGGTAGAGATAAGAGGTGGAGGCGGATTATATAGTAATGATTACGGGTTTGGTGCTACTGGTTGTGCAAATACTGAAGAATATATCCCAGGACCATACAACTACGGAAGAGTAGAAGACAAGGGGTATATGTATTATTCATACATTTCAGTTCCCATTGACGAATATTTTGGTCTCCAGATGAATTTCACAAATGGCTATCATATTTCAGACTATTTCTATAACTCAACATTTCAAATTTATGATAAATATTTTGAAAACAACGAACACAGAAAATCTGAAGGTATATTTTTTATTCCCGGTCTCACCCTTTCCCTCGATACACTTATAATCGGGCTCAAGATCGGCGGTATCGGATTATTGTACCAGGGAGATATTGGGCTTTTCCCCGTAATCTCAATCTGGGCTGGCCACAGGCTCTTATATCTTACTGCGGGTTTCAATGACTTTAGTGTAATTCCGCTCTTAAATCACGGATCATTTGGGCTCGGGAGCGACAATGATTATTTTAAGATGGAGATCGGAATGATATTCAGACCTCTTTATCCCTCTTCGAAAGATCCATTCAGCACGGATAAGTGGCACGAGCCTGAACATATAGCCCTGTATTACGCATCTACTATACTCAATTTAAGAGAGAATTTCGGAATCGGGTTCAATTTAGCCGTTGACGACTTGAAGAGGCACAAGCGTAGTGATAGGGTATTTCACGGGATGCTGTTCGTTGTTTTGTATAAAGAATAACTCAGAGCCACTGCGGCGTTTCATACGGATTATTTATTCACTCCCATAAATTCCCATATATATAATAGCCACAGAACGATCCTGGCAATCAAAAACTTTTGTATGTTTATATGCCCCTGTTTTTCAACATTTGCTTACTGGAGAAATTTGTAGAATTTGTACAAATAAACTGCTATACATATTTATTATGAAGGCTCTTGATTTTGGATAGATATGACTTTGAGTATACTGGATAGGAGATTGAGAATGAATACAAGACTTCTTTTGTTTTCTTTAATATTGTTTTTAATGTCCTTATTGTACCTGTTTTTCTTTAGTTGTGGTCAAGATTATTCATCAGTAGATTGTCCTGCAACAACAAAATGCTCTAAATGTTCATATAAATTTTGCTGTAATCCAGATAAGTGCTGGTACCAATGTAGTGATGGATATGTAATTGATATCGATATAAACAATGTGGGTCTATCTGAGAGTATTGTAAGAAAACGCTGTGGATGTAAAGACTAAAAAATTGTTTGACAAACTGAGAAATTTAAAATATGTCAGGCCTTGATCCTGTGACGGGAAGTCCGTGGGAATCGGACACGGTCCCGCCGCCACTGTGATAGGGGTAGCGGTTTTTCTCACCTGTCACTGTATAGTATACGGGAAGGCAGGTGATATTGAATCTTCCACCCCTTAAGTCAGGAGACCGACAGGATCAGATAAACCTATTCTCTTCGTGCGAGGGAGATGGTGAGAAAATCTCTACTTTTATTCTTATTCTTATTTTTATCCCACACAATATACGGTGAAGAGAATGGGTATGTCACAGAGGTCAAGGAGTACAGGGCAACAACTGAGAATCCCTCAGGATTTATCGAGATCGTAGAAATCGGAGACGACACTCGACCTGTAGATATCTCTCAGGAGATCAGATCAGCCACGGGTATTCAGGTAAATTCCACCGGCTCACTTGATTCGTTCTCAACTGTTATGATAAGGGGCGCCTCTTCGAAGAGCAGTGATGTCTTCATAAATGGTGTCAAGCTCAACTCCTCATATATAAATTCCTTCAATCTCTCGCTCGTCCCCGATGATATAGTAGAGCGAATCGAGATATATAAAGGATTCGTTCCATCAAAGTTAGGGGTCTCAAATACGGGTGGTGCAATCAATATTGTTACAAATAGGGCAAAAGGGGTGTTTCAGGGATTCAGACTCTCCTATGGCTCTTTTGATACCCTTGATCTCAGCCTTTATACATCATATAAAGGGGAGGATGGCAATTATATCATCTCCTTCTATGGCAGAAAGACTGATGGGGATTTTGAGTTCTTGAACAGAAATGGTACTCCTTTGAATACTGAAGATGATGTGATTGAGAGGCGCTCCAATAATTATAAAGACGAATATGCACTCTCATTTCTTGCCACAAACAGGATAGGTAATAATCTAAGTTTGGGTATCTCATTTCTCCCAATGTACTCAAAGGGGGGTATACCTGGCATTGAGAATATCAGGACAGAGAAGGCATTATATAGCTCCCTCTCAAATCTCTTTTCGGTTGAGAGCAGTCTTATTTCGATTGGGCCTATAAAAGACCTGACCGCAGGGTATTCGAATCTATATACAAGGACTACATTTGACGACCGTAACGGTGAGCTCAATATGGGATTCAAGGATATAGTGGATACCTCTGATCTGAGGCACACCTGTTATATTATGGGCAATACCCTCTTTTTCAATAATCTTGTAACTTTCAGGCTCTCTTATACATCTGAGTCTATAGATAGGGTAAGCAGGCTACACAGAAATGACAATAAATATCTCGGGGAACGATCTGAGTATATTCTGAGTCTCTCTGATAATATAGAGATCTTAAAGGACAGGTTCTTTTTCATCCCCTCGATTGACTATAAATGGGTGTCTGACAGGGTAGAGTACTCTTCTGCATATCTGATGCAGAGAGATAAGACACTCAATAACAGTGAGGATTTAAGAAATTATAGAGTGGGGGTGTTTTTTAAGGTGACAGACGAACTGGCTTTTAAATCCAATATCTCCTATCAGCACAGATACCCCGATATCTACGAGATGTTTGGGGATGGTGTCTATACACAGCCCAATATCAAATTGAAGAGTGAGGATGGGAGACTTATAGATGGAGGGTTCGAGCTCAGGACAGACTTGTTATACATCTCCTATTCTGTTTTCAAGAGTGATTATGAGAATCTCATTCAGTTCTTCGAGAATTCCCAGCGGACGATAAAGGCGGATAATATAGCAAAGGCTGAGATCTTCGGGAATGAATTGAGTATAAAGCCTATCATTCATAAATCTGTCTTCATCTCGATAAACTACACTCATCAGGAACCAATCAATAAGACAGATATTCCGTCTTTTAAGGATAAAGTCCTGCCATTTCGCTATACTGATAGTCTATTTATGAATTATGGCATAGCGATAAACAGGATAAGATTTCTTTATGAGTATGAGTATACCTCTCAAAACTACTTCGATGCAGCGAATCTATTACCGCAGGATATAGACAGAGACCGGTCTGTTCACAGTATAAGTGTGAATTATAGCGATTTAGGTATGGAGTTTGGGTTTCATATAAAGAATATTCTGGACAATCGGATGGAGGATATAGCCGGCTATCCCCTTCCGGGCAGGATGTTCTTTATTGGTATTTCAAAGACATTTAAAAACCAACAAGGAGGTGTGTTATGAAGAGAGTGTCTTTGTTCTTTTTGATGGCGATCTTTTTTATTTATGCCTGTTCAGATGAGGGAGGCAGTTCATCAACTGATGTAACGGTTGATGCGGGAGGGGATGTCGCCCCTGATAGTTGCAGTTATCATACCTATGCCTTTACGGTCAATGCGGCACCTGACTATTCGAGTGGTTCATTCTCACTGATTAATTTCGACAAAGGTACAATAGAGAAGGATAAGGGTGTGATTCACAGTGATTCCGTAGCAAGGGTTTATGGGGACCTTGTATATGTTGTAGGTAGATTGGGGGCTGACAATATCACCATCTATGATCCATACAAGGGTTTCTCTGTGGTGAAGCAGTTCAGTGTGGGTTCAGGCAGCAATCCTCAGGATGTAGCAGTATATTCAAACAAAATCTATGTATCTAAAATGGCAAGTAATGATATAGATATCTACAGTTCTTTAGACTATTCAAAGATAGGTAGCATTGATATTTCAAAGTATGCGGATAAAGATGGTTTTGCAGAGCCACAGAATCTATTATTATATCAGGATAAATTGTATCTCACCGTTTTGAGACTCGATAAGGATAACTACTATGCACCAACAGATAAGAGTTATCTCCTTGTAATAGACCCAAAGACAGATAAGATAGAAAAGGAGATAGAGCTCGGTGCCACAAACCCATTTGCAGGAATGGTTGAGAGTGGCGGAAGAATCTTTATAGCAGAGACAGGAAAGTTTGGGGAGACAGATGGAAGGATAGAGATTTACAGCGTCAGAGATGGTATAATCACACAGCAGATCATACCCGAATCGGAGCTCGGTGGAGATTTGAATAATATAACATACTCGGGTGATAAGTTGTTTTCTGTGATAAGTGATAGCAATTTCAATACTATACTTGTCGCCTATGACCTCGCCAGTGCAAAGAAGAGCATAATCTATCAGTCCACGGGCTTCAGTCTGGCTGGAATATCTATCTATAATGGTAGATTATACCTCTGTGACAGGACAAAGGATAAGCCGGGCTTGAGGGTATTCAGTACCTCTGATTTTACTCAGAAGACGACTGACCCGATAGATGTGGGTCTGCCGCCGGTGAGCCTGGTCTTTCTGGAGGTATGCGATTAAAGTAATTTTTCGGGTCAGGGGTTCTCTCCTGGCCCGAATTTATTCTTTTATATGATAAGATTCTATTCACTCCTTATTCTGCTTATAGTTCTTATCTTCTGTGAAGTTTCGTATGGTGCAGTAGTCTATCCTCTCGATAAAAATACTACGCTAAAAAATACTAAAGGTGATTTCAGGATAGTCTCCCTCGCCCCCTCTATAACAGAGATTCTGTACTTTCTCGGAGTCATAGAAAATGTCGTGGGGGTTACCAGATATGACGATTACCCGGAGATAGTCAAGACAAAGGAGATTGTGGGCGGATATCTGGACATAGATGCGGAGAAGATTGTGAGGTTGAAGCCCGATGTGGTCTTGTGTGAGCCAAACTCGGGCATCAAAGGCTCTATTGAGGTAATCGAGAAGAATGGGATACCGGTATATGTGGTGAATATAAAGAGTATAGAAGATATCCTGTTTGCTGTGGAGGAATTGGGTGAGTTATTAAATCATTGCGAATCAGCAAGGTCTGTGAATCAGGATGGTCTGAATAGATATTTGAGAATTCAGAGATTTTATAAAACCACCATAGAGAAAAGGGGTCTTATAGTCCTGAATGAGAATCCGCTGATGATTGCGGGGAATAGTTCATTTGTCGGAGAGCTTTTGATCCTGTCGGGTATTGAGAATTCATATAAGGGGAATCAGAAGTATCCGGTACTGGATGCAGAGATGCTCTATAAGATGGATGTAGATATCGTAATAAATGTCTCGGAGTCTGTGATGTCGGGAGTGGAGGTCGAAAAGAGGAACTCGCTTACTACCTTAAAACCACTCTTGAAGGGGAGTGTCTCGATTTACAATGTCTCGAATCCCATCTTCATAAGACCCTCTCCCCGCTTCATCGAAGCCTTAGAATACCTCTGCTCAGTGACTACAGGAAATTACTGCTACTGATTTTTTCAAAAAGAAGACCTGTAATTGGTGGATGATACTGCTCTCTATGAAGTGAAATACTATATTCACGCATCTTTATGAGTTTACACCCTTCTGCCTTTTTTATGATAAAATCTTTTTCTACAGGATATAGTGCCAGATAAATTTGAAGTCTTTCCTCCAAACTTGCAATGTCATTAATAGATGGTGCCTGTTGTGGGAACTCATCAACTATCAGTAAAAAACCATATTCTTTTAATAAGTTATAAATATTGTTGAATAATGTTTCATATTTATCTGTATTTATGAACTGTATAACTTGATTCATTATTATAATATTAAATTTCTCTTCTGAATTATATTTAAGAATATCACCTGATTCTATAGATACTTTCACATTTTTCAATTCTTTTTTAGCTACTGAGATGGCCTCTTGATTTATATCTACAATAAAATATTTTTCAATTTGATCTGCCCATTTTTTAACTTTCATTATTTTATTACAAATAGCTCCTCTTCCTCCACCAAAATCTAAGATATAGATATTTTTCTCTTCTTTCATTTTTTCATTCATAAATTTGACAAATATATTCATAAAAGCCCATCTATGATCAGAAGGTACATCTTGACTATCTCCCCCACTTGATATCGACATAGTGATAAAATCTTTTTGATTATAGAAGATGTTCCCTATTGTATTTAATTTCATTTCAATATGTCTGTAACTAATTGTTTTATTATCTATTCTTTTTCTCAAATACATAACAAAGAAAACAAAAAATGTACACCATATTATATCCTTTATTGTTTCAAAAAACTGTGCTTTATAACCCGATATATCAACCCCAATATCCGTCAAAAAAGTTTTATAATATGTTGTATTATTTTCATTTGAAAATATTAGAGGTAAGAACTGTATAAAAACAGTAGCACTGCTAAATAATAATAAGATTAGAAGGTATATTATATCAGTGAAAATACTATTCAAATTGTTTGTTCTATCACTATTTACAATATATTTTCTGGATATGTAGATAAAAGTTAGTGATAATAATATAGCACCAACAATTCCAGATATAATAGTCTCCGGTCTCAGGGGATTATCCCATACAAAAAATCTTTCAATTGAAAAACCTAAAAGTAATATACCTATGAAGATATCATACTTAATTTTTCTCATATGGTAGAATCGTTTTTCTCTATTAGTACCACACGGGCAGGAGCACCATCGCCATTAACAATTGGCAAGGGAAGACATATTAAGGTATAAACTCCTTCATTTACATTTCTTAGGTCCAATCCTTCAAGTATGTAAATAGGAGGATCTTTTTTTAACAATATCTCGTGTGCTGTAAATACGCCATTCTTGGGATTTTCAATAGATATATAGTCTATGCCTATTAATCTTATATGTGCTTCTTCTCTTATAAATTTAGCAAGGTCACTGGTTATACCAATATACGATTCTGAAAAGCTATTATTCAGCAGGTTTTCATTTTTGGTTTTGAATAAAACTCTTTCACTATCTCTTAATTTATCAATGTGATTTAAATGTTTAATTACATCAAGTACAAGTACATCCCCGATCAATATATTGAGAGGTATGCTATATGCGTCTCCTCCATTCTTCGAGAAATGCTTGGGAGCATCAATATGAGTACCTGTGTGTGTCCCAAGTGATATCTTTTGCATAGAGTATCCATTACTATCTATGGAAGCAATTGAGGAAATCTCAAAACAGGGATCACCAGGGTAAACAATCGTATTCTGATCTAATCTCCAGCTAATATCAATTATCTTTTTCATTTTATTCCACCTCCGAAATATATAGATATCACTTCTTCACCCATTAGGTGAAAGGAGAAAAGTATGAGTAAGAATACAAACACAGTGTTAAAAATCAACAAAATTGAACCAACCGATGAAAAAGTTACCGGGCGTGGTGGTATGTCTTTGCTTGTTAGATTGACACCAAACACAAAAAGTTGTGTAAATTCAGTAAATTAGAGATGTTATCAGTCTTAAGACAGGTTCACAATTAATCTATCAGGGCACAGGAGCAGCCGCTACTTACAACTCCATCATTGGAAAGCTCTCCACACTCCGGGTCACACTCACAATCAGGATCACACATATAAGTCTCATCACAGCTGCAAACCTCAAGCAGATCCTTAACCAATACATCTTTTGGCTTATAAACATCGGCAAATTCGGAATCTTTTATATGGCTATCCGTTACAATATCGGGATTTGTGAAAGAATCCCCGCTCACATCATTATAAATGCCAGAATCCAGACCCCCATCCATCATTGCATCTGAATAATATGCATCCGTTACTATATCAACAATCTGAATGTCATCCGCCCCAACATCTGCTACATCCACCCCCGCATCCTGAATAATAGATGTCCTTGTACAGATTGAAAAACTCCTGCTGAGTCCTTCGTATTGTATGTTAATATTCCCGGTACATCTGTAATCACTACCAAATACAGAACAATCTGAATTTATTGAGCAGAAGGCAGAGCAGTAATTATTATAACATACGCCCGTTTTGCACTCACTATTGTTATTGCACTGCTCCCCCACCTCCTTAGTCCCTATATAACTATTACATACTGATATCAGGGCAGATCCTGCTTTGTATATAGTACAGACCTTGTCTGACGGACAACCCCTGTTGCTTTTACAGCCCATCGGGGTATTGCAGGCTTTGAGGGTGGCGTTTGTATTCTCCTCAATCTGAATTGTAATCGTCTCACACTTCATATTCTCAGGGCAATCCCCATCAGAGACACAAACGCCCGAGCATACACCGGATGGTAGACACATCTGATTCTTACAGAATATATCATCACCTACATTTAAGGGTGTATTATTAATATCCCCGCACAATTGCCCCGAGTCAACAGCCTTTGTATTGAGTGGATCATTGCAATATGGGTCCTTCTGGTCTACAGGGACACAATAGGGCTCAAGGCAGTAAGTAGTGGTAATCCCTTCAAGGTTGACATAAGGTTTGCAAACGAATCCATTCTTACAATCAGTTATCCTGTGACACTCATAATACTTTGTCGGGTCGTATAGATAGCATATACCATCTTTGTCATCCTGTTTAAGGCTTCTCTTTGTACCTCCTCCACCATATCCACACATAACAGCCTGAGTCACATAACAGGAATAGTTATCGTACAAATCTGCCAGTCCAAAGAAATGCCCGAGTTCGTGAAGGGCAATGGTCTCCACATCCATCTTATTATAACTTCCGGATGTACTCCATATATAATTGACCCCATTGAATCTCAGATCCGCCTCTATGATTATCCCGTCCGCCCTGATATTTGGTAGAGTAAAGGCAATAGCCTGAGCCCCCGCCTCAGGTGGCCACTCACTCTTGTTCTCCACAAAATCAATGGTATTCTTCCCATCAAAATATCCAACCCTGTCAGGGGTTTTACCAAGATATTGAACTTCAAGGTCTACTTTATAACCTCCGCACTCTACACTCGTCCAGGTATTGAAGGCATTATTTATCGCAGTAAACTCACCATCGCCCGGGATATCCGCCGAACCCTGTTCGTTTATCTCATATTTCACAGGCATATCAGCCCTAATCCAGTGAGTCTCTCCAAACATATCTATCCCCTCTTCCTGATATGCCTTCTTTAGGGTCTTAAACGAAGACATAAGAATAAAAGCAAGAATCGTCAAAAGAATGACTGTTTTCTTATTCATATCGCATCACCTCATAAATCAAGGCTATAAGAAAATAAGGCCCTTTTCAAACAAAAACAAATCTAATTGACTCAATTGCAAATTTTGTCAGAGGTCTCACTTTGTGAAAAGTTTGCTGCCTTATGGCATTTGAACGGACCCTAAAAAGTATCTTACAAGGTTACAATTGGAGGCGAATATTATCTTGTAAAATTAATCCTTATAGAGGCTGTCTCGCAGGTCGGTGTAATATTGGGATCTCGATATATCTTAAAAATAACCCACATAGAATTATCGCTGCATAGATTCTTATTGGGGACATTCCCGCTACCATAACACGGATTCTCTCCTGTTGCACCCGCTCCACTGCCATTCCTGAAATCAGTGGCAAAACTGTAATCCTGCTGAGCACAATTCTGATACAGGTGATACTTACCCGAGGGAGAACAGGAGTCTTCGTAAATATCCATTCTATACTGATTCTGAGGATTGTTCTCTATCCTGATGGTTATATGAAAATTATCCCTTCCATTCGTAATGTCCTCATTAAGATTGTCTACAAATCGTGCCTTATAGAATGCAACCTTACCGACAGGCAACAGATTTGTCTGAAGGGTATAGCTCTGGGTTGGACTGTCAAAACTACCAAGGTCTGTAGCACTCTCACAGGTGTCACCCCCGGGCAGAGAGGAGTATGCCTGACACTCACAACCATCTTCAATGTTTCCATTCAGATCGTACCAGCCATTCCCGCAGGCAACAATCTTACATTTGCCATTCTCACAGGCATAAGTAGTATTGCTCGCCGTAGGACAGAGTATCCTGATATCCCCGTTATCAGTATTTCCATCGCAGTCATCGTCTATACCATTACACTTTTCCTGGCCCTGGGGGGTACACTGGTACTCACAGCCATCTTTTGGATCCTTGTTTATATCGTAATAACCACTCTTGCACGAGACGATCTTGCACTGCACATCCTCACATCTTCCTATTGCATTCGGCAAATCACATCTCTTCCCGCACTCTCCACAATTATCATCGTTGTCCTGCAACCTTGTCTCGCATCCATCGGACCAGTCATTATTACAGTTCCCATATTTCAATGCACAGGTATACTCGCACCTTCCCTGAATACACATCGCCTCAGTAGTGTTCGGGACAGCAGGACACATCATATTCGGATTGATTTCATCTGTCTTGCCATTGCAGTCATTATCCTTTCCATCACATATCTCTGGACCTGTCTTCTCGCATATAGCCTCACAACCATTGTCTATCTCTGAATCAAGGTCCCAGTAATTAGGTTCACACTCAGTTATTATACACCTTTTCTTTCCTTCTTTCTCTATGCAGGATAGATGCACCACATGTTTACCTGCCTTATTGTTGAACTGACAGAGCTCCTCTTCGTTGGGGTTATTGTCTATCTCGCCGTCGCAATCATTGTCCTCTCCATCACATATTTCTACCCCTCTGAGTTTTGGATAACAGTAATATTCACACCCGTCCTCAGGTTTACCATTTATATCGTAGTAATTTGGTGCACAGCTTCCCCCCTTCCCCATCAACTGTACCGTGAGTCTTGGATTATCTACATCGGTATTCTCTATTACGAGGCTTGCGATCTTATTCCCCGCCGTCTTCGGCTTGAACTGAACCTTTATCTCGAAGAATGAGCCTTTCTCATTTAAGACATATGGCAGTGAAGGTAGATCAATCAGTTCAAATTCGGATATATCAGAACCACCGGCATCTACATCCTTATTTTCAAGAATATAAATATTTGTAACCTTTAAGGCACCACCTGTTGAATTGGATATGGATACCGTCTTAGGTTCAGACTTGTTACCAGGATAGAGCTCGCCAAAATCTATAGTGGTGGGTTCTGCAACAATATTTGGATCTATCCCCTTTCCATACAATGGCAGAGCTTTAACATTTTGTGAATTACTCCCGACCACAAGGAATACATTCAATTTATTCGGGGGCAGAGAACCTACCTTCTTTGGGGAGTAGATAACCCCTACCTTCGCTGTCTCATTGTAGTTTACAGTCAGGGTCTTTTTCTCTAAAGAGAGTTCATCGCTCTTGCTGGCAAAATCCAGGGCGATGTTCACCTTTGCCTTTGATACGCTTTTATTAGTTATAGTAATTTGCTCTATCTTCTTATCCTTCACCTGAACATCACCAAAATTGATCTCGTCAGGTATCACACTCACCCCTGAGATCTGCTCAGCCTCGCCCTTTACACATACCATATTCCCCTGTTCGTTTGCCTCGCAATGATACCCCTTTGGACATTCAGAGTTACTTGTACAGGGTATATCGGCATAAAAGTCCTGAGCACAGGTGGAAAGAAAAGATGCAACTAAAATTACCAAAGGAAGAAAGGCTAAATTTGAATATAGTCTCTTACTCATAGTTATAATTATATTGAAACCCTCGGAATTTTCAATAAAATTCGAAACCTGATTAAGGATTCATTTAATTGTGGAAATCATCGCTATTCATAAAGTTTGTGGATTTCTGGCATTCGGCAAGACAATATGTAAGATTCTATTTTAATAAACAATCGGGACAACTTACCTATTTATACGTTTTTTTCTCTTTCAGATTTAAATAACAAAGAGAAAATTTATCTTGAATTGTACAACTAATGATGATAAATAACACAACTCATTATGAGGCATAATGAGGATTAGATGAGAAAGAGAGATCCTGTTGGAAAGATATTGATAGAGAGATTTTTGATAAATGAGACTATTGTCATAAACGCCCTTGCGAGGCAAAAACAGGATAACCTGAGAATCTGCTCACAGATCTTGAAGATGGGGGCTCTGTCCGAGGAGGTGCTGGCGAGGGCGCTGAGTTATCAGTATGGTATACCCGCCCTTGTTCTGGGGAAGTCACAGTTTTTGCTGTCCAGTCTTGCCCTCGTCCCCTACAATATTGCAAAGCAGAGTCAGATACTCCCCGTCTCGGTGAGAGGTGAAAAATTGATTATTGCTATGAGGGACCCTGAGAATACTCAGATTATATCAGAACTTGAGTTTGTCTCTGGTAAGAAGGTACTACCTCATATCGCCCTTGAGTTTATGCTCTCCATTACAATAGACGAGGCATACAGATTATATAAGATAAGCAAGGAGGGGTATTTTAAGGGGAAGGATATCCCGCCCAATGCCATTAAAGAGGAGCATCTCGAGATATCAATGGCGGAATTGAATCTGGATGTGGATTCCTCAGAGTCAGATAAGTTTGAAGTTGTGTCCCTTCAGGATGACATTGAGAATATCACCCGGGGTAAGGATATTGGGGCCTCATTTGAGAAGAGGTCAAAACCTCTGATATGCATAGTGGATGATGAGCCGGAGATAAGAACCCTCTTGAGGAAGATAGTGGTATCTGAGGGGTATGATTCTGTTGAGTATGCCAGAGGTGATGAGGCGTTCAGGGCAATCCCGAAGGTTCTCCCTGATTTGATTATACTCGATGCGATGTTGCCCGGTATGCACGGGTTTGATATATGCAAATCTGTTAAATCAGACCCGAGGTTGAGGAGTATCCCTGTCCTTATGGTGAGTGCTGTTTATACAGGTTGGAGATTTATGGAGGACATAAAGAAGACCCACGGGGCAGATGATTATATTGAGAAGCCCTTCAGGATTGATATGCTGGTAAACAAGATTAAGGCACTTTTGAGGAATGCATCACCCGTTCAGGGGAGGACGACGGAGGAACTCACCATCGATGTCAAGAACCTTTATAACAGTGGGGCCCGTCTCTTCAAAGAGGGGGACATTGACGGGGCTATGTATCAATTCAAGAAGGGTATTGAGAAGGACAGTTTTTATTACAGGCTTCATTATGGACTGGGACTCTGTTATAGTGCAAAAAAGGAAGATTATCTGGCTATCTCTGAATTTGAAAAGACTATAGAACTCAAGCCCGATTTCTTGCCAGCCTTAAAGTCTCTTGCCGTTCTCTATCAGCAGAAGGGGTTCAGGAATAAGGCTGTAGAGACCTGGGAGAGGGCACTGAATGTTGCCCCTGATGAAGAGACGAAGGCGAAGATTAAAGAGTTTCTTATTAAACTCCTTTAATTTTTATGAAGTTTTCCTGTAACAATTGCAATACAAAGTATAGCCTCCCCGATGAGAAGTTCGCAGGAAAAGTAATTACCCTTACCTGTAAGAAGTGTGGTGCCAAGATAGTTGTGAAGCCCGAGAAGAAACTCGAGGGTGATATAGCAAGTAAACAGGTGTCCGTAGTAAAACCCGACTTGAAGAGAGAGACTCAGGTCGAGGATAGAGCTAAAGCCCCCCCCAAAAAGGAGATGGGCCTCAAAGGGGTATCTGTATCTGAGAAGAAGGATGAGGTAGTAAAGCCGATCGCCAAAACTATTGATAAATCAAAGATGGTAGGGGATGCAGTAGGTCCCGGGCGGAAGGCGGCTGAAAAAAAGGTTGAGAAGGTAGAGGGGCGGAGGGAGACTGAAAAGGTTGAATCAATAAAAAAGGCGGATGAGGAGATAAAGGGTGTTGAAGAGGGTCCTACTAAGAGTAGTGAAGCAGAGGAGAAGTCTGGCTGGTATTATTCTCGGGGAGGTGAGCAGAAGGGTCCATTTTCCGATGGGGAGATAGAGGAGCTGGTTGAGAATAATGTAATTACTCCAAAGACCTTTGTCTGGAGGGACGGGATGATGGACTGGATGAGGGCGGGTACCTGTGTTGAGTTTCGTCACTTCTTTGAGAAGGGTGAAGAGTCTGACGCCTCACCATCGGAGAAGAAGGTCGAAAAGAAAAATGCGATTGAGGCTCTGGGTCTTGAGGAGATTGAGAGGAAGTTCGGGAAGGAGAAAAAGGAGCCTGCGAGACAGGAGGGATCTCATCCTGAGGTCTCAGAAGACAGGAGTGTCCAGGAAGACTTTTTCAATAGGGAGGCGAGTGTGGTAGAGGGACCACAGGTCCCGGAGGGGGAGGACTGGACAAAGTTGCCCTCCAATGAAGATGCCGATGCCCCGAGAGAGAATACACGAATAGTAATAATGAAGGCAGGTCTTTCTGAATCAGCAAAGAGAAAGAGGATGCTGACAAGGATTATTATGGCCGCTGTTTTGATAGGTGTGTTTATATTTGTCTTTATAAGAAATCTGGGTCCTATTCTGTCGGCAGTGGGTGTGCAGATAAAGAGTGGGGTGGACCTTGAGATGGAGGATCTGGATAAAGAAACGCTCTCAAAGATGACCCCTGAGGAGAGGGAGAGATATAGGAAGGCTCTGCTTGGTATAAAGGAGACCAAAAAGCTTACCAAAGAGCAGAAGAACAGGATAGCCATTGCTATAAGGCAGAAGAAGGATACGGATGTGGCGAGTATGCTGGAGAATGCAAAGGTGGAGGGCGGTCAGGTGATTTATGATAACCTCGGGAGGGACAGGCTTGGACCGACAGGTGGCGGCGCCGTGGATCTGAATCTGGAGTCCAAATTGGCGAATTTAGGTATAAACACCAGGATAGATGGTGTAAATCTGAGTGGTAAGGTAGAAAGACAGGATCTGGATCTCTCCTCAAAACTGCCTGATAGCGTGGATAAGCCCGATGAGGAGGTTATGATGGCCGTGGTGAATAAGAACAGGGGCTCTCTGAGGTACTGTTATGAGCGGCACCTCAAGGCGAGTAGCTCCCTCGAAGGGAAGGCGATATTCAGAATCACTGTACAGAATAACGGGAGTGTCTCAAAGGTGGAATCCCTCTCCAGCCAGATCTCCGGGACTATGTTTGAAGAGTGTTTCCTGAAGGAGATAAAGAAGTGGGTATTCCCGAAATTCAAGGGAGAGCCTGTAACCTTTGAAGTCCCATTTGTACTGACGACAACTAATTAATATATCCTCTGATGTTTTTAAAAGGCGTTCTACTAATTCTATTCTCTATCCTGAATCCAGAGGATTTATCAACACTTATAAAGCAAAATGTGAATCTGGCCTTTTATGAAAGAATGGAGATAATTAGTGAGCGTCTTCTGAATACTCCATATAAGGAGTCCTCCATAGGGGAGGGTCAGGGCGTGGATGCAGATCCACCAGTCAATCTAACTTATGTAGATTGTGTCTCTTTTATAGAATATGTAATTGCCTTCGCAAACTCATTATCAATCGAAGAGTTCGAGAGACATATAAGATTTATGAGATATGGTGACAGAGAGATCTCCTTTGAAAACAGGATGCACCTCCCGGACAATCAATGGTTCCCGAATATGCTAAAATATGGTTATATAACTGATATTACTACTGAGGTGGGTGGCAGTCTGGCTAAAGATATAAAGAAGAGTGTAAACAATGGGTACTTCTATATTAGCGGGGTTAAAATACCTTCTGATAGGCTTATAATGAGAGTGGTGACTATAAAATATATCCCTGTTAGCGATGTTCTGAAGGTTGTAAATAAAATTCCTGAATTCTCGATTATAAGGATACTCCGTGAAGATTCGTTCAGGCCTTATGTAACTACACATCTCGGGATTGTAGTAAAGAAGAAGAATGGTCTGTATTTCAGACACTCCTCCAGGCACTTTGGGGGGAAGGTTGTTGATACACCCCTTGTGACATATTTCTCAACTTTTGAGAAGTATGAGAACTGGAAGGCCCTCGGGATTGGAGTCTACAGAATAAATGATATAAGGAAGAAGGATGCTGAATAGTAACAAAAAGACTAAGTGGGCGAGGCTCTCTGTTTTTTCCAACCTTATACTTGTAGTTCTGAAATTGATTGTATTCTTTTTCTCGGGGGCTGTCTCGATTCTCTCCGAGGCTCTTCACTCAGGTATTGACCTCGTTGCAGCCCTGATTGCCTATTTCTCTGTAAAAAAATCCTCAGCACCGCCTGATGAGGACCACCAGTTCGGGCACGGAAAATATGAGAACCTCTCTGGATTTATCGAATCAATCCTTATAATCCTTGCTGCAATCTATATTGTTTATGAGGCTATCCAGAAATTTTTCTCTAATACCTCCATTGAATACCTCAATATCGCAATTCTGGTTATGGGGGTTTCTGCTGTTGTAAACTTCTTTATCTCTCGAAAGTTATACACCATATCCCGTGAGACCGATTCTATAGCCATAGAGACAGATGCTACCCATCTCTCTATAGATGTCTATACTTGCCTTGGTGTTTTCGCTGGGTTGATTATTATACGGGTTACAGGACTTACTATTCTCGACCCTATTATATCCATCTTAATTGCAATTTATATATTGTTTCTGGGATCGGTCCTCACCAGAAAGTCTGTTGCAGATCTGCTGGATAAGAGCCTATCAAAGGAGGAGGCAGCAAAGATCGAGGGCATAATAACTCAACACCTTGGGAAACTTGTATCATTCCATAAACTCGCTACCAGAAAGTCGGGGAGTGATAAGTTGATTGAGGTGCATATGCAATTCTCTCCCGATGTTTCTCTGAAGGACGCCCATAATATTGCCCATCATATAAAAGATGACATATCAGATAGCATACCTTCTTCCAGAGTAACTGTACATATAGAACCCTGTGATGAAGACTGCGAGATCTGCAAGTCAGATACCTGCAAATCTCGCAAATAAACTATTTTATCTTCATCGGTTCATCGCAACATATGATTGGGTGGTACTCCTCACAACCGCAGACCTCATCTACAACCACGACCATCCCGCACTCCTGACACTCCATAATAGTGCCCTTTTTTATCTCCTCTCTTTTTGTCCTCTGGTTCTTTACCTTTGTGTTTCTCTCTTTCTTACCTTTTGTGTTTTTCTTTATATCTTTCATTGTTAGCCTCCTTAAGCAGGTTCTAATGTTATGATGGCTTTAAGGCCAAAATGGATTCAATTTTATTGTTATGATTTGTAGATGATGGCTGTTCTGTATTCTCAAAAGTATCTATTTTTGAAGAATCTGTACAACTGTGTGGAATTTCGTATACTGTAAAACCCAAACTTTATATCAACGGGAAATATTATAAATGCACTCTGTTCTTCCGGGTATAACCCGCCGTGTCCTCCCAGTTCGTCCTGAAAGTTCAATACCCTCCCTTTATACCTGCCGGCGAATATCAGGATATCCCCGGAATTGGGCATACTTACCACCCGCTCTATATCCCTCTCAACGCCCTTATACAAAAGGGATAAGAAAGAGTTTACATTATTATGGATGTTGATTAAATTGCCATTTCTGATTACCGCCTTACCCTCAGGGGTTTGAACAATTACCCCATCTCTTGACATATAGGCTATGGCTGCAATATTCCCTTCGGATAAAATGATATTCTTGATGCCAGGGTAGTGTTCGTCTATCTCTTCGTCAAAGAGTTTCTTCTTAAATTTATTGAAGTAGAGGTGTGTTATATCGGAGGTGGGTAGAAGGAATATCTGGTTTAAGTCCTCTATATCTATTGATGGTACTGCCTCCCTGACCCTCTTTTGAATCCTCTCAATCAACTTATCTGCTACATAGCCAAAACCTTTAGGGAGGGACTGTCTGATGGACTGGAGGTAACTGGCAAAGTTCAATAATCTCTGGTTTCTTATCTGTTCTATATATTCTTTTGTCAGCAAAATCTTTGAGGTCATAAGCTTTTCGAGGAGGTATACATCAAACGACCTGCCGCTTGCCTTTTCAAATGTAATGGTGGGAACCTGTCCGTGGTCCGAAAGTATATAGACATCATATTTGTTGCCGCTCTTTTTTATAGCCTTGAATAATTTTTTTATGTCCTTGTCTATTGAGTAGAGGGTAAAAAGACTGCTGAGAGAGAATGGACCCCTGTGGTGAGCCAGTTCGTCATATCCTACATAGTCTATGTAGATTGAATCTACTCCCCTGTATATATCTACCTCTGCGAGTATTGTGGAGATTTCCCGGAGAAAGACATTGGTAATTAGTCTTACGGGTATGAAGGGGGTTTCGCTCCGTCTAATCTCTTTCCGAAGGATTTGAAGGATATATTCTTTCAACTCGGTGAAGAGTTCGAGAATCAGGGATAAAGTCATTCTCAGTACTACAGTTATATTGAATAGTATCAACAGGATGGCTGTAAGCAGATTCACCTTTATCAGGTTCTTGAGCTCATACAGGCGGGAAAGGGCGAATACCGATTCCCTGGCATCTCCTGTAAATATGGTGCAATAGGAGGTACCACCTCGCAATATACCCTCATTTGCCCTCAATTCCTCTTCCAATCTTGCTGCGTCATTCAGGCTTTTCATAATATAGAACTCCCTCTTCTCTTTGTCATACCACCTGAAGCCAGGAATCTTACTATTATCTCCGTACATTATGCCAGCCATAAATGCGGGGGTGGTGGCAGGGAGTCCACAGTCGAATCTCACAATCCTGTGAGTCTTTGAATGCAACAGGCGGGATATAAAGGGCATAAGTCTGAGAGAGAGCGCCCGTCTCAGGGCAAAATACGAAAGCCCATCAATCTGGATTATGATAAATCGTCTTTCTTTCTTCCTCTCATAAACAGAGGATAGAGAAGAGAGGTATCTATAAAATGTCTCCCTCGGTTTTAATATGTACTTCCATATATTCATACTGATGGTTATCTCTTTTTCTCAATGGTATCTGTGATTGTGATTATCCTGTATCCCCTGTTATGCAGAATGGGTATAAACTTCCTCAAGAATTCCACCGTGTTCGTGCTACTCCCTACTATATCTCTCCCATCGTGCAGAAGATATATTACACCATCTCTGAGATAGGCCTCTGCCCTCTTTAAAAGAGTATTTGCATCAGAGCCGTCGGTGTCCCATATCCCCCTCGTCCACCCAACGAGTATATAATTTCGCTTTTTTAAATCCCTGACCAATCTTAGACTCTTGAATCCGTGAGGGGGTCTGAATAGTCTATATCCATTTATCTCTGTCAGTGGATTTAAGACCCTCTCGCTCTTCTCTATCTCATCCCGAATAAATCTTAAGCTTCTGTTATGAAGTTTAGTATGGGAATATCCGTGATTCCCAAGAATGTGTCCATCCTCCCGTATCCTTTTTATGATCTCTGGATATCGCTCTGCTCTCTCACCTACGCAGAAAAATGCAGCATTTATAGAATATGTTTTCAATATATCAAGAATCTCTGGTGTGGTAACAGGGTCAGGACCGTCATCGAAGGTAAGGGCAATACACCTCTCTTTCCCTCGTAGTTTATAAATTGTATAACCAGAAGGGTCGAATTTGGGGTAGTATACATAGAGAAGATAAAGACCCGTTATCAATAAAACAACGGAGATAAGAATGAAGGCGGGGTGTATCATAATAGAGAGTATGAATGTAGTGACGATGATGGCAATGAATATAAGAATTATCAGAGATATTTTTAATCTCACCTTAAGGGGCATATGTCCTCTTTTACAATAATAAAGATTTATGTAAAGTTAAAAAGTCTTTCCCTTGTTTGTAGACTATCTGAGTTTTGGATTGGGCATAATATTATATGGTATTGCCCTTCATCTCTTGAATCTCGCCCCGCTATAGACCTTATAATCCTCGTCCTCCATCACCCTCGTTCCTCCATACCCGCTCACGCTCTTTACTACATATTCCCCATCTTCACATTCACCTGCAGACCCTTCGTATATAGAACCTATCCCGGCTTTGTACTCTATTGGTATATCCGACCCTCCATCCACTGGTCCCGAATCTATCCCATAATCTATAACATCCTCAACTTGAGTATCCTCTGAGATATCTGTGTATACATCGGTTGCATCTGATAACACATCTACATAAATATCCGATTCTGCATCCACCGGGCCTCTCTTCTGACATACATTGTTTATACACTCCTCATCGGGTTTACACTGGGCTGAGTTCTTACAAAACCTGGGTCCTGTAACATCAGCGGCATCTGATGTATTGTTCCCCCCTGTCTCAGAGGAGCAGTAGTAAATGAAGGGAATTATAAAGGTGAAAAGAAGAAATAAAATTTTGATTGATGGATATCTCCTGTTCATAGATTTCATTATAACCGCAAATATTTACTCCCGTCAAGTGCATAAAAATTTATTGCAGAGGATACGAAAGTTATGATAATATGAAACTGCTAATCAGGGAGCAGAAATATGAGCAAAAATATCATTCTCTTATTTGTGATTTTTATATTTTCTCTTACTGCCTGCAGTACTGTGGAAGAGGTAAGGGATACAGGGTCAACGGATACATTTTTGAAGGATGTATTCACAGGTAGCGATTCATTTTACGATACTTCGGAGGCAGGCAGTGACTCTTTAAGCGACATATCAATAAGTGATACCAACCCCTGTGATGGGGTGAATTGCTCCGGGCATGGGAGGTGTGTTGTCCAGAGAGATGGGGCGGTATGTATTTGTGATAAGGGATATAGTCCGGGTGATTCAAGCGGTCTTACCTGTGTCCCGACTTCACAGGTCTGTGTGGGTGGTCCTATTGACTACGATGTGGATAACGATGGAAAGAATGACTCCTGGTTTGAGCCCAATGAATGGGAGTGTCTGATGTATGAACTCGTAAATCGCACGAGGGCAAGTCATAATGACGAGGGTACTCCGGAGTGTCATAAGCCTCTATTGTGGTCGGTAGAGTGGTCTGCCCACGGTAGAAACCATTCGTATAAGATGAAAGACCGTGGAGGTCTATTTCACGAAGACTATCCCTGGGGACAGAACTGTGCCTATGGGTGTGACCCCGCCTGTGAGATGAATATGTATATGAATGGGCCAAATGAAGGGCACTGTGATATGCTCTCACATCATTGCAATATTATGAGGTGTGGTTTTACCCATATTGGTATTGGATATGTAGATACCTGGAACACCCAGAACTTTTATTGATACCAATACGGGCAGATCTTCTGTCAATAAACAATATGCTTTTATTATTATTTTGCAATTGGGGGCAATATCTGTTAAAATTATATTTGTTTCAATATCATTAAGGAGGAAGAAGATGAGTATATCATCTGGGTATCTTAAAAAGATAATGGGGTATTTGATTTTTGTTTTTACTATTACCGCATTCTTGGGTTGTGGATGTGGTGGCTCTTCGAATGGGAGTGGGGATATACCAGGAAGTGATGTTACAGGAGATTCTCAGGCTGCAACTGATTCCTCTATTCAAGACATACAGAGTGATACTGAACCTCAGTCAGATATAAATATAAGTGATGAAGTAGAGGATGTAACTGATGATATTAAGGATGTGGTAGAGGATATTCAGGATGTATCAGATTCTGGATTGGATGTGAGTGATATATCAGATTGTGGAAAAACCGATTCAAGACATCTCTGGAGTAAGAGATTTGGTGGGAGTGATTATGATAGAGGTTCTTCCGTCTCCGTAGATAGTTCAGGCAATGTATATATAACAGGGTATTTTTATAATTCTACTATAGATTTTGGAGGAGGTGCACTTACAAATGCTGGTGGTTATGATATCTTTCTTGCCAAGTTTGACAGCAATGGAAATCACAAATGGAGTAAGAGATTTGGGGGGAGTAATTGGGATTTTGG
>Ga0272449_1001583_pt1 | contig 23004 bp, 18 predicted proteins | sample YNPCB0241_FD_198679 | JGI IMG/M metagenome (GOLD analysis project Ga0272449, IMG submission 198679) | Hot spring sediment microbial communities from Yellowstone National Park, WY, United States - YNP-CB-024-1 | ecosystem: Environmental > Aquatic > Thermal springs > Hot (42-90C) > Sediment... | reverse complement strand
GCCTGAAGTTTCTTGGCGATGGGGGTGAGATTCATCTGGCCCAGCGTGCCGTCCCACCGCGGCAGGGAGGCCAACACCGTAGCCAAGCCTGCATGCACCACCATCACCACGCCCATAAAGGCAAAAAAGCGGCAACCCCCACGAAAATTCTCATCCTCGGCACCTCAAAAGACCTTCCGTCGCTCAGTCACCCGCTCCACCGCCGAGTGGCCCGGGGAGAGCCGCTCAAACCGCCTCGTAGCCCGCGGGATCGGGGGGAAACGCGGCAGGTCGACGGTTCGCTTGACGCGGACCGTCTTCCCATAGGACTTGCCCGCATGGCAGAGGACGCCGCTGGGGCAACTCCAGCTTTCATCCCGGGCAGCGGTACACGGTCGTCTTCCCCCGCGGCGGTCCTCCCGGGGCTGAGAGAGATTCGGATATTGGACTAACGCCGGCCACACTACCACGCCGGGGCCAGCCCTCTGTTGCGTCAAATCGTCCCGCCGGTGATATGTTCGACGGCAACGCCGGCCAACTGAGCCCACGCCCGGATCGTGGACAGATGTCGGCCATAAGTGAGAATCTTGTGATGCCCCCGGATGTCGCGGACGTCGGCCACGTCGTCCATAGCCATTTCGAACGCCGTCCGGCATCCCCCGACTCCGTTCCCCCGTTGCGTGTCCACATTCCGCAAGATCGTCCCCGTGGCAATCATCAGCCTGTTGGGGGAGAGGAAACGCCACAGGGTAGCCGGCTGGTTTTCGCGGAACAATACCTGGGGGACAGCTCCGTAATCCGCCTCGTGATGACTGCGAAGGATATACGGCTCGGGATCCTCCTGGAAACCCGCCATGCGCGTGGGCGCCGTACAATGGGCGCCGGCGTACAGGTTCCGGACGGTGTCGTAGATGGGGTTGTGCAGAAATCCGGGTCGGCCCAGCAAATAGCTGCTCAAGGCCTGGGTCAAGGCGGGAAAGATATCGGCTTCGCAGCCGCCCACGCTGCCTTCGTCGAGCAACTGCATAAAGGCCAGGCAAGGCGGGAAAATCCAGGGCGGGCGCCGCTTCGACACGTGCGGAAAGCAATCCATCGTGACCGCGTGGCAGCCGGTCTCCTGTAGCAGCCGGCGGACGGCCACGTAAGCACGGGCTGCCCAGAGCAAGTCCTCTTCGGAGGGCTCCACACGCTTCTTGGCCGTCGCTGCATAAGACCGGGCAATCGCCACCGCTTCCTCCGACCCCTCGGTGGCCTCGTACAACTCGACATAACGCCGGACGGGGATAAAGTGGAGCACCGTCCCGAGCGGCTCCAGCCTGACTTCCTCCTCCTTGTCGCCCCTGACCACGGCAAGTCGGGTATGGGCCATTTGCCAGCGGGCGTTCAACATGCGCAGGCCGTCGGCCAACCAGGCAATTTGCGATGTAGCGGCCACGAAACAATAAGGCGCTTCGCGGAACCGCTTGAACACATCTGGGTTACAGTGCAAGGTCCCGTGCGGCACAAACACCAGCACAGAAAGATCGCGGTCGCCCCGCCGATCCAGAATGCGATGGACGGCTTGCATCCCGTATACGTGGCCGTCCATATTGATCAGGAGGATGCCGTCGGCCCGCTTCTCGAACGATTCATCGAGAAAGGCGTCGGCAGTCTGGTCATCGCTGAGGTGGGCGTGTTGCACGTCCAGCGTGACCCCCAATTGGCTGGCAGCGCGCTGGAGGGTTTCCACGTACAGCGCCTGGTTGGCCGGGGCGTCGTAGGCCATGCCCGGCCAGCCTGTTTCCAGCAGGCGACCCGGCGCTGCTCTGCAGAAACCCACCCGGATCAACGCCGTTGGGCCCTCCTGCCCCGGCAGTGGCGGAGCACCCAGCACCTCATGCGTACTGCTAACAAGCAGTTGCCTGTCCAGTCCCAATCCCAAGACCGCCCCCCCGGCCAGCCCGACTCTCGAAAGAAAGCCTCGGCGGCCCAACTCGGCACCCCGCCCCAGTTGCACTTTGGTGCGATTCCCGCTGCAGCAATTCGTGCAGTAATTGCCACACATGACTCGCCTCCCAAGGGTTATTGCAACGGTTCCTGGCCACGCGACAGCATCCATCGCGGATTCTACCAACTCCTTCTTCAGATTCCAAGCAATTTTGGCTGTTCCAGAGCCGGTTGCCGCGTGCTGAAGGCCTTGTCGGGTCGACATTTCGGAAGAGGACAGGCGGGGCTTTCCCCCCAGAAAAGGCCTTTTTTCCAAGAATTTTGCCCACCCAAAGCCCCTTCTTCCCGAGTCGGTTGCCCTGTAGGGCTTTGTGAGGCGGTTGAGGGGCGGTAAGGGCAATGTGGGCATGCTCGGTGGAGGTTCTCACGGTGTAACACAGCGGCTGAAGAAGGTGGAAGGAAATACTGAATAGTGCCAGGGGTGAAAGGCGAGCCCCAATTTATGGATATTTTCCCGTCTAACCTGGCTGCATATTGTGGCTTACGGAAACTTATCCCATAAGCAGGGGAATGGTTCAGAGGTTCCGGAAAAGATCCGTGCAAGCAACTGGCTCGGCGGGCAGGAGGCCAAAAGGCTTTGGGACAGACTTTCAGCCCCGTCGTCCCTCAAAGCCAGCCAGTTTTGGCCGTCTCAGCCACGTAGGAGGGCCTGAAGTTTCTTGGCGATCGGGCTGAGATTCATCTGGCCCAGCGCGCCGTCCCAACGCGGCAGGGAGGCCAACACCGTAGCCAAGCCCGTATGCACCACCATCACCACGCCCACAAAGGCAAAAAAGCGGCAGCCACCGCGGATGTTCCCGTCGTCGGCACCCCAAAAAAGACCTTCAGTCGCCCAAATCACCCGCTCCACCGCCCCGTGGCCCATGTAGAGCCGCTCAAACCGCCTCGTGGCCCGCGGGATCGGGGGGGAAACGCTGCAGGTCGACGGTTCGCTTGACGCGGACCGTCTTCCCATAAGAATTGCCCGCATGGCAGAGCACGCCGCTGGGGCAACTCCGGCCTTCGTGCCGGGCTGGGCAGCGGCATTTGAGCGTCTGCCGCCGCGGCTCGTACCCGATGTAGGCCATGCGGTGCCGCACCATCGGCACGCTGAGCCGATCATAGCAATAGACCGTGCCGGCCTCGTCGTAGACGATACTCGACCGGCCGTCGTGGCCAGGAAGCATCTGCTCACTTTGCTCCTTCCACAGAGAGCGGTTCTGGATCACCGGCTTGATGTGCTCCTGGTGCAGCAGGGCGTGAACCTCGTAGCTGTCGGCCAGGCCACCGAGCCACTTCCGGTCTTTTGTGGACTTCTTCAGAGGGGGGCGGGGAACGGGAACACTTTGCACGGTAACCAATCCCCGCCTCTGGGGTAGCGGTCCAAGAATCTGTGAAAAAAGGGCCTTGGACGGGTAAGCCCCCGGGAAAAAAGTCTTTTCTGCGGGGAAAGCCCCGTTTAACCTCTGCCGAACTCTCGACCCACAAGGCCTTCAGCCCACCGCAACCGGCTCTTCGATCGGCGAAGTTAGTTGATACCGTTAGGGTTCTGTTACAGAATGGTAGCCATAAACGTATGGGCGGGGGCGAATGTACCACCGCCCTCCCGGGATGTTCCTATCCACGGAGATAGCATTTGAGTGTACGGAAGATCACTGATCGCTCTCAGAATCCCAAGGAATTTCTTAGGGTTCTAGGCGAAGATTTCTTGATGGTCAGAATGCTGGAAAAAATCCTCACCTAAGTTGCAACGGCAAGGAGCAACTTGCGGCTTTTGCTTCCAAATAGTAGAGTTGCGGATGAGACGGTTCTCTCCGATTGGTTAACTTCTTCCTTAGGGAGATTTCGACGGCCGTTTTTCCCGGCCCACCAGGTTGGCACATTTCGCACAAAGCTCAGGGAGTTAGGACTGGCAAAGAAGATAGAAGAAGTTATTGTGGCTATGCTCTTGTCAGGATTGGTACACTGAGGGTGGAAACCCGGTTGGAAACTTGACTTGGGAAGCATCCTAGTTCGGAAAGCCCCGGAGATTGTCGGGGAGGAGGGAGAAACCGATGGGATTACGAACGATTTGGGCTTTGCGTCTCCTGTTCGGGCTGGCTGTTGCGGCATATCCGGTTCAGTTGGCTACGGGAGAGGTGGTGCGGCAAACGGCCCGGGGAATCCCCGTGGCTTACGAGGTGGACGTCGCCATCGTGGGCGGTAGTACGGGGGCGGTGGCCGCGGCCGTGGCAGCGGCAAAGGCCGGGGCGAGGGTCTTTCTGGCAGCACCTTATCCTTACTTGGGAGATGATATCGCCGGGACCTTGAAGCTTTGGCTGGAAGAGGGCGAAGAGCCTGCCGATCCGCTTGCCGAAGCGATCTACAACGACCCCCAGGTGCGGCAGCTTTCCGGAGTGCCGTTACAGTTTACTTACCGAGCGAATCAGCCTTCCCAAAATCCGCACCGGGACACCGAACCGCCTTCTCGCTTGACTGATGGCAGATGGGGACATGCCCCGAGCGAAAGTGTCCAATACAACGACAGTGTTACGATCTCTCTCGATTTGGGGCAAACGAAAGAAATCAAGGCCGTGCGAGTCGTCTATTATCACCGCGGTGGGGGAGATCTGCCCCAGAGGTTCAAAGTAAAGCGAATTGTGCTTCGAGGGGGAGAACGGCCGGAGGCTCTGAAGGAGCTTGGGGTGTGGGATGGGGAGGAGATTCTAAAGCAAAACCCTGGAGGTGACCCAGCTATTGTGGCAGAGATCCCTTGCGAGGGCCGTTGGCGTTATCTGGATGTCTTCGTGGAAAAGACGGAAGATGCTGGTAGGGTTCTGTTGGGGGAGATTGAGGTCTTAGGACCCCAGCAGCCGGGCCTTCCGGCTCCTCCGCGGCCAATGCCTCGGCCATTGCACATTAAACGAGTGCTCGATCAGGCCCTACTGGATGCCGGAGTTCAATATCTGTACAACTGCTACGTAACGGATTACATTCGGGACCGGGCAGGTCGGGTGGCTGGTTTTGTGATGGCCAACCGTGCCGGAAGGCAGGCGGTGCTAGCGAAGGCGGTGATCGATGCCACCGAGTGGGCCACCTTGGCCCGGCTGGCAGGTGCTCCCTTCCGCCCCTTCTCCCCGGGCCAGTACACTTTCGAGTTTGTGGTCATCGGCGGTACACCGAAAGAGCATCCGAACGTGAAATGGCGGGTGGTCGAGCCCCCGTTTTCCATCAACAACGTCACCGCCCGGGCCGCCGTGGGAGGACCGTATCCCGTCATCCATTATCAGATTACTCTTCCTGTGGAAAAGTTGAATTGGCCGACGTTGGCAAGGATCGAACAAGAGGTTCGCTCGCTGACCTATGATCCAGGCCAGCAATTTACCTCCGAAATGCCCTTTATGTTGCCGCCGGATCCGGTCGTGGGGGAAACCTCATACCAGGGTCCAGCAGCGGCGGTGCTGGAAGTGCCCTTAACTGCTCTTCAGCCGAAAGGAGAGCCGTACCTCTGGGTCCTTGGGCCTTGTGCTGATGTACCCCGATCGGTGGCTAGCCGAATGGTTCGGCCGGTGGTGGCCACCTCATTGGGAACTCGGGTAGGCAAAGAGGTAGCAGCCGCGGCGGCCCAGCGGGGGCCTATCCAAGATCCGGTGGTGATGGCTCGACCGGTTAGCTCGGCACCTCAGCTCGGGGGTGATATCCGCGAGATCCTGGTAGGTGTGCGGCCGATCCAGGAGTTGCCCACCATCAGCCAGCCCGAGACAGCGGTCTGCGTTTTAGGTGAATACGACGTAGTCGTGGTGGGCGGCGGTACCGGGGGGGCTCCGGCAGGAATTGCCGCTGCCCGGCAAGGGGCAAAAACCCTTGTAGTCGAAATGCTCCATGGACTTGGCGGAGTGGGCACGGAAGGGGCTATCTCTGCCTATTACTGGGGCAACCGGGTAGGGTTTACCGCTTCGATTCCTACGGGAAATCGCTGGCAGATCGAAGAAAAGAAAGAGTGGTTCCGACGGGCTTTGCTGGACGCAGGGGCTGAGATCTGGATGGGCACCGTTGGATGTGGGGCAGTGACCGAGGGAAATACAGTCCGCGGAGTGGTCGTCGCAACACCCCTTGGTAGGGGTGTGGTGTTGGCGAAAGTGGTCATCGATGCCACCGGAAATGCCGACATCGCCGCAGCGGCCGGGGCTGAGTGTTATTACACGGATGAGTCCGAATTCGGCATGCAGGGGACGGGACTGCCCTACCGAAATCTGGGGGCAAGTTATACAAACACTGATTTTACCATCGCTGATGAGACCGACGTGGTCGATATTTGGCACCTATTCGTGTACTCGAAGGACCTTTATCCTGGGGCATTCGACCAAGGCCGGCTGGTGGATACTCGGGAACGTCGGCGGATCGTGGGCGAGTTTACGATGACTTTAGCAGACCAACTACTCGGCCGAACTTATCCCGACACAATCGAGATCGCTTATAGCGACTTCGATACCCACGGCTACACCGTCGATCCCCTGTTAGAGGTTGAGCATCCCGAACGGCGGGGCTTCTACATCCGGGTGCCCTATCGATGTTTGATCCCGAAGGGGTTGAAGCACATTTTGGTGGGCAGCTTGGCAACCAGTATGCATCGGGATGCAGTTCCCATGACTCGCATGCAAGCCGATATCCAGAACCAAGGGTATGCGGCTGGAGTGGCAGCCGCCATGGCCGCCAAAGCAGGGGTGGATGTTCGCGATATTGACATCCGTAGCTTGCAGCAACACCTGGTAGAGATTGGCAATTTACCCAAGGAAGTTCTCGAAGAGACGGACAACTTTCCCTTGCCACCGGAGCGAATTCGCGAGGCTGTAAAAGCGGTGGCTTCAGAGGGGCACGGAGCGGCCATTATCCTCGCACATCCTCAGCAGGCTTTGGCTTTGGTAAAGGAGGCCTACCAAGCTGCAAAGGAACCCCAGGCCAAACTGATTTATGCCCAGATCCTGGCTATCTTGGGCGACAACACTGGATTGGAAACCATCCTGGAGGCAATCCGGGGTTACAAGGAGTGGGATCAAGGTTGGAATTATCGCGGCATGGGGCAATATGGGCATGCTTTAAGTCCGCTAGATCGGCTAATTATTGCCGCCGGGCGGACCCGGGATCCCAGGGCTGTACCCGTGATTTTGGAGAAGCTCGAATTACTGGGTCCGGAGAGCGAATTCTCCCACTATCGAGCGGTGGGTTTGGCTCTGGAGTTGATTGGGGATCCATCAGCGGCCCCGGCATTGGCGGCTTTGCTCTCCCGGCCGTATATGACCGGATATGTCCACCGAACTGTCGAGGATGCCCGGCGACATGCTTTGAGGGATCCAACCGGCACCAACGGAGTCCTTTCTCGACGGGAATCTTTGCGGGAATTGTTGATTGCTCGAGCACTCTTCCGCTGTGGCGATTACGGAAATCTCGGCCGGCAAGTCCTCGAGAACTACACAGAGGATCTGCGGGGACATCTGGCCCGACATGCCAAGGCTGTGCTTGAGTACGGTCCCAAGCCTATGCCCCCAGAAACTCGACCGTAAGCCTTCGGGGTTGGTATGAGGTGGTGTCCCGGACTGGGGTATGATTCTCGGAGATGGAGCCGGTTCAGGGATTTCCGGGCTTTTAGCCCGGCGGAGAAAGACTGCTGCAGGTAAATCGCTTTTCGGCGGTTAGTTCTGGCTCGGACCGGGGTTTGTTTTTCTCCATGTCGAAGGGGAGGCATTCATAAAATCCCTTCGACATCTCACTATCCATTCGCTCGCGAGCTCGAGGGACAGGGTCGGTACTTAGACGTAGCTCGTACCCCCGGGTTACTCCCAGCACTGAGAGGGCCAAAGACATATTCCCCGGCCTCCGCCGACGTGCACTCTCTTCGGTCCGAAATTAGTAAGGAGTTCGGCGGAACCAACCGGAGGTGAAGAAACGTTTAGGGGCAGGAAATCTTTACCTTTGGCCTTTTTGAGGGGGTTTATTCCCCGCGGAGTTTCAAGCCGAACGCCGCTAGTTTGTCTCGGACCTCATTGAGGCTGGTAACCCCGAAGTTTTTGCATTCCAAAAGTTCATCCGCACTGTATCGGATTAACTCCCCAAGGGTGTTGATTCCCAACCGAGCCATACACTTTCGTGCCCGGACGGAGAGATTCAGATCGCTGACGGGACGGTTAAGAAGGGCCTGCTGATCGGGCGTCAAATTCGCAACATCTAACCAAGCAGGCGGCCGCTTTTCGCCGGCCAACATTCCAAGCCGTAGTCCCTTGGAGGCCAGCATTTCCTTAATTTCCTGGAGGCTGGTCTCGCCGAAGTTTTTACTGGCCAACAACTCTTGCTCCGTGCACCGGCAAAGGTCTCCAAGGGTGGTAATGCCCATTCGCTGCAGGCAATTCCTAGCTCGAACGGAAAGTTCGAAGTCACTGACCGGGATGTTGAGCAGCTGGGCCAAGCGGTCTCGCCGCCGCTGCATCTCCTCATCGTAGTACATGTCGCGGACGGCCTCGACATCCTTCAGATAGAGCCGAGCCCGTTCATGCGTAGGATAAGCATCCAAAACCCGGCGGTAACACTCCGCCGCTCGATCGTATTCCTCGCGATCCTCGTACATCAGGCCCAAGTTCATGAGAGCCCCGACATGAGGTGGAAATCGAGAAGCCGCCCGCTGATACAACTCTAATGCTTCCTCGTCATTGCCGCGTCGGTCATTTTCCAGGGCCAGCCCGAAAAGTGCCCCAGGATGATGGGGATCCACTGCCACAGCCTTTTCCAGCAAGGCCACGATTTCCTCAGGATCGCCCGAGAGCTCCCGGAGCGTGGCTGCCTTTTGATAAAGGTATTCGGCCGATTCCGTAGCCTCTCCGGTAATCCTTTCCAACACCTGCCAAGCTTCCGCCGGTTTACCGGCCAGCCGAAGTACCTCGACACAGGCCAATTTGCACCGTTCCGCGTCGAAACCCGCCCGGGCTGCCGTTTCGAAAGCTTCCTTGGCTTCAGCAAATCTTTCCAGGCCAGCCAACGCTAGCCCAATGTAAAACCAGGCCAAGGCCCCATTGTCCCCCTTTTTAAGGACCTCCAAAGCTCGGCGATACTGGCCCAGCAAATATAGGCACACCCCAAGCCGGACGTTAACTGCCGGGCTTTCGTCTTCGCTAGCCTCCAACTGGCGAACTGCTTCGCGAAGCAGCTTCAAATTGGTCGGATCCGCGGAGATTGCCTCGCAAATCTGCTCGATCTCTCGAGGACCAAATACTCCTCCGAAAAGCACCGTCTGTCGAATGTCCACTACCGGAATGGCCTGAACCATCGGATTCCCCTCTCCACCGGGATGGCTTACATGAAACCAGACAGGGATCGACTTGACCGCTGCGATTGCTTCAGTCGGCTTCCTTCCACTTTGGGAACGGAAAAACTAAAAAAGAGCCAGCGGTGGGACTTGAACCCACAACTCCAGCATTACGAATGCTGTGCTCTGCCATTGAGCTACGCTGGCCCGATCCGAAGTGAATTGTCCCCAGGCAGGAATTCCGTTTCCCTGATCGGGATATCCTACCGACCTTTTAATGCCTCCAAGTCAACTCGACACAAATTATAGGAAGCGTCCGCTTCCTATTAATACTACCCTATGCCTGCCACCTTCCCAAGCCCGCTGAGGCACTCGTGTATCCAGGCTGGGACGAAAGGCTAGCACTTTACCCCCGAGCTGCAGCGTTCCCAAACCCCTGAACAATAATTTTCCCTTGGTGGTCGTGGTATTACAAAAGAACACAACGTACGACCAGTCAATGACTTACGACAATATATTCAGCGGATTGCTCTACTCGGGTTAGTAGTCATTTTTGGCTTGGTCCAAGCCAAAACAAGATCCGTTCGGAGCATTCGGATTAGCCCGATGGGAAGCCATTTTCGAGGCAAGTCGGTCTAGATCTCTGCGGAAACCCTATCGAGAAACTCAACATAGTTGTCTTTCTTCTCTGAAGAGCGGGCTTCTATCGCAGCACGAGGATGGAGATTTAATTGACCTGTGATGTAGTACTGGGGATACGGCCCCCATTCCCAGGTTTGCCGCAGTGGCTCAATGTACTTCTCCAAAAACTCGTAGATCGGGCGAACTTTGAATTTCGGATTCCGCAAAAAGCCAATCAGTAACTCCATGGGGCAGTTCCCAGCTCCTCGGCCCAGTCCGCCCATCGAGGCATCCAACCGACTTGCACCGTGAATGATGGCCTCGATTGTGTTTGCGAACGCCAATTGTTGGTTATTGTGGGTGTGAATGCCCACTTCCTTACCTTTCGGTCGGGCAAAGCTTAGATACTTCTTCACAAGGAGCTCGACCTGCTCCATGTACATGGCACCGAAGCTGTCCACCACGACCAATACTTGAGCCGGGGTCTCCACTAAAAGCTCGAGCACTTGGTCGATTTCTGTTTCCGTGTTCCGTGAAACGGCCATCAAATTGGCCGAAACTTCATAGCCGCACTCAGCGGCATGTTTGATCATTTCCACGGCCTCAGAAACTTGATGTGCATAAAAGGCCACGCGGACCATGTCCACGATACTTTGTGATTTAGGGAGAATGTCAGTTCGCCAATCGGATTTTCCCGCATCTATCATCACCGAGATTTTTACCCCAGGCTGGTCGTCCCCGATAATTCGCCGAATGTCGTCCTCTTCGCAGAACATCCACTTGCCGTGTTTGCCCGGGGCGAAGATCTTCTTGGAGTTTCGATATCCAATTTCCATATAGTCAATTCCTGCCTGGACACATGTCTCGTACACGGCCCGGACAAATTCGTCGTCAAAATGATGGTTGTTGACCAGCCCTCCGTCACGGATGGTGCAATCGAGAACTTTTAGCTCTGGTCGGTAAGTAATCCAGGGTGCTGGCATAAGTGGCTCTCCCGAATGTTCTTTCGGCTTTCGGTTCGATTTTTCCTTGTGGCTTCGTGCTCAGCCTTTCCTAACAACCTTGGCGGTGCCTTTTACCGGCGGGAAGGGTTTTGACATGCGTTTTTGACATGCGTTTATGACATCCTCATTGCCTCCAGGAGGCATTGCCGAGGTCCCACCTTCGAACATCGAAAAACACCGCCTCTGGAGCAAAAATCCCCACCTACCAACTTTGGCAACCAAGCTCTAAAGGAAGGCCCCTAAACATATCCCGGCTTTCCTTCCGCGCCGGACCCACCCAAGGGTAGGGGAGTAACCCAAACGTTCCGTGTCTCCAAAATTCGGCCAAGAATCAACAAGGTCTCGGGGCCTTGAATCAGCGATTTTATATTTTGGAGAGTCCTTTCCAGTATACGTTTTTCCAGTGAAGCCAGTCTTCCTTCGCCAATGCGTGACGGACGAGTTGGGCGGCAGCCGTCACGGCGTCGACCAATGTCGCGGTGGCCGGTGGACAATTTTTAGCCTCAAGTCCTTTTAACACCTTTTGGCGAAGCTCTTCGGAGTGTGCTAGCAGCCCACCCCCCAGTGCCAGGGGAAATCCGCCGGCTTCCCAGCCGAGCTTTCGGGCTGTGCAACGTACCATGTCTACCAAATGGTTACTGGCCCGATCGAGAATATCCAAAGCAATCGGATCTCCTTGGGAACTGCACTGGAGAACAATTGGAGCCAGTTCAGCCACCAAATTCGGCTTGCTTGCCAGCCGGGAAGAAAGCGGTACCAACTCCTCCACTTGCCGCAGTCCGAAGTGCTGCAAGATCGACAGGGTGAGCGAACTTTCTTGAGCCCGACCGTCCGCTGCCCTCACCACTGCTTGGAGGGCTTGTTGGCCCAGCCAATAACCTCCGCCTACGTCATCGAGGAAAAACCCCCAACCGCCAGTCCTGGCCACTTGCCCGCTGGAGTTGATCCCCCAGGCGATCGCCCCGGTTCCAGCCACCAAAGCAATTCCAACCCCTTGATCACTGATGCCGGCCACAAGGAGGGCCACATCCGGCAGAAGGCAGAAGCATTCTGCAATTGCCAAGTTGGCAAACCAAGCCCCCATCCGGGATCGAATTTCTTCCCGGCCTGTTCCGGCTATCGCAAGGACTGCGTAATTGACTTTCACGGTGGAGGATATACCGGGGGAAGATCTGCCCAAAAGCTCATCAAAAGCCTGCCGAAGATTCTGCTCTGCAACCTCCCAACCCACAGCAACCGGATTGGCAGGCCCCGTCCGAATGGAAGCTAGCACATCCACATGGCCAGCGGGCCCCAATCGGACGAGGAAAGCAGATGTTTTCGTCCCTCCCCCATCGACAATGAGGATCCGAATATCGGAGGAATCTCTCAAATCCTAGGCCTCGCCAAATCTCCGTCCGGATGGTAATAAGAGCGGTTTAATTCGGTCTTTTCAGCTCGGTAGTCAGAGGCTTACCCCACCTCAGAAAGTTTGCTTAGTGTTCTCTCCGTCTCCTTCTACCAAAAGAAGTTAGCGTTTTGTGCTTTCGTAAAAGATGCCAGCCCAAATTGTTAGGGTAGAAAACCCGCCGATGTTTCGGGAAGGCCCCTCGGAACACACTGCAGGAAACAATGCCGCTCAATGTGATGTTTCGAGCGGTTTAACATTGGTCACCTCGGTCGGCTAAACCAGCCACCGAACCATAGAAAATTTACCCGGGCCTCACGGAGGGGAAGGTAAGCACCGGGGCCTAAGTTCATACGGAATGACTTCAGGAGCTATCGAGTGTTCTTGCCCTCTCGCCACAGGAGCTGGAGACCTGGTGACCAGTTTGCAGGGCATGCCGAAGTCTCCCCCCGCAAGATGCCAACCGCTGGCGGGCTTCTTCCGGACTGACCCCCAACTGATGGACCACGACGGCCGTCTTCACTTCCCCGTTACATTGCTCCAACAGTCGCTGTGCGTCTTCCCGGGAAAGACCAGTGAGGGTAGCTACAATCCGCCGGGCTCGGTCCATCAGCTTGGAGTTGGTGGCTCGTAAATCCACCATCAAGTTGCCATAAGTTTTGCCCAGCAGGACCATTGCCCCCGTACTAAGCATGTTCAAGACCATCTTGGTAGCGGTACCAGCTTTGAGCCGCGTGGAACCGGCAAGGATTTCCGGCCCAACAACCGGGGCAATCACCAGATCACAATCCTTAGCCAGTTCTGCCCCTTCGTTACAAGTAATTCCAATGGTATAGGCACCCACTTGCCGAGCGTACCGTAACCCGGCCAGCACGTAAGGGGTTCGCCCGCTTGTAGCAATCCCAACCAGCACATCCTTCGCGGATAGTTGAAGCTGACGGAGATCCTCCACTGCCGCCGGGCCAATGTCTTCGGCTCCTTCGACAGCCCGAAACATCGCCTGCGGCCCCCCAGCAATCACCCCTACGACCATCTCGGGGGGAGTATTAAAGGTGGGCGGACATTCAGCAGCATCGATAACCCCTAACCGGCCTGAAGTACCGGCTCCTAAGTAAATCAATCGGCCCCCTTGGGCCAGGCGGTCTGCAATCACTTCGATTGCCCGGGCAATACCCTGTGCCTCACGAGCCACCGCGGCCGGTACCTTTGCATCCTCCGCGTTCATTAGCTGGACGATTTCCAGAGGGGAAAGCTCGTCGAGCCTCTCCGACGCGGGGTTGGGCGTCTCCGTGGTCAACCGCCCTAAATCGCTCATACTCTTACCGTGCTGGCCCGAGCTCGTGCTAGCCGTCGTTCCTGCCACTGCGAGAACCAGATCAAAAGCGGGGATGCAATAAAGATCGAGCTATAGGTCCCAACCAAAATCCCTACCAAGATGGAGAAAGCAAAAGCATGAATTGCTTGACCTCCCCCCACGTAAAGGACTACGACCACCAGAAGCGTGGTTAACGAGGTGAGAATCGTCCGGCTAAGGGTTTGGTTAATACTTTTATCCACCATTTCCGGGGTAAGCCGCGGGGCACGTCCTTTCACCTCTCGAATCCGGTCAAAGACGATAATCGTGTCGTTGAGCGAATAGCCGATAATCGTCAGGAAAGCTGCAAGTACAGAGAGGCTAATCTTAAATTCCCCGATCAACAGCCATCCGAGCCAATTCGCCAGGTAGGCACTCGCGGCGATAGCTCCCAAAGTAAACAACACATCGTGAATGAGAGCTACCACAGCGGCAATTCCGAAGATGAGCCGCTGGAATCGCACCCAAATGTAGGCCACGATAAACACCAGGCTACTCAAAACGGCGGCAATTCCCACGATCCGGGTACCCGCGGCCACCGCCCCACCCACCGTATTCATGGAGGGGAAATATGGGGTATCATTGACCCGGGCTACGATAAGGTCGAGGACTTCTTTGGAAAGCCCTGGAGGCAGTTCCAACTCGATGTCCCACACGGAGGCCGCACTCTCGGGATCTCCTTCGACTTCCGCTCGCGAAATGGTATAGGGGACAATTCGATCGATCCTGCCTGCCCGAAACTCCTCCTCGATAGCCTCAGCTACCAGCTTATCGACGGTCTCGTAAACTACTGGTTGCTGGAAGGTCAACCGGGCTTTCACCTTAGGCCGAGAGACAGCCGCCTGTGCCTCCTTGGCCTCACGCGTTTCGGCTTTACCCGCGATTGGTTCTGCAGCCCCTTCCGAGCTTTGCCTGGAGTGACTGCCTGTCTCTTGAGCACCGCTGGACTCCGGTGCACTTCCTTGAGCAGCCTCAGAGGAAGCAGAAGCAAATGCGTGGGCTCCCTCACCTTGAGCGTTGGTCCTCGCTGTCCCCGCAGCCTGTCTTTCCCCGGCTCCCGGAGGATTACCACCCGACGGTTGCAAAGAAGGCTCCTCTGGGGTTTGAGCCTGACCGCTGCCTGCCGTCCTTGGGGGCGGTTCTTGTACCTCCGTGGAAGATTTCTCCGCGGATGGAGAAAGTGTTGGGCCTAAAGCTTCGGCAGGGGCTTGCCCGCTTTGGCCTGGGGTACCCTGCGGATCGGCTGAGGAGCCGGAAGCATCGGAGTCTACAAGATTTCCCTGGATTACATTTGCCAAGGCAACTGCCCAAGGTACCGGTGCGGAGGGGCCGGACTCATCGGAGGGCACTTCTGACCCGAGGGAATCTGTCGGCGAACTTGGTCCAACCCGAGTGGGCAAGATAGCGGAGATAGCCCCCTCGCCAGAAAGAATGGAGTAACTGACGGAGTAATGAGCAAGTTGCCGGCCAAAGACTTGCTTCAACCGCCGCTGGACCTCCGCAAACACGTCGCTAGGGGGAGCGTTGGGGTCCATCCCCCGAACCCCGGAGGTATTAATGATGAAATGTCGTCCAGGAGTGGGATCGTCCAAACGCCGCACGTCGCTAATGGCAAGATCCATCAGGCCTACTTCCGGGGATCCCAGTTTGGCCCGCACGGTGCCGATATCCTGAGGCTCTACAAACTCCACCTCAATGGAAACCCCTCCTGTAAAGTCGATATCTAAAAGACCTCGCCCCCTGGCAATCACCGCGACCAGGCCAAGTACAATAAGTGCCACCGATCCGGCCATTGCAAGGTGAGCTCGCTCCATGAATGGAATATTGGGGGTGCCTATCAGTTTGAGCATTTTCAGCCGGGTAATCCACCGCTGCCGTTCCGCTACCTCGATGATTACCCGACAGCAATAAAGCATCGCAAACATGCTCATCACCACGCCCAGCCAAAGGGTGACAGCGAATCCGCGGATCTGATCGCGACCGATGACATAAAGAACTGTGGCGGTAATCAGCGTGGTGAGGTTGGCGTCCACAATGGCGGACATGGCCCGATCGAATCCGTTGCGGATGGCCATCCGCAATGAGGCACCTTTCTCCAACTCTTCTCGGATTCGCTCAAAGATAAGCACATTGGCGTCCACCGCCATTCCCAACGTGAGCACCAAGCCGGCCACTCCGGGCAACGTGAATGCAGCCCGAATGGAGATCATCACCGCCAAAATGAGAAGAATCGTTTGAAGCAATCCGAGGCAGGCTACCACTCCCGCGAACCGATAGTAGAACACCATAAACGCTAAAACCAAGATCGCCGAGATGACCATTGCCGTCATACCTCGGCGAACGGTGTCCCGCCCCAAGGTGGGTCCGATCACAAGCTCGCTAACCGGTTGCTCCGATAACCGGGCCGGAAGGCTACCCGCGTTCAAAATGTCTACAAGGTCCTGAACCTCTTCGCGTGTGAATCGGCCAGTAATTTCCCCATGGGTGAAAATGGTGTCGCGAATGGCGGGGGCGGAATAAAGATACCCATCCAAAATAATGCCCAATTTCCGAGTAAACTCCACCTGCCCTGGTTCCGGGAGATTGTTGCCAGTCAGGCCCCCGAATCGCATACCCCCCTCCGAATTGAAGGTGAAAAAGACCGCCGGAGCACCGGTACGGTCGAACCCGGGGGCTGCATGAACCAGATAAGCACCCGTCACATCGAACGGATCCTTCACCACAAGGACCTCGGTGAATTCATATCCCGTCCGGGGATCTTTTCGCTTCCGTGTGGCAATTTCCGGGTAGGCGAAGTTGGCTTCTTGGCCCCGGGCAATCGGTACCCACCAAGCTAAGACTCTTCCCTCGGCATCCCGAAGGACCCGATCCTCCCGGCTTAAGGCCTGCTCGATCAAGGCTTGATGATCCCGGTTATTCGCCAGAATGCGAAATTCGAGGGTCCCGGCCGAAGAGATTTTCCGTTTAAGCCGTTCTACCTCCTCCCGGTCCGCTTCGGGGATGATCACCTCGATTTGGGTATCTCCCAGGGGCCGGATAGTAACTTCCAGCACTCCCCCTGGGTTAACTCGCCGGTTGATTGCCTGCACAAGCTTTTCGATGTCCACTGTTTGCGGAGCGAGGACCTCTTCCCCGAGCTGGGCCGTTTCCTCTTGGGGCAAATCCTCGATTTCATAGACAAGAATCACCCCCCCTCGCAGATCAATTCCGCGTCGGGGTGGCCAACCCATCACCACGATTGCTACTGCCGCGAAGAAGGTAAGGAGCACTATGGCGAAGCGGCTTTGGTAATCAGGCATTCGCCATTGCACGGCCAACACCCGGGCAAGACCCAAGCCCAAAATAATCACTAGGGCTGTCACCATCAGCTTCAGCCACGGGGCTTGGCGGAGGTCGCCTGCTCCGGCCCTTGCAGGCAGAGGGGCTGGAGCAGTGGGCTCCTCAGACGGGGGCTGCATTCCACTATCGCCTGACGGGGGTTGTGTTGTAGGAGGAGTGGGGGCTGTTTGGTCTCGCGGTTCCTCTTGAGCTTTCTCCTGAACGGAGGGACGAGCTTCGGTCCCTTCTTCTGGAGATGCTGCTGAGGCTGCCTCTGTGGACGCGATGCCCGCTTGCGGAGAGCTACTCGGGGTTGCTAACTGCGGGGACTGCTCGCCCGAGCTAAGTAGAGAAGCCCCTGGCATGGGGGCCGTGGCTTCGGTACCCCTCACTTCTCCCACACTTTCGGGAGCACTCCTTTCCCTCGATGGATCGGCTGACTCTGGGCTGGAAGGAGGCGGAACCTCCGGCTGCCCCCCAGCTTCGGCTGGAGCTGGTTGAGCGTCACCCGCCGCTGGAGTCGCCCCCGTTTCCTGCAACCCCTGAGTGCCGGGATTTTCTAACGCGGAAAAAGCGAAAACGGGAAGCGGCTGGCTCTCACCCAAAGACCCGCAAAAGCTTGTTTGAAAGGCCGCTCCCCATGCCACAAGCAACGCTGCGACCAGCAGTGCGTGGCCAAGCCCTATGCCTACGCCAGTTTTCCTTGCAAGACCATTTTTCTGGATCAAAGTGTTCGGCAAATTTGTTCGCGAATTTCCACCCAGGTAAAAAATTTCAAACAACACAGCGATACTCCAAATCACTCGGGTAAAAAGCTCCATCTTCAGGCTTGAAAAGTTCTCCCTCCAGTAAAGCGGAATGGATCTCGTTTGGCCTAAACTCCTCGTGTCCTCCTGTTGAACCCGGCTGGTGGGAAAAAGTTCTCTCCGTAGCTGCATCTGCCGAAGAACCTAACTGTAGCCGCCTTTCCTACCACCGTAGCCGTGTCTTTGGCAAAAACTCAATGCTTCCTTGAAGCCATCGGATTCACCGCGGGAGCACCTAAATCGGCGGAACAGCCCCCCAACCTCAAGGAGTTCCCCAGGGCTAGTTCGTAAGCTGGGCCTCCTCCGGATTCCCGAACCAGTTTTCCTCCACTTCCGCCTCCTAGATCTCCCCCGCCCGTTCTGAACGACCCGGTTTTAGTAACGGGCCTCATGCGGTCCAAACCCATCCTGGATATCCTGGTGGTTGGATATCCTGGTGGTTAAAGATGCTGCTCGTTTTACCACACCACACTATCCGTGTGGCAAAGCGAGATATCTTTGCCAAACTTGGGTATGATGGCCAAGTCTTGTGTACGGTGGCCAATGCTAAGCCTACACCACGAGATTTAAATGCTTCCTACAATGCGTGGCGTTCTAAGCAATGGTGATAACACCAAACAATGGGTGGCCAGACGCGAACTAATGCTGCAATCCAAGGCCAAAATATTCCGTGTGTGCCTCTCGCTTTTAAATTCGAGAGTTCCTCGGCGGGAGCGATTTCCGAGGCTAATGCCGAGATTTGTTTGAGTATCTCTGAGATTTCTTTCCTCGCGGACCAAGACCTCCTGCCAAAGAGGGCCGCACACTGCAAAATCCCCCCTCCCATGTGAGATCTGGAAAGCCTTTGCCTAGCCCTTCTTCTCCCCGCTGTCCGTTCCTTCCTTTTCTTCCCCTAGCACGCGGGCAATTGCCCCTAGGCTAACTTTGATCCGCACATTCGAATTGTCATCCACTTTCAAAGTGACTTCATCAGCCTCCCGGCGAATATTGGTAACCACACCATAAATCCCCCCGATCGTGATAACCCGATCGTTTTTCTTGAGGTTTGCCAACATTCGGGCAATCTTGGCTCGCTCTTTTTGTTGGGGGCGAATTAGAAGAAGCCAAAACAGGAAAACAATCGCCACAATAGGCCAAAGGAGTGCGAAAAGACCGGGGCTCTCAGGCTGGGAGTTTTGTTGCTGACAAAAGAATGGAGCCACCCGCCCCAACGACACCCAGCTGAACCAAAGAACTTCCGATACAGACTTGATCATGAATCAATCAATCCTCGCTAGACCCACCGAAAACTTGGGTTTGGGTGGAGATTTCTTGCCAAAACCTTTCCTACCGGGACACTCTGGGCTGCAACAACTATACCCAGATTCTCACAACCGCCCCCCGGAAACCGACCTTACCATCCAATTTGGACCTCCAAGGCCCTCCTTTGCCCACCAAAAAGGGTGCCCCGCGATTGACAATGGAACTTGCCAGCTCAGAAATCTTCTCGCACCGCGGTTCATTTTTCCGAGGGATAGTCCCGATTAAGCCGATCCCGACCATGCCGACCGGCAACCTGCGATATTAAACGCAATTGCCTCCGCGGGCTCTCCTAGAGCCTGAGGTCGACTCGTTCGAGCGGTAAGCTGGTCCTCCCCACCGGCGGAGTCAGACCAAATTCAGCAATCCCCGAACCAAGGGGTGCTGGCAGTCCATTTGATTCCACTTGGCCAAGATCTGGGTGCCCAGGTTCCCCACCAACTAGGTTGTTTTTCCACCCTGGATCGAACAATCGATCCGAGGGAAGGCCCTTGGCGGTTGAAAGCTGAGTCCTCCTATCCAAAGAAAACCGAACTCGTGTCCCCTCGTTCCGCCTTTCACTTGGCGAAACTCCCGCTACCCCAACGGTCACGTTGGTATACATCGAGCTTAACGATGACCTCTGGGGTAATTCTGGCGTTGGGGCTAACGCTAAATGCTACGACAAGTAGTGTTGTCTAGCAAGGTAAAGCTATATCCGCCGAGCCGGCTATAGCTAGCTATCATCAAAGGATGACAGGCTGTCTTCCTCGGATTCATCCATCTGCTCCGATTCTCCCAACCGGCGGGATGTTTCCTCCTTGAACTCCTCAAAAACCCCCTGGCGGATGGCACGCCGACAATCAGACAATAGTTTCTGATAGAAGAAAACATTATGCAATGAAACCAGCACGGGCCCCAAGAGTTCTTTTGTCATGAACAAGTGGCGAATGTAGGCCCGACTGAATTTCCCTCCGTCGCAAGCGGGACAAAGGCATCCCTCTTCTATAGGGCGGGGATCCGTCCGATACTGGGAATTGCGGAGCCTAATCTTTCCTGTGTTTGTAAAGGCTGTAGCGTTTCTTCCATTGCGGGTAGGGATGACACAGTCGAAAAGATCAATCCCAGCAGCTATGGCTTCTAACAGGTCGATAGGTCGGCCCACTCCCATAAGGTAACGGGGTTTGTCGGCGGGCATTTCTGGAGAGATCGCCCTGACCACCTCATACATCTCGCCGGGAGATTCTCCCACGCTTAGTCCGCCGAGGGCGTACCCAGGGAAATCCATGGCCACAAGCTGGCGGAGACACTCCCGCCGAAGTTCAAGATCCAGTCCCCCTTGGACAATGGCAAACAAAGTTTGGCCGGGTTGAGCCACCTTCAAAGATCGCTCCGCCCAGCGGAGGGTTCTCTGGGTTGCTTCTCGGACCCGAGCTGGTTCCTGGGGCAAAGGCACCACATGATCAAGTACCATCGCGATATCGCTTCCGAGCAGTGCTTGAAACCGCACCGCGTCCTCAGGGGTCAGCTGCACGAGCTGCCCATCGATATGCGAACGAAATCGCACGCCCCGATCGTCCACGGCCACCAAATCGGAAAGGCTGTAGACCTGAAATCCTCCGCTGTCGGTCAAAATTGGCCGGTTCCAACCCATGAAGCGATGGAGGCCACCAATTGCGGCGATAACTTCGGGCCCGGGACGGAGCAGCAGGTGATAGGTATTGCTCAAAAGCATTTGGGTGCCCGTGCGAACGAGAAGTTCCGGTAAGATACCTTTGACGGCTCCCCGTGTGCCAACCGGCATAAAGCAGGGAGTTTCCACGTCGCCGTGGGGAGTTCGGAGAATCCCGCACCGGGCAAACGTTTTGGAGTCGGTTTGTCGAACGACGAATTGGATTGCTCCCCTCATGGCGTTGGCTGAAATGGAAACGTTAGGGATTCACGTCGGCCTGAACTCGAGATTCTAAGGATTCAAAAAGAAGGCTTGCAGTAAGCCTCCTTTGGACTGGTTGGTTCCAAATTTTGATTTGCGAGCATGTGGACGAAAAGGTTCCAACCGGATTGACTATCCCCGTTTTTTTAGCCGTGGGATGTCGATCGTCCGAGGATTGTGCGACAGAGCCCGGCCCAAACGGCCCTTGAAGAAAGGCCCTCTTCGGCCTTCTGAGACGATCCGAAGTCCTCAGAAGGTTTCCTGCGGTTTTTGGATCCTCGTTGATAGCAGAATAACTGTGATCCGCTTGGAAGGTGAAGGGCTTGCGGAAATTTGGTGAGTCCAAGTGATTTCTTCTCACGAGGCCGTTAAAGGAAGATTTGTAAGCGAGAGGGGTGATTTACTTCGAGGAAAAGCGGAACAATTTTGGGGGGAAGTAGAGGCAGAATTCTTGCCGTCTGTGGGATCTTCTCAGTCGCTTTGGTACGGGAAATTTCACCGAGGTACGTTGCTCAGGACTTTGAACAGGGTTGGAGTCATTGCTTGATCGGTTGGGAAGATCGTTTCGCGATTTTTTGCGGCTTTTCCAAGGGCTACGGATCTTTCCTCCGGGAGGTTCCCGACCAGAGAAGTGAGGAAGGTGGGGCAAATCGCAGAGGCTCCAAAAGCTGGGGCAAACCTGGTCGGCTACTGCCCAACTGAGTAGCCAAGGATCACGCTTTTACGGGGATGGCCTCCAATGCAAGAGGGAATCGATGGCCTGGAGGATCGTCGGGTGACAGAGATCGCAGTAGCGGTCGTCCGCCGGGGTGATGAAGTCCTCGTAGGACGGCGGCCCCAGGGAGCGGTATGGGGAGGATTTTGGGAATTTCCTGGAGGCAAGGTTAGACCCGACGAAACCCCCGATGAGGCGGCTGTCCGCGAATGCAGGGAGGAGACCGGCTACTGGGTGCAAATTCGGCAGTGCTTGGCCGTCGTTGACCAAAAAATGGTTGAGGGTACCCAGCGTATACATTTTTTCTTGGCGGAGGTGCTTTCTGAGCAAGAGCAACCTCCGGAGGACCAAGGGGGCAGGCTTTTAGAGCCTAATGAATGGTCTCGGCCGAAAATTTTCCCGGGGCAGGCAGCGAATAATTCGTTTACCTGGGTCCCTCTCAGCCGCTTACGAACACTCCAATTTCCACCGGCTAACCGGCAGGTTCTTGAGCTACTTTTGGACGCGTGAGATGTCCCAAGTGCCGGGAAGTTGCTGATCGAAGTTGGATTGTTCAGGGGTGTCCCGGTATGGTCGGGGGATGCTCCTCGGCCTTTCCCGTTGGAACTCAGAGACCGGCGAAATTCTGACAAAACCCCTAATTCGGGATCGCAAAACGTTTGGGGATTTCTGAATCGGCCCCTTTAGAAAAAATCCGTTGGGGCGGCCCTGGGAGTTACTCCGGACCACTTGATGTTTCGGGGACATTCCCAAAACATTCAGAAGCTCAAGACTTTATGAACTCGAGTCTTCGGCTTTCTTCGGGGTAGCAGCTAGTGGAAGCCCAACTTAGGTACTTCCATACCGAGGGAATCAGTGACTTGGGGGAAACGCCGATTGGCGGTCCTCCCTACCGGCAAAGGAGGGAGGATTCCAAACGGGAGTATTACTGGACAATTGTCATCCGAGGGCAACTTATGGCTTTCAGAAGTAGTCGGCCGAGGGACCTAGCCGCGGTCTCTGGGATTTCGGGGGTGCCCATGGGGCTCGGGGGGTTAGTGGTTTCGGTTTGCCTACTCCTGCTGCCTATGGGGTGCGGAAGTTCTCAGAATCCGGCGGAGCAGCCGGCTAGTTCTTCCGAAACCCTTCCTTCGGCCTCGGCACCCCCTTCAGATCCGTCGACACAATCCGCACCAGGGGAAGAGGCCTCGCCCAGTGGAAGTACCGGCCCTACCATGGCTCCGCAGCTCGTAGGGGTAGCGTCGTCGGCGGGGCAAACGTTTCCAAGTCTTTCGTTTCCCCAATTGGGTACCTCAGCGGCAGGGCCCCAGGTTTCTTCTAATCCGGTAGTACAAGTGGACACCAATTTTGGATCCTTTCTAATCGAATTGG
>Ga0272449_1001582_pt1 | contig 23015 bp, 14 predicted proteins | sample YNPCB0241_FD_198679 | JGI IMG/M metagenome (GOLD analysis project Ga0272449, IMG submission 198679) | Hot spring sediment microbial communities from Yellowstone National Park, WY, United States - YNP-CB-024-1 | ecosystem: Environmental > Aquatic > Thermal springs > Hot (42-90C) > Sediment... | reverse complement strand
GTTTCCAGCTTTATCTTTCGCCCTTACGCGCCAATAATATCTGTTTGTTGCCAATGAAATGTCTGATTTCCAATTTGTTGAAGATAAAGTTTTGCTTATTATTAGTGACAAGAAACTTGAATTTGTAGAGACTTGAATTTCATAATTTGTTGCATCTGAAACAGAATGCCATATAAAATTAGGTTGGGTATTTGTTATGACTGAATTTGATTCTGGTGAAATTAAACTAACTTTTGAGGGTTTTGTTATATCAATTGTAAATTTATAGATTGATGACCAATCCCCGATATTTCCAGCCTTATCTTTCGCCCTTACTCGCCAATAATATCTGTTTTCAGAAAGAGCACTTTTCTGAGTATAACTTGTTCCAGGCAAATTTGTTGAAACAACCGTGCTTGAGAAATTTGAATCTAAAGAAACTTGAATTGTGTAATAATCTATTCCTGAAGCATCAGAAAGATTCTGCCAACTAAATATTGGGTTCCGGTTAGTTGTATATAAATTATTATTAGGGCTTAAAAGAGTAGGGGCTAAGGGTTTTGTTCTATCAAGATTAAAATATACTATTGAAGAAAAACTCTGCCAGCTACCTGTATTTGCCCTTACTCGCCAATAATAGCGGACTTCTTCTGATAATGAATTTGCAATTTGATAATTTGTTGTTGTTATATTTGTTACATCTATAATTTTTATTGTAAAATTAGTGTTTGTAGCAATTTGTAAATTATAATAATTAGCAGAAACATCTGACCAAATAAAATTAGGTCTGCTATTTGAAATATATGTTGAAACTGGAGAAAGTGGATTTGGAATTATAACATTTGTATTAATTGTCAATTTCCAAACAGAAAATTGTCCAATATTACCTGCATTATCAGTGGCTCTAACTTTCCAAAAGTATGTTCCATTACCACTAAAAGTATAATGATATGAATTAACATTGGTTGTTTTTATTACCTCCCAGCCATTATTTGTATTTGAATCAGTATCAATTCTTATTTCATATGATTTAATTCCACTTCCACCAATATCAATTCCTGTCCAAGAAAAATTTATTGAAACCGAATTGTTTGTTGAGTTATCATTCGGTATTGGAGAGGTTACATAAGGCTTATTTGTATCAATGTTAATTACATAAACAGTGCTAAATTCACCCTCATTCCTTGCTTTATCAAATGCTTTAACTCTCCAATAAAATGTTCCAGCTTCAAGTGAAGAAACATAATTAGTAGAATTTAATAAATTAGTCAAAAATAAATTTGCAAAATTATTTGTTTTTGAAATTTCAATCTTATAATTTGATATTCCTGAAATGTTATCTGTTGATTTATTCCACACAAAATTTATTGATAAACTATTTGTCCATATATTACTTTGTGGTGAAACTAATTTAACTTTTGCTGGTGGAGTAGTGTCAATTATTATTTTTCTAACAATACTCGGAGATGATTTGTTACCTTTATTATCAGTTGCAGTAACATACCAATAATTAGTGCCTTCTGTTAATCCATTTAGCGGTGTCCAATTTGTTGAACTTAAATTTGTAGAATAAGTAGAACTATTATTAGAAATTTTTAATGTATAATATCTAATTCCTGAAATGTCTGAGGATTTATTCCATATAAAATTGGGTTTATTATTATTTGTTAATTTGTTATCAATTGGACTTATCAAATTTACAACAGATGGTGCTTTATTATCAACAAGGAAAGGGCCATTAGTTTTAATAGCACTATTTAAACTTCCGTCAGAAACTTGAATTCTTATCCAAACTGAGGCATCTTCAACTGAAGGTAAGTCTGAAATTGAATCCCATACAAATGTTAAATTTGTCCCACTCGCTTTAAATTGTAAAGGCTCCTTTGAGTATCTTGTATCATTTGTTGCTTTTGTCATATTAACCCATAAACTATTATTTGTTGAGAATTGAATTATAGTATAACTACACTGGTCATTATTTGCATCAATTCCATTATAATTTATATAAACCCTACCTGTTCCATTGTTTGTTTGAGTAACTTTTGTAATTGTTATTTGAGGTGCAACATTTACACCAGAATTAAATTTTAAATTATCAAGATATAAAGTTCCAGAAGCAACTGAAAATCCTTCTATTGTAAATGTTTTTAACTTTGTCCTATCAATTGTAGTATAATCAGAAATTTTTATGTCAATATGTTGCCAATTAGTTTTTATCCCACCTGAAATATAATTTGTAACATCCTTTTGCTCCCATTTATTATTTATATCTCTTAAAGTAACTTTAAAATTTAATCCCTGCACAGTTGATTTCGCATCAAAGCCAATATTTGAATATAAAGTTGTATCAAAACCTGTAATATCATTAATTACACTGAACCAGTAATCAGTGGAATCATTCCATTTTAAAACAAGCCAGTCCTCGTTTGTTACAAAATCATTACCCCAGCCCATTGTTCCATCATCATCTGTATAAAAACCTTTGTCATTACATTGTGATGAATATCTACTCTGTGATGAAAAATCATCAATTAATTCTTTATTGTTGAATATATGAATTGAACTATTTCCAACTCCAGCATTGGGACCTGTTAAATTACTTAATGTTGTTATATAATTTTGATTTATCCTTGCCTCAAATGTTCTGTCAAATATTGCGGATGGTGATAAATTTACAGTAATAATAAAGTTCCTTCCAGAACCACTTATATTGCTTGCAAAATTTACTGAATTTGAATAAACCTGAGATGTGGAATTCCAATTTAAATTACAAATATATTCATCTGAAACATCCCATTTTTTATTACCATTTTTATCAAACCATAATTTAACAGCCAAAATCTCTGATGGAGTAGTGGTCCCAGCATTTTTAATTTTTATACTTGATAATTTATCATTGTTTTTACTTGATTTTATATTTATAGCTAAAACTTCTTTATTTGTTTCCCCGGGATAAAGCCTATAGTAAGGTCCGTCAGGATAATTAGTTATTTTGGTAACTTCAACCGGAGTCGGAATATAAGCCTCTAATCCTATTTCATCAACATACAAATCCGGGTTTGGACTTCCACCGGTTGGGAAATTATCAAATGCAACAGATTTTAATATTCCTAAATTAACACCTAAAGCTTGCCAATCAGAAAGAGGCATCTTAATTGTTGTCCATGATGTAGGAATTCCGCCAGGTAAATAATCTGTTAAATTTTTCCTTCCCCAAATATTGTTATAATCTCTTAAAACAATTCCAAAATTTCTTCCTGCTGCAGCTGCATTGCCTTTTAATGTTATAACTAAATATTGATATCTGACCCCTTGATAATTTGTTGCAGGAAATCCTTGAATGCCATCCGTAGCGGGACCATCATCATCTAAAACACTATACCAGTAGCTGCCACCTGTTGTATAATTCCATCTCAAAATTAAATAACTTCTTGTTCCATCATTTGTAACAAAATCAGTTGACCGCATTGTTCCATCATCATCTGTATATTCACCTGCTTCACTACCAATATTAAAATCATTAAGTTGACTTCCATACTGTGCTTGTGATGAAAAGTCATCTATTAATTTGTATGATTGCCTGATTAATTGGGAATTATTATTTGCTATATTAGCAGAAGGTCCATACGCCGGTCCTGTGGCTGTTATCCAATTTTGGTCTATTTGCGCTCTAAAAGAACTATTAGTTGCATTTTGCGAAATGTCAATTGTTATAACAAAATTTTTGCCACCGGCAAGATTTGTATTAAATGTTATGCTATTATTTGCCCATTCACTACCATTCCAAGTTAAATTCGCTACAAATAAATCCTCTGAATCCCATTCATTTTGAATACTACCTCTATCATACCATAACTTAACCGAGGAAATATATGAATTATTCAATGTTCCAATATTTTTAACTTTTAAGCCTGTTAGAGTTCTATTTGATAAACCACTATCAATTTTAATAGCCATTACTGTATTATTCTGACTTCCACCATAAAATGTGTTTGACGCAATATCAATATTTTTTGTAATAGATAATACTTGCGAACCATTAGCTATTGTAAAATATCCGTCCGATTTATCATAAGAACTTAAATTTACAGGTGTGGATTGTTTAGCAACTATCTTAATTAAACAATTTGTAGAATCAGGATATGAGGCAGTGTTAAATGTGTATGAAGAACTACTTGAAGGAATATTATTAGCAATAATAGACCAAGTTTGACCTCTATCAATACTAATATAAATATCAAGCAGAGCAGAATTATTTTCAACATCTTGATAATTCCAAGTTATTGTTTTACTTCCTGACCATACTTCACCGCCATTAGGTGAAAAAATTCGGACAACAGGCGCTCTATTAGTATAATATGTGGAAGGCGTATAAGTTGGAATGTCATCTGTATATGGCCTTTCAGGTGCATAACTTACAAAATGATGAATAAAAACTTCTTCAAGTGAAGTGCTTGAATTAAAAAAAGATTCAGCATATGAAATTGAATCTTCCATACCATTTGCAGATAGAACTCCTTCTTCAAAAAATGAAATTGTTTCGGGTGAAAGACCACCCATAGTTTCTACACCAAACCTCGTCTTACATAAATGGGATTTGTTCGTATCTCCATACCTTATTTCATTTGACGCCCTCGCAACTATTCCATCCCCACTTTCATAATAACTCATGATAGCTACAACAGAACATCTATCCATTACCCCTTGGATTGTTGTGTATGAATAAGAATCATTATCATAAAAAGGTGAAATTGAATCACCATAGCTCATATCAGGTTCATTGGTTGAATTATAAGAATCATATTTTACTTTTACTGCTGATAAAAAATCTGTATAACCTGTCCATCCTGATAGAGTAGAAACATCAGGTTCAATATCTAATAATAGTCCATCAAATCTTTCATTTTTGTTTACAGAAAGATTATAGTCAATTACTTGTTGAACTCTTGCAAGCCCTGATGCTTTTCCTGAAGGAGTTGCCCAGGATGGGTCACCCATTAAAGCCTCAACTCTAAAATCTTTGCTATGAGCATCTTTTATAAATTTTCTAAGCATCTGTTTGCGATTTGGAGTTCCAGCATCATCAAATAATGTATCTGATGTTCCTGCTTTGTAGGGAGTTATATATAAAGTTCTTATTCTCTTGTTAGTTTGATGATGTGGAGCAAATGAGAAACCAAAAAGATTAACCCAGTTATTTGTTGGATTACCTGCACTTGTATTGGTATTTAAAACAATATCAAACGAATTCCAGACATACATTCCACGCGGTTTTGCAGAATGTAAATTATTTTCTAAAATTAATAAAATTGTAAATAGTATAAAAATAAAATTTTTTTTGATTTTCATAATTCACCTCCAAAAAAGTTTGTTAAAGTAGTATAAAATTTTGCTTTCAATTTTAAATTTCATTTTATCAAATTTCATACATTGAATGAACAATATTAATATATCAATTTATTTTTAAATGTCAAGCTAAAATTAAAATTTTTTTAAAAATTTTTTTATTTTTATGATATCGTTTGTATTTTTTTCTAAAATAAACCTTATTTAAATTTAAAGACTTCAAAATTTGTTAAAAAATTTATTTGTTTCACAAGAATTACTTTTTAAAATTTAAAAAATTATTTGACCTTAAATAAAATAGACTAAACGAAAATTTCATAGAAAATTATAAAAAATATTTTGTTATTAAATTTGTTGTTATTAAATTGGATTTAATATAGTCTCTCAAAACTTTTTAAATACTAATTTTTCTAAAAGCAGAAAATATTTATTCAATTCTGGTTAGAAAAATTTTAAAAAATAAACTATATCTTTTAATTGAAAAGTTTTTTTCCTGTAAGAATAGGATATTTTTTTACCTGTTAAAGAAGAATATTAGTTTTTTAATTGCACTTGAAAAATTTTAGAAAGCAGCGCTAAAAAAATATTTTAAAGCAGTTTTAAGTTAACATAATATATGTTATCGGAAGTATAATTTTAACAAAAATTTATTATTTTAAAGCAATTTCAGCAAAATTACGCAATATTTTTAAACCATCTTCTTGACTTTTCTCAGGATGAAATTGAACCCCAAAAATATTTTCACTATTAACAGCTGAAACAAATTTTTCTCCGTAATCTGTAACACTTGAAATTATTTTTTTATCTTTGGGTTTAACATAATATGAATGGTCAAAATAGAAAAAAAGATTATTTCTTATATTCTCAAATAATTTATTCCTTTTAATTATTTTTACTTTATTCCAGCCAATATGTGGAATTTTAATATTTTTGGATTTAAACTTTACAACCTCTCCTTTTAATATTCCAAATCCTGAAACATCTAAACTTTCTTCGCTTTTTTCAAAAAGTAATTGAAGTCCAAGACAAATTCCTAAATATGGCTTATTTTTTATCTCTTCTTTAAGAAAATCAAAAATATTTAATTTCTCTAAATTTCTAACTGCATCTCCAAATGCACCAACTCCAGGAATTACAATCCCATAACTATCTTTTATTATTTTTTTATTATTACTCACAACTACATCAACATTTAGAAATTTAAAAGCATTGTAAACACTTTTTATATTGCCCATCTTATAATCTATGATTACAATTTTTTTAGAGCGCATCTTTTGTAGAAGGTATCCCTTTAATTCTAGTGTCAATTTCTACTGCATAACTTAAAGCTTTACTAAAAGATTTAAAAATTGATTCAATTGTATGGTGAGCATTACTTCCAGTTAAAAGTTTTATATGCAAAGTTATTTTCGCGTTATCAGCAAAAGCTTTAAAAAATTCTTTAATCAAAGCAGCATCAAAATTTCCAATCTTTTCATTTTTTAATTTAACATCCCAAACTAATAATGGTCTGTTACAGATATCAACCGCTACCAAAGATAAAGCCTCGTCCATTGGAATAACCGCCCATCCAAATCTTTTAATCTTTTCCTTATTCTTTAAAGCTTTGCTAAATGCTTCCCCTAAACATATCCCTACATCTTCAACAAGATGATGATAATCAACTTCTATATCACCCTTAGCTTCAATAATTAAGTCAAAAATAGAATGCTTACAAAAAGTTTCAAGCATATGATTGAAAAATCCTACATCGGTATTAATTTTATAATCACCTTCTCCATCAAGATTTAAAAAAACTTTAATTTCTGTCTCCTTTGTTTTTCTATAAATTTCTGATTTCCTCATAAATATACCTCAATTTATTTTTTAATCTACAAATAAATCTATAAACTTAAATTGCAAAACATCTACTAAACCTTTATCGGTTAATTTTAATTCAGGTATAACCGGCAATGATAAAAATGAAAGCATAAGAAATGGCTGTTCAATTTTAACACCTAAAGATTTTGCTTTCTCATTAAGATTTTTTAATTTTTCAATAACATTCTGAATCGGTTCTGTTGTCATCAACCCAGCAATTGGCAATGAAAGTTCTGCAAGAACTTTACCATTTTCAACTACTACAAATCCTCCATTTATTTTCCTTAAATGAATTACTGCCTTTTCCATATCAAAGTCATTTACACCAATAACAATTATATTATGTGAATCATGTGCTACAGTTGAAGCCAAAGCCCCTTTCTTTAATCCAAACCCTTTAACAAATCCTTTACCAATGTTGTCAGATGCATAATGCCTCTCTATTACAAGACATTTTATAATATCATTTTCAATATCAGAAACAGCAAAACCATTTTCAATTTTAGCATCCATTATAATTTTTTTAGTTATGAGTTGATTATTAACAATTTCAATCACATTTATTCTTTTCTTGGTAGCTTTTATTTGAAAATCCTCTGGTGTCAACCATTTTATATTTATTGAACTTCTAATTTTTAATCTTGAATGATATTCAATTTCTCTCTTATAAAGATATTTCCCATCCTCAGCTACAAGTTCACCATTTTTAAAAACTTTCAATGGCTTAAAATTTTCAAGATTATCAAATATAACTAAATCAGCATAATATCCAGGCGCTATTGCTCCAAGCTTAGGTATTCTAAAATGTTCGGCTGCATTAATAGTTGCCATCTGAATTGCATAGATTGGATTTAATCCTAATTTAACAGCTTTTTTAATTAAATAATTTATATGACCTTCTGATAAAAGCTCTGAAGGATGCTTATCATCAGTTGCCCAAAGGCATCTTCTAACTGTTTTTTCATTAACAATAGAGATTAAATCTTTAAGATTTTTAGCAATTGTTCCCTCCCTTATCATTATATACATACCTTTTCTTAATTTTTCCATCGCCTCTTCTGCAGTAATACATTCGTGGTCAGATGAAATACCAGCTGAAATATAGGCGTTTAACTCTTTTCCTGACAAAGATGGTGAATGACCATCAATAATTTTATCTTGCATCAATTTTAATTTATCAATTACTTCTTGGTCAAGATTTATAACTCCTGGAAAATTCATCATTTCTGCAAGTCCTTTGACCCATTCATCATCTATAAATGGAAGTAAATCAAAAGCTCTTAATTCAGCTCCAGCTGTCTCCATATTTGTTGCCGGAACACAAGATGGTAACATAATAAAAACATTTAAAGGATTATATTTACTTGATTTTAACATATATCTTATTCCATCAAGTCCTAAAACATTTGCAATTTCGTGAGGGTCAATAAAAACCGAAGTCGTGCCTAATGGAACAACTGCCTCAGCAAAAGCCGGAATTGTTAATAAAGTGCTCTCAATATGAATATGAGAATCAATTAATCCCGGTGAGAGATATAAACCTTTTAAATCATATTCAATTTCACCTTTATACTCCCCTACCCCAGCAATAAATTGTTTATATAATGCGACATCTCCAGTTTCAATTTCTCCTGAAAATACATTTATTATATTAACATTTTTTAGAACAATATCAGCTTTTTTTTCACCTTTTGCAACTTTTATAATATTTTGGTCAAACATTTTTGTTACCTAAAAAATAAATCTGGGGAGGAAGGACTCGAACCCTCACACGCAGATCCAGAGTCTGCTGTCCTGCCAATTAGACGACTCCCCAAATAATTTTTTAACAATTTTAATAAATTTATTTCAAATGTCAAGAAATTAAAATTCGCTGCTTTTAATTTTATATTTTACAACCAAGCCCATCAGGGGATTTGAACCCCTGACCTGCTCATTACGAGTGAGCTGCTCTACCACTGAGCTAGATGGGCTATTCTATTTTCAAAATGAAGTAAAAAAATTTATTGCCGGGAGGCGGAATCGAACCACCGACGCAGGGATTTTCAGTCCCTCGCTCTACCGACTGAGCTATCCCGGCAATAAATTTGACATTAATTTATATATTTAATTTTTTTTGTCAACTCTTTTTTATTAGCAATTTTAAAAATTATTCATAAATATTTGACAAATATTTAAAATAAATTATTTTGATACATAAATATTTTTTAAAAATGGAAGAATTTGAAAAAAATTTAAATCAATTTCAACGAGAAGCTGTTTTCCATAAAGACGGTCCTATAATGGTTATTGCAGGTGCCGGCTCAGGTAAAACAAGAGTTATCACTTATAGAATTGCTTACTTAATAAAAAATCACAATATACCACCATACAATATTTTAGGTGTAACATTCACTAATAAAGCTGCAGATGAAATGAGAGAAAGAATTTTCTCACTGCTTGGAAAAAGATTTGATGAAATGTTAATTAAAACTTTTCACTCAACTTGTGCGTGGATACTTCGCCGTGAATCAATATATTTAGGATTACCCTCTAATTTTACTATCTTAGATGAAATTGACCAGAAAACTTTAATTAAAGAAATTTTAAAAAATTTACAAATTGATTTTAAAAATGATGAATTAAAAATAATAATTGAAAAAATTAGTAAATGGAAAAATTTAAATCTAAATCCTGAATTAACAATAAAGAATCAATTTGACGAACGCATATTTGAAATTTATAGAAATTACGAAAACTATAAAAAATCTCTTAATTTGTTAGATTTTGATGACTTACTTTTAAAAACTGTTGAATTATTTAAAAAAGAGAAAAAAGTTTTGGAAAAATACGAAAATCTATTTAAATATATTCTTGTTGATGAATTTCAAGATACGAATTTAGTTCAATATGAATTTATAAAACTTTTAGGTATAAATCATCAAAATGTATGTGTTGTAGGTGATGAAGACCAAGCGATTTACAGTTGGCGTGGAGCTACAATTCAAAACATTAGAAATTTTCAAAAAGATTTTAAAAATGTTAAAATAATTGTTTTGGAACAAAATTATCGTTCAACACAAAATATTTTAAATTTCGCAAATGAAATTATAAATCAAAACTATTCTCGTGCAACTCAGAAAAATTTATGGTCATTAAATGGTAAAGGTGATTTGGTTAAAGTTTATAAATTTGATTCAAGTGCTGCTGAAGCAAAATTTGTTGCAAGTGAAATTATAAAATTAAAATATTCCTCCAACTATAAATACAAAGATTTCGCAATTTTTTTTAGAGTAAATTATTTATCAAGAGCAATTGAGAACGCTTTAAAATCTTATAGCATACCTTATATTTTTGTTGGAGGCATAAGATTTTTTGAAAGAAAAGAAATAAAAGATTTAATAGCATATTTAAAAGTAATTGAAAATGAAAATGATGAAATTTCACTATCAAGGATAATAAACACACCACCTCGTGGAATCGGCAATGTAACTATTGAAAAAATTAAAAAATTCGCACTTGAAAATAATTTCTCTCTTTTTAAATCTCTTGAAAATATTAAAAATATACCAAAAATTTCAAATGAAACAAAAAATAAAGTAATTCAATTTATAGAAAAAATAAAAAATTTGAAAAAAATAAAAGATGATTTTAAACTCTCTGATTTTGTCAAAAATGTTATAAATGAATTTGATTACTTAAAATACCTTGAAGAAAATTCAGATGAAGATTTTGAATTTAGAAAAGGAAATATTGATGAACTTATTGAACATATAACAGAATTAGAGAAAAATAGTAAAATTGATTTGCGAACATATCTTGAGAAAATAAGTTTAAGTTCAGAGATAGATGAATTAGATGAAAAAGAGGATGCTGTTTCAATTATGACATTGCATAATGCAAAGGGTTTAGAATTTAAAGTAGTTTTTATTATTGGAGTTCAGGATGCAATTTTACCTCATATAAAAAGTTTAAACAGTGAATCATTAGATGAAATTGATGAAGAGCGAAGACTTTTGTATGTTGGTGTTACACGCGCAAAAGAAAAATTGTTCATAACTTACCCTGTTTTTAGAATTACTTTTGATAAACCAATTAAAGGCGATGCTTCAAGGTTTCTCGCAGAAATACCAGAAGATAAATTTGAATTTTATGATTTGACAACTTATAGAAGTTATTATGAAGAAAGATATTTTTAAAAACAAAATAATAGATTTCTTAAAATTTAAAGGTGAACTTGTAAATAAGAAAAAAATTTATAAAAAATTTAAAAACATAGAAAAAAAAGAAATTGATAAAATATTAAATGAACTCTTAAATCAAAAAATTATAACATACATTGATAATAAAATTTTATTGAATAATAATAACACTAAAAATTCATTTATAGGAAAACTTTCTATATCAAAAGATGGTTATGGATTCGTTGACCCTTTGAACGGTGGCAAAGGAGTATTCATACCAGCAAGATATATTGGTTATTCACTCCCTGATGATATAGTTATATGCAGATTTTTTAAAAATAAAAAAAATAAAAATGAAGGAAGAATAGAAAAAATAATTAAGCGAAATATAACTCAACTTGTTTGTAGTGTAGAGAAAAAATGTAAAAGAATATTTGTTAAACCTATAAATTTAAGAACACACTTTAAACTGAAAGTTAATAAAAAAAGAGAATTAAAAAATATTAAAGAAGGTGATTTTATATTAGTTTCAATTTCTAATGAAACTTCACCTCACAAAATACCATCTATAACTATTATTAAAAATATTGGAAATTTAAATTCTAAAGAATTATATAAAAATATTATAATTAACAAATACAACTTACCTATTAATTTTAATAAAGAAGTAATTGAAGAAGCTGATAAAATAAAATCTTCAATAGAAGAAGAATTAAAAAATAGAATTGATTTAAGAGATAAAATTTGTTTTACAATAGACCCGGATGATGCCAAAGATTTTGACGATGCTGTAGGTATTGAAAAAATTTCAGATGATAAATACAGATTATTTATTCATATCGCTGATGTCTCTTTTTATGTTAAAGAAAATTCTTTAATTGATAAAGAAGCATATAAAAGAGCTACAAGCGTTTATTTGCCCGATACTTGCATTCCTATGCTACCTGAAAAATTATCAAATGAAATCTGCAGTTTAAAACCAAATGAAGATAGACTGACCATAACTGTTGAAATAGTTTTAAATAAAAAAGCCGAAATTTTAAAATCAAAAATTTATGAGAGCGTTATAAGAAGTAAGGAAAGATTAACTTATAAAATTGTTCAAAAAATTCTTGATAATGACTCAAATTTAAGACAAAAATTTTCACATATTTTGAATTCTATCTTAATGATGAAAGATATAACTGAAATATTATATAAAAAAAGAAAAATAAAAGGTTCATTAGATTTTGATTTACCCGAGCCTGAAATTATTCTTGATAAAAATGGTGTTCCTTTAAAAGTTAATATTTCTGAAAGATTATTTTCACAAAAAATTATAGAAGAATTTATGATTTTAGCAAATGAAACAGTTGCAAAATTTATGTTTAATAAAAATCTTCCCGCAATATACAGAGTCCACGATTACCCAATTTATGAAAAAGTTCAAGATTTTATAAATTTTATTAAATTCCTTGGAGTAAAAATAAAAAAACAAAAAAATATTCAGAAATTTTTTCAAGAAGTTATAGAAAAATTTAAAGATAGACCTGAAAAAAAACTTGTAAATTATCTTATGCTCCGCTGTATGGCAATTGCAAGGTATTCAACAAAAAATATAGGACATTTTGGACTCGCATCAAAATGTTATACTCATTTTACATCCCCTATTAGAAGATATGCTGACCTTGCTTTTCATAGACTATTAAAACTTGCTTTACATAACTGTTATGACGAAAAAAAACAAAAATTCTGGAGTAATAAATTAGAAAAAATTTGTGAACATATAACTGCAAAATCAATAAAAGCAGATGAAATAGAAAGAGAAGCAGTTGAATTAAAACTTTTTGAATTTATATCTAATAAAATTGGAGAAAAATTTGAGGCAATAATTGTGAAAATAACAGAAAAAGAAATAATTGCTGAATTAACTGATTATTTAATTGAGGGATACATACCTTTAAAAGATATAAAAGACGATTTTTATATTGTTGATAATAACCATTATTACATAAAAGGATTAAATAAAAAAAGAATTTTTAGAATAGGAGATAAAATTTTTGTTGAAATTTTAAACATTGATATTTTAAATCGCAAAGTAAAACTTAATATTGTTTAATAGAAAAATTTTTATTGACATTTGATTTTATATTTATTATAATTTATATAATTTTATGCGTGGTATTAATACTAAAATTTTAGAAGATGCTATTTATGAATCAGTTATAAGCGCTACATATAAACTTTCCGAAGATTTAAGAATAGCATTAAAAAAAGCAATTGATGATGAAACTTCCGAGTCCGCTAAATATATATTAAACCAGATTGTAAAAAATTATGAAATTGCAATGGAAGAAAAAATACCACTTTGTCAGGATACCGGCAGAATAATAATATTTATTGAGATGGGACAAGAAACATATTTCTCAGAGGGCTTTTTATTGTCTTCATTAAATAGAGCTATTTCAAGAGCAACTGCAGATGGATATCTAAGAAAATCATCAATTGATATAACTTTTTCAAATAATTATAAAGTTGATAATGTGCCCCCAATAATTCATATTGAAATTGTAAGAGGTGATAGAGTTAAAATATATATTATGTTAAAAGGAGCCGGGGCTGAGAATGCCTCTTTCTTTAAAATTTATACGCCTACAAATACTCTTGAAGAAGTAAAAAATGATATATTAGAATGGATAAAAAATAATGCAGCAAAAGCTTGTCCGCCTGTAATAGTTGGAATTGGAATAGGCGGAGATTTTGAATATGCACCACTTTTGGCTAAAAAAGCTCTTTTGAGAAAATTAAATTCTAATAATAAAATAGAAGTTTTCGCTGAAATGGAAAAAGAACTCTTAGAAAAAATAAATGAAACAGGAATAGGTCCTATGGGAATTGGTGGTAAAACTACCGCACTTGCAGTTCATATTGAAACCGCCCCAACACATATTGCTTCTATCCCAGTTGCTGTCAACTTGAGTTGCCATTCATTGAGATTTGCAAAAATTGTTGTATAAATATCAACAATAGAAGGTGAAATAATGAAAGAAATAATTATAAAAACACCTCTTACTAATGATATTATTTCAAAAATTGAACCGGGGATGATTGTAAAAATAAATGGAACTATTTATACAGCCAGAGATAGAACTCATCAATTCTTAATTGAAAATTTTAAATCAAAAAAGAAACTTCCATTTGAAATGAAAAATCAAATAATATATTATGCAGGTCCAATTGTCTCTGGAAGAAAAATAATAGCCTGCGGGCCAACTACTTCTGCAAGAATGGAACCTTATCTTGAATTTATTTTAAAAAATGGTATAAAAGCTATTATAGGAAAAGGCCCAATTAGTAGTAATGCAATTTCATTATTAAAAAAGTATAATGCTTTATATCTTGTAGCAACAGGCGGAGCTGCTGCCTTCCTTGCTAAATTTATAAAAAAATATGAAGTTGAAGCTTTTAAAGAATTTGAATCTGAAGCATTGTATAAATTTGAAGTTGAAAATTTCCCTACAATCGCAGCATTAGCAAAAGGTAAATATATATTAAAATCATAAATTTAATTTTCTCTCAATTATTATCTTTGGGAGGTAAACAAATAATGAATGAAAATTTAAAAATTCCATATAGCCCAGTTTTATCAGAAGAGATTATAAAAGAACTTGCTATTAAAAATGAAAATAAAATAATTCTAATTGTGTTAGATGGAGTTGGCGGCTTATCTTATAAAATGGGAAAAACTGAATTAGAATATGCTAATACTCCCAATCTTGATAAGCTTGCCAAAAATTCGGCATTAGGTCTAACATACCCGGTGGCAATAGGAATAACTCCAGGCAGTGGTCCTTCGCATTTATCTTTATTTGGTTATGACCCTGTAAAATATAATATTGGACGCGGAATTTTAGAAGCTTTAGGACTGGGATTAGAACTTACTCAAGACGATTTACCTGCAAGAGCAAATTTTGCTACTTTAAAAGATGGAATTATAGTTGATAGAAGAGCCGGCAGAATTCCAACAGAAAAAAATCAGGAACTTTGTGAAAAACTTTCTAAAAATATTAAAAAAATTGAAGATGTGGAAGTAATAATAAAACCCGGAAAAGAACATAGATTTGTTGTTGTTTTTAGAGGTAAAGGACTTGAATCAGGAGTTTCAGACGCAGACCCACAAAAAGAAGGTTTAAAAATAAAATATGCCCAGGCTTTAAAAAAAGAAGCAGAAAAATCCGCAAGAATTGTTAATAAATTTATTGACCTCGTAACAGATTTGTTAAAAAACGAAGAAAAAGCTAATACTTGTTTGCTACGCGGAATAGATAAAGTTCCACCAATCCCAAAAATGTCAGAAATTTTTAAACTTAATCCCTGCGCAATCGCTACATACCCAATGTATAAAGGACTTGCTAAACTTGTTGGAATGGAAGTGCTTGAAGCAGGTGAAACCCTTTCCGACCAAGTAAATACTTTGAAAAAATATTACAATAACTTTGACTTCTTTTACTTCCATATTAAAAAAACAGATTCTTATGGCGAAGATGGTAACTTTGATGAAAAAGTAAAAATTATAGAAGAATTTGATAAAATATTACCTGAAATACTCTCTCTTGACCCATCGGTTGTCGTTATAACAGGTGACCACTCTACTCCATCAATTTTAAAAGGACATTCCTGGCATCCTAATCCTTTCCTTTTATATTCAAAATATGTTTTCACAACTGACTCAAGTAGATTTACAGAAAAAGAATGCCTTAAAGGTAGTTTGGGACAATTTTATTCAATAAATGCTATGCCACTTATGCTCGCTAATTCATTAAAACTTAAAAAATTCGGCGCATAGTAAATGAAAAAATATTTCCCCATTTTTATCTTTTTAATTCCTCTTATATATTCAATTGTTTGTTTTAAAAATTCTCCACTACTCTACTCTTTTATAATTATAATCTTCCTCGCTCTTATTATTAAAACTTTAATAAATGGTTTAAAATATTCAAAAATATGGATTAACTTAACTATCAGTTTAATATTTTTATACCTGATTTTTTTTAGAGTTCAATTTAAAGAATTTATAGTTAACTTTAAAAAAATAGATTTAAAATATTTAATTTTAATATTTCTCTCAATAATTTTTTCCTTATATTTTAGAGGCTATAAATTAAAATACTTATTATCTCATATTAAAAAAATTAAAATTTCAACTCTATTCAAATCAACTACAATTGGATTTATGATTAACTCAATACTACCTGCCAGAATAGGCGAATTAGTCCGTGCCTACATAATTTCAAAAGACGAAAAAATAAGTAAAGTAACCTCGCTAACTTGTATTATACTTGAAAGAATATTTGATGGAATTGTAGTCGCAAGTTTTTTGGTATATATACTATTAGCAATACCACAAAAAAATGTATCATTAAATAAAATTGGCATAATATCGTCAGTTATATATTTAATCTTAATTTTTGCTTTAATTCTAATTTATCAAAAATTTAATTTCATAATAAAAATAACTCATAAAATAATTTTTTTGAAAAAATTTCAAAATAGAATAATATCACTTTTAAATTCATTTTATAATGGTTTGCATATTTTTAAAAATTTTAAAGAACTTCTTATATTTGTAATTTATACATACATACTATGGCTAATCGCTGTTTTGCAAACTTATTATTTTTTCAAATGTATGGATATGTTAAAATTTTTTTATAATACTCCATATAACAATTTTTTTATAAGTATGTTTTTCACTTTTATAATGACTTTAGGATATGCTATTCCATCAGGACCTGGTGCCTTAGGTCCATTACAAACAAGTATTATTCTTGGATTTAAAATACTTATTCCTGATGCTGTTTCAGATTTAAAAATTTATACTCAAATCGTTAGTTTTTCAATGTTTGTTTGGTTAGTTCAAGAAATTTTTCAAAGTATTCCTGCTATTTTCGTAATTTTAATTGAAGGTATAAACTTAAAAGAAATAAAATTTTCAAAATAAAGATTATTTTATTCTTTTAATATAAGCTCCGAGTTTAGTTAATTTATTTTCAATTTTTTCGTAACCTCTATCAATATGATATATTCTATCAATTATAGTTTCATTCTTTGCAGAAAGTGCAGCAAGCACTAAAGCAGCGCCGCCCCGTAAATCTGATGCCATAACAGGTGCCCCATATAAATTTTTTACCCCTTTAATTATGATTATATTATCATTCAATTCAATATTTGCACCCATTCTAATAAGCTCCGGAATATGGGTAAATCTATTTTCAAATATTGTCTCATTTACAACACTTATACCGGGAACAATTGATAGAATAGAACAAATTTGAGGCTGAAGGTCAGTTGGAAATCCAGGATACGGAGCAGTCTTTATTTCAACAGGATTCAATTTCTTTACCTTAATTAACTCAACATAGTTTTTACCAATTTGAAATTTTACACCCATCTCATTTAAAATATCTAATAATGATTTCAAATGTTCCGGAATTATATTTTTTACTTTTATTCTGCTTTTAGTTATTACGCCAGCTAAAATGAATGTTCCAGCTTCAATTCTGTCCGGCATAACATCATATTCAATTGGTGACAATTTGCTAACACCTTTTATAAAAATTGTATCAGTATTCTCTCCTTTTATATTAGCCCCCATTTTTTTTAAAAAATCAATAAGACTCCCAACTTCTGGCTCCAAAGCAGCATTTTTTATTATTGTCTCGCCTTCCGCAAGAACAGCAGCCATTATTGCATTTATAGTAGCACCTACACTAACCTTTTCAAAAAATATTTCTGAACCTTTCAATTTTTTAGCCCTTCCAATAATAAATCCATTTTTAATCTTTATACTGGCTTTCAAATTTTCCATTGCTTTAATGTGTAAATTAACAGGCCTTGGACCTATGGCACAACCACCGGGTAATGAAACTTCTGCACGCCCTAATCTCGCAAGTAGCGGTCCTAAAACATAAATTGATGCCCGCATCTTTTTTACAAGTTCATAAGGCGCTATGTATGAGTTTACTCTTGTAGCATCAATTTTTATAGTATTACCCTCAAACTGATAATTAGCACCTAATTTATTTATTACTTCAAGCATTGTTGTAATATCTTTTAAATTAGGAACATTTTTTAATATTGTAACCCCATTTGTAAGAAGTGAAGCAGCAATTAATGGTAATGCACCATTTTTAGAACCACTAATATAAACTTCACCAGATAGCGCTTTTTCGCCTTTTATTAAAAATTTTTCCATAAAATTATTAAAAAATATAAATTTTAATAAAAATTGTCAAAAGATTTTTTTATGTTGACAAATTAAATAAATATATTAAATTTATTCCATTATGGAATTAGAATTTGAAAAACCAATAAAAGAATTAGAAAATAAGCTTAAAGAATTGAAAGAGACTGCTAAAGTTCAGGTTGGTGTAGATTTTACAGAAGAAATAAAAAATATTGAAAAAAAATTAGAAGAAGTTAAAAAAGAGATATACGGAAATCTTACAGATTGGCAAAGAGTTCAAATAGCAAGACATCCTAATAGACCTTATTTCCTTGATTATGTTAAACTTATTTTTAAAAATTTTATTGAAATAAGTGGTGACAGAAGTTTTAGAGATGATAAAGCAGTAGTTTGCGGTTTCGCTTATTTAGATAATAAACCTGTTATGCTTATTGGACAGCAAAAAGGTAGAACAATTGAAGAAAATATGTTAAGAAACTTTGGTATGATGCATCCCGAAGGTTATAGAAAAGCATTAAGAGCTATGAAATTAGCTGAAAAATTTAATAAACCAATAATAACATTTATAGATACTCCAGGAGCTTATCCTGGAATAGGAGCTGAAGAGAGAGGACAGGCTGAAGCTATAGCAAGAAATTTAAGAGAAATGTCATTGATTGAAGTTCCTATAATATCAGTAGTAATAGGTGAAGGAGGAAGCGGCGGTGCTTTGGGAATAGGTGTTGCTAATAAAATTCTAATGCTTGAAAATTCTATATATTCTGTTATTTCTCCTGAAGGTTGTGCTTCTATATTATGGCGTGATGCTGCAAAGGCTCCAGAGGCTGCTAACGCTTTAAAACTTACAGCCCAAAAACTTTACCAGCTAGGTGTCGTTGATTTAATTATTAACGAACCTTTAGGCGGAGCACATTATGATTATAATAAAACAGCTGAAAATGTTAAAATAGCAATAACTCAAACTTTAAAAAAATTAGAAAAATTATCAAAAAGAGAAATTATTAACCAACGCTACGATAAATATAGAAAAATAGGTGAATATTTTGAAAATAATAAACTTTTCACAAGCGCTAAAAAATAAAAAACTAATTTTATTCTTTTTATTAATTAGTAAAATTATATTTTCAGCAAACCTCTTTGATTTTGCAACCTTCCTTTATAATGAAAATGATTATTATAGAGCAATATCCGAATTCCAAAGATTTATTTTCTATTTCCCAAATGATAAAAAAGTAGATGAAGCATATCTTTATATCGTAAAAAGTTATTATTTCGGAAAACAATATAAAAATGTAATTGAATCCTCAATTGAATATAAACAAAAAATTAATAACCAAATTATAAAAGAAAAGTTGCTTTTCTATCTTGCCAATGGATATCTATTTAATAATAATTACAAAGAAAGTTATAATCTATTTAAAGAAATTGCCCAAACAAGTGTTTCAACTAATCTTAGAGAAATTTCTCAACTCAGATTATATTGGGTATATATTTTTCAAATGAAATGGAAAGAGGCTTTAAATGAAATTTTAAATTTTGAAAAAAACAATACTTCTAAAAAATTTAACACAAAATTGGAATTACTTAAAAAAGATTTAGAGAAAGGTATAAATTTTAAAGGACTTTCTCCAACTTTAGCAGCTCTTCTTTCAGCAGTGCTACCGGGCGCAGGGCAAGTATATACTAAAAGAATCGGTGACGGCTTGGTTGCTCTAACTTTTATCTCTATTATTACATACGGAACTTACTATTATTATAAAAATGGTCCAAAAGAAATTTCATTTGCCTTAGGAATATTAGATTTAATATTTTATGCAGGAAATATTTACACCGCTTTTTCTTCAGCTAATAAATATAATAAAAATTTTAATATAAAATTGAAAGATGAATTGTTTAATAATTATTTTGAAGATTATGACCTATAATTTTTTTATTAAAAAATTTCGAGATGTAATAATGTTCAAATAATAATCCAGACAAGAAATCATATTCTCAACCCAATTTGTATCTTTATACATATAATAGTTGTTTAAAGAGTTAAGATAGCTGGAAATAATAGAAAAAAGTCTTCTATCTTTTATTAAAGCTTTTATTAAAGGGTCATGATGAAATAATAAGAAGGCTATAACATCATCTACATCCGCATACTCAATATGAAGTGCATTCTTTTCACTGCGAATTAATAAATAAGGTATTAAGCCACTCCTTCTTTCTTCTTTAATATCCAATAATTCTCTTTCTTTTTCATTCCAAATTTCAAAACACCTACCAGTTTTATATACTGTAAGAACAGAGCCTGGTAATTTTGAAATAGCGGAAGTTTCACTTCTTTCACTTTCTAAAAGAAAACTTTTAACCTGTTTCCCATCATATGAATAGAAATATTTGCAAAAAACACCTAAAATACACTTTAACCCTATTTCTTTTGCAGTTTCTATTTTAGATCTTTGTTCAATTTTCTCTTTAATTGCTATGTAATCATTTTTCAGCTTAATAAAATCATTGTTTTTATTCTTTAAACTATTATTTAACTCATAAAATTTAATCTGTAAATTAAACAAAATAATATAACCTATAAGCCAAATTATTCTATTGCTATTACTCATTGAAAATCTATTGGTATATAAAAAAGAATATAGACTTAAAAAAATTAATGGTAAAAATACTATATTAAACAAATTATTTAATTCAAAATTTTCAATTACTTTCAATACTATACTAAAAGTAACAAAAAGTAAAAAGAAAATTATTAAGTTAAAACCATTTTCAATATTGACAAAAAAATAGTATAAATTCGCTAAATCACCAAAAAGAACAAATAAAATGGAAAAAATAAATATCAAGAATATTAAATTTCTTTTAAATTTTTTTAGAAAAATTAACATTATTTTAACAGATAGAATTATTGACTTTCAATATTATTTCAATTATATTTGGTGCAGTTCTATGAAAGAGTATATAATAAGAAGGTTATTATGGACAATTCCTACGCTAATAGGAATCACTTTTATTACTTTTATTATTATGCATTTAATACCCGGGGACCCAGCGGCTTTAAAAGTAAGAATGGGAACAGAAGGCTTAAAAAGTGATGAAGTTGCTCGCCAAATAATAGAAGAAACACGTAAAATGTATGGACTTGATAAACCTTTATATGTTCAATATTTAAAATGGATAAAGTCAATTATAAAATTGGATTTTGGATATTCTTTAAAAGATAGAAGAAGTATTAAAGAAATTTTAAAGGAACGGGTTCCAGTTACATTACAATTAAGCGTAATTTCTACTTTACTTGTATATCTTATCTCAATTCCTATAGGAGTTTTTTCCGCTATTAAGCAAAATACACTTTTTGATAAAATTGTTACAATAATTCTGTTTCTACTCTACTCTCTTCCAAGTTTCTGGCTTGCGATATTATTAATTATGTTCTTGGGTGGCGGCGAATATCTAAATATCTTTCCAATATATGGCTTATCATCGGATAATGCAGCTTCTTTTCCACTATGGAAATATATTTTAGATAGAATATGGCATCTGGTCTTACCTATTATATGCTTAACCTATGGTGGTTTAGCTTATATTTCAAGATATGCAAGAGCCGGTATGCTTGAAGTTATAAGACAAAATTATATAAAAACAGCATACGCAAAAGGACTTCCAGAAAAAATAGTAATATTCAAACATTCTCTTAGAAATGCTTTAATACCAATTATTACACTTTTAGGCTACCTTTTACCAAGCTTTTTTAGTGGTAGCATTATTGTTGAAAATATATTCTCAATTCCCGGAATGGGTAAACTCGCTTTTGAAGCGGTTTTGTCAAGAGATTACCCACTTATTATGGCAATTATAACTATCTCTTCTTTTTTAACTTTAATCGGAATTCTAATAGCTGATATACTTTACGCTATCGTTGACCCAAGAATAAGTTATGAAAAAAATGAATAATCTAACTCATTTTTCATATTCTAAATTCATCTGGACTCAATTTAAAAAAAATAAATTAGCTTATTACTCATTATACTTAATTTTTTTTCTAATTATTCTCGCAGTTTTGGCACCAATCATCTCAAATGATAAACCCATTATAATGAAATATAAAAATAAACTCTATTTTCCTGTATTTAAAGAATATCCTGAATTTGTTGGAGTAAATTTTAAAAATTTCACAAAGAATAATAAAGAAATTTGGGCTGTTTTTCCACCAATAAAATATTCACCAACCGAGTATGATTTAGCTTCAATTTTAATACCACCGTGTAAAAAACATTTATTAGGAACCGACGATAGCGGAAGAGATATTTTAACAAGGATAATATATGGAACCCGTATTTCACTTTCTGTTGGTTTTATTGCAACAGGTATTTCGCTTTTAATTGGAATATTAATAGGAGCATTGGCAGGCTATTACGGAGGTAAAATTGATATAATTCTTTCAC
>Ga0272449_1001580_pt1 | contig 23018 bp, 21 predicted proteins | sample YNPCB0241_FD_198679 | JGI IMG/M metagenome (GOLD analysis project Ga0272449, IMG submission 198679) | Hot spring sediment microbial communities from Yellowstone National Park, WY, United States - YNP-CB-024-1 | ecosystem: Environmental > Aquatic > Thermal springs > Hot (42-90C) > Sediment... | reverse complement strand
AACACGGAAAAAAGGAATAAAAAACACTCAGTATCCATAAGCACTGTAAAGTTCAACTGCAGGCGATGCGGTGCAGAGATTGTCGGCCTGGACGCCTGGAATAGGCACAGGGGCTACTGCTACACTAGGGACATCGAAGAGCCTAATGAGCTTCTAACCCTGTACAGCCGGAGCATATTTTTTAACAATCCGATGAAGAACCCCTTGGATGCTAGGCGTGAAATAGACACCAGCAAAATGAGTTTTCTCCTAGACCTTTCACATGCATGGCATAGAAACGTTGAACATCTACAGAAGTGGCTGCACAGGCGCCCATCAGCCGCCCAGGCCAAACTGTACGATATACTAGATTCGCTCGGCGTGAACTACGAGAAAGAATACAAGATATTCGTCGAAAAGAGAATACCTAATGCCAGATTTTACTACATCGCCGACGCAGCTTTCCCGGATATAAAGCTCGATATCGAGGTGGATGCATGGCGGCACTTCCACAACCCAGGAGTGGAAAAACAGGACCGGGTAAGGGACGAAGCGCTGAGAGCCAACGGGTGGGAGGTTCTACGCCTCTCAGACTCATACCTCTTCAACCACCCTGAAGAAGTCAAGGCTTTGATAGCTCATAGACTAGCGGCTCCCGTAATGATCAATAAGCGCCAATGGATGACTGTTAAGAGTGTAAGGCCGCTGGAAAGGATTGAGACGGTCTACAGTTTTGAATGTATCCCCAACCATAACTACGTGGCCGATGGTGTTGTTGTTCACAACTGCGCTTACTGCCAGAACTTTGATATCAGCCAGCGTAGGAAGGTTGAGGGTGTGGAGGCGTCTCCTGAACAGGTTGTTGAGATGGCCCTCCGGTATAAGAGTGATGGGATAGCATACACGTACAACGAGCCGTCCATCTTCATGGAGTACGCCCATGATATCGGTGTTCTCGCACGTAAGAAAGGTCTCATCAACATATTCGTCACCAATGGATATTGGACCCCTGACGCAGTCAATATGGCTGGTGAATTCCTTGACTGTGCCACAGTTGACTTTAAGGGCAGTGGTGAGAGGGAGTTTGTCAGACGTTATATTGGGATACCCGATGCAGAGCCTATCTTCCAGACAATAACAGAGATGCGTGACAAGACGAGGATACATATTGAGATAACTGATCTGGTAGTTCCCAAGATTGGTGACAGTCTTGAGGCGGCCCGGAGGCTGTCCAAATGGGTTTATGAGAACCTAGGGCCCGACACACCTATTCATTTTCTACGCTTCCACCCGGACTACAAGCTGATGCATCTTCCCTGGACACCTGTGGAGACTCTGGAGAAGCATTGTGAGATAGCCCGCTCCGAGGGACTCCGCTATGTGTATATCGGGAATGTTCCAGGACATAAATGGGAGAACACATATTGCCCAGGATGTGGAGCGGTTGTAGTGGAGAGACATGGATATGATATACTTGACTGGCGTCTTGACAATGATAACCGCTGTATAAAGTGTGGATATAAGATACCGATTGTGGGGAGACCGCCGGGAAAGAAGGTGAACGGTAGGAGCCGGTTTATACCTGTTCTCTGGGATTGAATAATGGACAGCCCTGTAACAGGTCTCCATCACATCACCTTAGTCTCTGGAAACTACTTGGTGAATAGGCGGTTCTACACCGAGGTTCTAGGACTTAAACAGGTCAAGCTCTCAGTAAATCAGGATGATATATTTCACAGGCATGTCTTCTACGCAAATCCCATGAAGACAGTGGGCGGCACAATCACCTTCTTCGAATGGCCCTATCTACCCATGGGATATCCGGGTCTGGGATCACCCCACCACCTTGCCTACAAGGTCGGATCCATAGATGCATTAGCCAAATGGCATGCCTGGCTAAAATCCAATAATGTCAGAGTGTCACGGCCTTATCTGCGGGATGGGCTTGCTTCAGTATATTTCAGGGATCCTGATAATACATTGCTGGAGATCACCACAGTTGCTGAGGATGTGGAGATAGGGTATCTCTTCGAATTCTTTAACGATGTCACACCTCCGCCGAAGCCGGAAGCTGACATGTTATTCCACGGATTCCATCATGCCACGCCAATAATCTCGGACGGCGGCCTCACATCCCGTTTCCTTGAGAAGTTTTTGGGACTGGTGGCGAGACCCATTATCGGAGACCCAGCTATGCAGGCTGGAAGGAATGACAGCTATTTCCTCAAGTATATTGTACATCCGGAGGCGGAGGAGGGGTTTGTGGGGAGAGGCTCTATCCATCATATTGCTGTCAACGTTCAAGATGATGAGGACCAGAGGAAGATTATGAGAAGGCTTGAGACGGCTTTCATAAATCATTCGGGTATAGTGGATAGATTCTGGTTCAAATCCCTCTACTTCAGAGACCCCGATGGAAACCTTATGGAAGTTGCTACAGAAGGGCCTGGATACGGTGTGGACGAGCCATTTGAAAGGTTGGGTGAGAAACTATCTCTTCCACCATGGCTGGAGCGGATGAGAAGGGATATAGAGGCCAAGCTAGCCGAAGTAGATAGAAGCAATCCAGCAGAATGGCCACCATCCTACATGGACCCGCCCTCTTCACCCGAAACCTACATCGGTTCCTGACGATATCCTGTGTGGGGCCCTTGTATATCCCGCTACTCCAAGGATGGTCAGCCGGCTGTTTCATGAATGTGTTTTTTAGCCCGTGCCGTTAAAATTGTTAATATCCCTCCTATGATTGGGAGGATTGTCAACGTCTCAAAAGTTCTCTGGAATCCGATCGCATCTATGGCCAGTCCTATGAAGGGCGTGGTAAGATTGGATACGCCGAAGGCAACTCCGTATATGAGGGCTGATGCCAGTCCAGTTCTTCCAGGTAGCAGCTCTTGGGCGATGACAACCAGGATGGGGTGGGCCGCCATCAAGGTGAAACCCATTAGCGCGGCCAAGACCCACATTGCTTGGATGGGAGCCATAGTGAAGGCTAGGAGTACTGGTGCTGAGATCAAGAGTATTGCCGACGCCACATGTATCCTATCAAACCTATCAGCCACCAACCCCGCCACCACCATCCCAGCACCGCCTGCCAAGAGCATCGTAGACAGCATAAGCCCTCCCATACCTAGGGGCAGACCCTGCCATGTCAGGTATAGGGGCAGATATGTTATCAGGGTTATCGTGGCTGTCCCACGGAGGACAGAAGCCAGCAAAACCAATGAGAGAGCACGCCTATCTACTCTCCCACCAGATCTTGTGTCCCTTCTTGTAGACCCTATATCCCCTCTGAAGCGGAATAATATGGTAGCTGCTATGAGTGGGAGGATTAGGGCAATGAAGGTTCCCCTTATGTTGATTGATGCGATTGTTGAGACGATGATAAGCGGGCCTAGTGATAGCCCCAGGTTGCCGCCCAGCATGAAGAGGGAGACGCTTGAAGCCCTTCCATGGGATAGCTGCCTTGATGAGAGGGAAGTGGCGACGGGGTGGAAGAGAGCAGACCCCAAGCCGCCTACTACTGCCGCCATCAAAATGGAGGTATAGCTTCCCACATACCCTATAGACGCCACCGCAGCACCGCCCATAACTAGTCCGAGAGACATCAGCCAAGTAAGGTTTCTCCTGTCATATACTTGGCCGAAGATAGGCTGTAGGAATGAGGCGACGACCATGTATAGGGCTGGGAGAACACCTACAAGGGCTGTTGAGAGGCCATATGTGGCTATGAGTATGGGAAGTAATGGTGGTAGGGAGCTGTAGAGGGAGTCGTTGGCGAGATGGCCTAGAGCCAGAAATAAGACGTTTTTAGCCTGACTCAATCTCCCGACACCCTAAAACAAGTATCTTAAATGGATACTGTAAAACATACTAGCAGGCCGACCAAAGGCTAACCTAGTATGGCAAAAACGGCGACTAGTAAGAGGTCAAAACTGTCCCATTTGGATCTATGGCATGGCATAAGCTGGAGCATGACATAACAACAGACGCTCAAACCTATAGACCATCATGGACATAACAGATAACGATAACAAATAACAAACACGTAAAACGGGGAAATGAGGGGAAGGGGTTTGGCTTGGCACCTGTAGCAAGTCTAGGGCCCCAGACACCGGGATTAAAATAGCTGAGCCCGCCGGCCTATATGTTGGCCGGCGATTATAATCATAAAGCCACCGGTGTATATGTTCTGGGGTTTTCCCCTTGCTGCCGGAGGTCTATCCCGATGTCTAGTTGTTTGATCTGTCGTACTAGTTACCAACACTGTCATATGTTACCGTCACCGGATGACATCTATACCCCATACATGAACCTAGCAACCCGTGATGAATAGGGGGGTCCGGGAGACCCGCGACCCGCAGCCTAGAAGCCAAACCCCAGTCCCCCGCTATCCCACAAAACATTATTGGGATAGGAGCCTATTACGGCTCATAGAGGATTCCAGGGTTTTTAGACTCCCTATCCTCTAGTTGTTGTGGAATGTCTAGGGCCTATGCGTTATGCCGGGGCTTATGTTTTGGTTTTCTACAGGCCCCATGGGCTTTGAGAGACCTCAAAGTTAGAAGGTGAGGAAGCCTTGAAGCACCTTTAATCGGAGGTAATATAAGCGTATATACGCGTCCGACCTCGGACACCTATTTAAAGCTGGTCTGTGATGTATCCAGCCTTTATATATTCGTCCTAGGTCGGACACCTTTCTTGAGGCTGGCTAGAACTCTTCTATAAGGATGATGAGGCTATCTATCCACCGTCTATGAATACGCCCTACTATGATAGAGGCTTCTATAGTGTATGCAGTATTTCATGAAGAATATGAGTAAATATCCTAATTGTAGTGTCAAATTGAGGGAAAAGAGTAGGAAGAAGAAAGATAATAACAGCTCAAACCATGTTTAGGTAGGGCCCAATTGGGTATATTTTCTCCTCAAGACCCCCATATATGCCATAGACATACATATGCCTCCATCTATCTAGTCCATATCACAGAGCGGAAAACCCCGCCCTTCGCCTTAAATAGCTGAAGATTACAGCAGTGGATGAGGCGGAATGGTAGAGCCGATACATGGTGAGAGGACAATCCTAATGATACCGGGTCCAACAGAGCTTCACCCAGCTGTTAGGGATGTTCTCAGCAAGCCCATTGTAGCCCACTATGGTCCAGAGTGGAAGATCCAGTATGAGGAGACTGTGAGACTGTCAGCCGAGATCTTCAGGACGAAGGGCGAGGTCTTCATAATGCCAACCCCTGGAACAGTAGCCCTTGAGACAGGCATAACAAGTCTGCTGGAGCCTGGCGATGACGCCGTCGTAATAGATAATGGATTCTTCGGAGGCCGATTGGCTGAAATAGCTGAGAACTGTGGAGTCACGGTGAAGCGGCTGACATCGGAGCTTGGCAGCCTAGTCCCACCTGAGAAGCTCCGTGGGGTAATGGATAACGGTAAAGTTAAGGCTGTGATAGCGGTGCAGAATGAGACTTCGACAGGTGTTTTCAATCCAATACCAGCTTACGCGAGGATAGCTAAGGAGTATGGCGCCCTCATGATAGTTGATGCGATCTCCTCTTATGGGGGTGCTGAGATGGACTTTGACGGCTGGCGTCTAGATTTCTGTGTCGGATATGCCAATAAGTGTCTCGGCAGCATACCTGGCGCGGTTCCAGTGGCCATAAGTAGTGAGGCATGGGATGTATTCAGGAGGAGGAAGACGAAGCCCCGCAGCTACTTCACCAACCTAGCCGTCTGGAGATACTACATGGACGAGTGGAAGGATATAGGCCACCCATATCCCACCACCGTCAATCCATATGCGGTCCTCGGGCTCAAGGCGGCGGCCCAGGCCGCCATAGATGAGGGATTAGAGAAGAGATATAGGAGGCATCTATTGTTGGCCGCTGCCTTCAGAAAAGCTATCAGGGCTATGGGGTTGGAAACACTGCCCCCGGAGGAGATAGCCTCACCTCTGGTCACAGCCATCTCACTGCCCAATCAGCTATGGAAGGACGCGGGCAGGATAAACAAGATCATGGTGGAGAAGTATGGTATAATGATTGGAGGCGGCATAGCCTCTCTCCGCGGCAAGATCATCAGAGTCGGTCACATGTGTATCACAGCTAGTTCAAGATATATTCTACCAACGTTGGCAGCCCTTGAGGGAACCTTTAGGGAGCTGGGCCTCGACATATCCGATGGGAAGGAGGTCTTCCTGAAAGAACTCTCAAGAGTTGAGGGAAAGGGTTAAAACACGCAAGGTCTGAGTTTAAACATGCCAGTGTTAAATGATAGAGATAAACAGGCCATCAAGACAAAATTCAGCCGGGAGCTTAGGGATAATGTGAGAATTATACTCTTCACCCAGGAATTTGAATGCGACTACTGTGCCATCACCAGAGAGCTGGCTGAGGAGCTTCAAAAGCTTTCTGATGGGAAGATTGAGCTGGTGGTCTATGACTTTCAGAAGGATGATTCCTATACCCAGCGATGGGGGGTTGATAAAATACCAGCCATCCTACTTCATGGACGTCGGGAATATGGGATAAGGTTCTTCGGGGTTCCCAGCGGCTACGAGTTCGCAACACTGCTGGAAGATATTGTGGATGTCTCAAAGGGTGTGTCAAGGCTCTCACAGCCGACTAGGGATAAGCTGAAGACAGTCACAAAGCCAACTCATATAAAGGTCTTCGTAACTCCCACATGTCCCTATTGCCCACGTGCCGTGAGGATAGCGCATCAGATGGCTTTGGAAAACGAGTATGTGACCGCCGATATGATAGAAGCTATCGAGTTCCCACATCTCGCCAACAAGTATCAGGTCATGGCTGTGCCAAAGGTCGTCATTAATGAAACAATCTCATTCGAGGGTGCGTTGCCGGAATCCCATTTCCTAGAGCATGTGCTGCTGTCCCAGGGATCTGGGAGTCTGGGAAGCTTCCGCTAACTATAAAGGTCGGAACAGTGGCGTTTACCCCGGTCGGAATTGCAGGGTACTGTTGTTTGGATGGATGGGGAGCTTGTTCCATGGGATCAGGCGAAAGTCCATATATCCAGTAACTCACTCCACTATGGCTCGGCTGTTTTTGAGGGTGTTAGGGGGTATTATCATGACGGTGAGATATATGTCTTCAAGTTAAGAGAGCATATCCGACGGCTGATCGAGTCGGCCAAGATTATAATGCTGAAAAACCCCTATAGTGAGAAAGACCTAATCGAAGCCACCGTTAGAACGCTCAGAGAAAATAGATACACAACTAATGTCTACATCCGACCTATACTCTACGGTGGTGAGAATGTGATGACCCTAGACCCACAAGAGGTGCCGGTTAGGGCGGCCATACTCACCTTCCCACTGGATAAGTTCTTCAAGAAATTCGGGCTCAGGGTTGGCGTCTCCACATGGCGTAGGGTGCCCGACACCTCACTCCCACCGAGGGCCAAGGCCTCCGCCAACTATCTCAACTCGATGCTTGCTACACGGGATGCTAGGCAGGCTGGATATGATGAAGCAATACTCCTTGACCAAAATGGCTATGTGAGTGAGGGGCCGGGTGAGAATATCTTCCTGGTTAAGGACAGGATGATCAGCACGCCGCCGGCGTCTTCAGCCATACTCGAGGGTATAACTAGGGGGACCGTCATCACCTTGGCCCGTGACCTCGGCTATCAGGTTGTGGAAAGGCCGATAAGTAGGGTTGAGCTATACACAGCGGACGAGCTCTTCTTTACTGGTACGGCTGTTGAGATACAGCCTATCATAGAGGTGGATGGGAGGGTTGTGGCCGACGGCCAGCCTGGCGCGGTGACTAAGCAGCTATATGAACTATACCAGAGAGTTGTCCGGGGGCTTGAGCCTAGGTATAGGAGCTGGCTTACACCTGTTTACAATAGGTAGGTGATTTTGTGGGATGGTGGAGTGCCCTGTCTGCGGTGAGTGGGTTCCATATAGTCTTCTCCGGGTTGATATTCCGAGGTGTCCAAAGGGGCATGAAGTAGGTGTCTGGGTTATGTGTGGAAACAAGACGACACGACATGTCTATCTAAGGTATCGTGATAGCCCATGCCCTGTCTGCTCTGACAGTGGATGGAGTAGGATTGAGAGGGGGACTAGGGTGAAATGTATGAACAGGACAGGTGATAGGGAATGTCTCTATCCCTACTATGAATGGATGGTGGATGGCCCACCATGCCACCTCAACCACCTGACTGTAATATGTGTGGCCGAACAGAATGAAATCAATGAGGTACCTGCTGGCCGAGGCGGCTAGGATTATCCGTGAGGGCGGTGTAGTCATCTACCCCACGGAAACAGTCTACGGTATCGGCTGTGACCCCTTCAACGAGAAGGCTGTGGAAAGGATCATGGAGTTGAAGAAACGTGAGGGTAAACCCCACCCTATCCTATGCTCATCACTTGACGATGTCTATAGGGTCGCCAGGCCGATGGAGGAAGAGCTGTGGCTGGCTAGCATCCTTTGGCCAGGGCCCGTCACAATAGTTATGGAGAAAACTCCCGACCTGCCCGAAATAGTGACATCCTCTCTCCCCAACGTGGGTGTGAGGATTCCAGCCAACCTCATCGTGCTGGAGTTGATTAGGATGGCTGGGACTCCGATTGTCGGGACCAGCGCCAATATAAGCGGTGGGATGTCTCCGGCAAGCCTTGACATGGTGCCCAAGTCGCTTAGGGAGGGTGCTGACATGGTGATAGACGGTGGTGTGACATATTATGGAGAGCCCTCCACAGTCGTCAGGCTCGCAGGCGGTGGGGTGAGGGTGGTGAGAGAGGGCGTTGTCAAGAAGGCAGAACTCGCCAAAATACTCCTTAGCCGGGGATACGGCACACTAGAGGATTGATGTTGCTATTTTCTGGATGATGGCCAGTTTCAAGGCCTCAGACCTATCTCTGGCTTGAATGTGGGGGCCGGCCTCCACATTATAATATCTGGCGATACGCTCCACACGGTCAGGTGAGGTCTCGAAATTGATGGGGAGGCCTCCGAGGAGCTGGTTGACCCGGATGGACTGCCTTTTCACATGCTCCATATCACGTCCTAGGATGAGCACGCCCAACCGCTTACATCCATCCGATACGCCTGCGAAGGATATGGCCTTGGAGACCTGGTCGGTTGCCGCAAGCTTTGTGAGGAACTCTATCCCCAGTTTCCTAGCTGAACCCCCGCCTGACATGAAAGACATGACCGCTGATACCAGTGCTGCGTCAAAATGCTCCCAGTCGACGAGTATGTCAGGGTTGAAGAGCTGCACCTCACATCCATCAGCCACTTCATTAAGCATATCCAGCAGGACCTTCACATTTTCGACGGGACTTGTCTCAAGCAGCCAGACCGCTGCAACCACATCTCTAAACCTCACCATCCTCAAGAGAATCCACCATGTATGGAAGGTATTATCGTCACAGTATCATCATCATCCACAAACACTTCACCATCCACAAGAGACCTCACGTCAGCACCATTAACCAGAACCAGTATGCCTGGATTGATAGAGCCGTCCGCCGAGAGAATATGCCGTCTTAAATTTGGAGGAAGCCGTCTTAGGGCGTCGCCGAGACCAGTACTGCCTCCCAACTCTATCTCTATGATATGCCCGCCCGCCTCCTGTCTAAGGTGACCCACCAGCTCAACCTTCACATCCTACCGCTATGGCAGCCTAGTCTAAAAGTTATATCGTGGGCTATATGGGCCTCCTTATGTCATCGAAGCTGTCCCATATGGTGTTTTTGGTTCTCGGACTCCTTCTGCTGATACTGGGCGTCGCTCTTAGCTGGAGGCTGCTAATCGAGCTGGTGGGCCTACTGATCTTTATACTGGGTGTGATCTTCATAGTGGCTTCACTAGGATTTTTTAGACGGTGAATAATCAGAGCAGGAGCTTGACAGAATGCAGAATTGGAGGGGTACTGTGTAGGAAGGTCTTCGCTAAGCAGGGATATACGCCGCACTACGCCGAGCATGTGGAGGATCCGGTGACCGGTAAGCCGGTACTAGTCATGGCTGACCCCCACTCGAGACGGTCAGCCATAATCTATGATCCTGAGAGGGCGAAGATTCTCTGGGAGTATAGGGTGGTTGGAAGCTCTATCAAAGCCAACCCACACATAGCAAGGCTCATCCAAGAACGTGTGCCCGGCCTCAAAGCTAGACCCGGTGACATAATATGCGCCGACCTAGACAACCGGTATATAGTTGTGGACCGGAGGACGAGGAGGGTTAAGTGGAGCTATCGGCCGCCGGATGCCCGTTGGTCCCATGACGCACTATTAACCACAGACCATGATGGGCTAATAATCACCGACTATGCAACAGGCTATTTGAGACGGGTCGCATTTGATGGGCGAATCTTATGGAGCAGGAATATTGGGAAGGGAGCTGCAAAGCTCTCGAGGATCTACGGATCCACGGCCAGTGGAATACATGGCAACAGCTATGGCGGGCAGATACTCGTCGCGGTAAACCAGAGCATTAGGGGTGTCTACGAGGTAGTGGAGGAGAATGGAGAGATTGTATGGTCATGTCCTCCTCCAAGGGGTTCTAAGAATGTCACATTCACCCTCAAGCCCCATTCCGCAGTGAGAACAGGCCTAGCCGAGCTCGGTGGAAATATCACAATCTTCAACCAAGAGGCTGGAGGCGGGCTGATGGCTGTAGATAGAGATTGTAGGCCTAGGTGGGGGCTTATGAAACCCCTCACGTCCATAGACGGCCAGGAGATATACCGTCCCTCATCCTATGGACTCTATGAAACAACCCATGTCTTCCAGACATTGGAGGGCTCGATAGGATTCATAGACTGGGGTGGCGCCAGCATGTCAACGGTTTATGAGCTTCTAGAGCTTCCGAGAGAGGGGAGCTATAGCTGGATGTTGGCTTGGGCGAGGCGTGCAGGCTCCAAGCCTGAGTTTCTAGACCCGCCGCTGGAGACCGCTGAGTATGATGTGACTAAGGCCCATTGTAGAAACCATGGTAGGAACACAGTTATCCTAGATTTGTATGCTGCCTACAGCATGTATGCCGACACCCGTGACAGTGAACAGTGGCGGCCGGTGGGTAGTGTTGAGATACCTGCTGGAGGCTGGGGTGATATGGATCTCGAGGGCTATACCGCTGTCAGGATTTCAGCAAGGTCTCCGGGTGAAACAACCTACACCCTATACATCCACCAGAGACGATTAGGGCCTGGGCTCTCCCTCGCATATTCCAGAATATAAGACCTCCACTTTCAACCACCTCTCCAACTTATCTAGTATCAGAGCATGGGATAGCTGGCATGGGTAGGACAACGTTGACGTATAGGCAGAGGCTTGAGCTTGAGGTGGATAGGTGGAAGCAATTCCGTCGTGCCCTCCTCAGCGATGAGCGGGCTGCATTCGACAGCCTCGTGGACCGTTCGTTCAGATATGTTCATGCTGGCACAGCCTATCCCGAGAGGGATGCGTTTGATATATTCGTTGTATCGTCTCTCACATCACATGAGAGTCGGCTGCTGGAACTTGAGAGGGAGCTTAAAACTGGAATGAGATTGGACGCCCGCCTCAGCCCTTGACAACACCGATGGGCACAAGCCTGGCCACCTTGGTCCCAATACCAACCTGATGACTCACTTCAACCACCTCATCCACCGACTTGTAAGCTGCATCCACCTCCTCTACCACAGTCTCCATACTATCGCCCTTCACATAGATACCCCTGCTCTCCAGCTCTCGGAGAACCTGATCACCCCTATACCGTCTCTTCGCTCCACTCCTACTCATCTCACGGCCGGCACCATGGGCCGTGCTGCCGAAAGTCAGCTCCATCGCCTTCTCATTACCTAGGAGAACCCAGCTGGCGGTACCCATCGAACCCGGTATTAGAACAGGCTGACCCACGACACGGTAGATAGATGGTATAAGCTCATGACCCTGGGGAAAGCTCCTCGTAGCACCCTTCCTATGTACGAGGACCTCGACGGACTCACCGTCTATCCTATGCTTCTCAAACTTTGCAATGTTATGGCAGACATCATACACTATCTCCATCCCAAGATCCTCAGGCTTCTTTTTGAAAACCTCCTGAAAGCTCTGCCTCACCCAGTGGCTTATAGCCTGCCTATTGGCGAAGGCAAAGTTTACGGCGCATCGGAAGGCTCTCAGATATTGGTCAGCCTCAGGGCTTTTAATCGGAACGCATGCCAACTCCCTGTCGGGCAGTCTGATCCCGTACTTGACAGCCCCCCTCTCCATAATCCTTAGGTAGTCACTGCATATCTGATGACCGTATCCACGGCTACCACAGTGTATTAGAACTGTCACCTGCCCCTCATGTGTTATCCCCATCGCTTTTGCAGCCCTCGGATCAAATATCTTGTCTACACGCTGGACCTCGAGGAAATGATTTCCGCTTCCCAGCGTGCCTATTTGGGATTCACCCCGGCTCTTGGCTGTTGGTGAGACCCTGCTGGGATCAGCGCCGTCAATCGCTCCTGACTCCTCCATCCTATCATAATCTTCGCTCCATCCCAGCCCATACCTCTCCACAATGTATCTGGCGCCTTCAACCACTATCCTGTCGAGATCGCTGTGGGTGACGTGAAAATCCCGTCTCCTACTCCCGAGCCCAGCTGGAACATTTCTAAAAATTACGTCGACAAGCTCCTTTATCCTCGGCCTTACATCCTGATAGTCTAAATTGGTGACCATCAGCCTGACGCCACAGTTAATATCATATCCGATCCCACCGGGTGATATCACTCCCTTCTCGAGATCCATGGCAGCCACGCCGCCTATTGGAAATCCATACCCCTCATGGGCGTCTGGTAAGACCACCGCGGTCTTGAGTATGCCAGGTAAGGCTGCTACGTTGACGGCTTGTTCGAGGGTTCTATCCTGCTGCATCTTCTGGAGCAATCTCTCTGATGCATAGATTGTGACCGGTACGTTCATATCCCTTCTGTAAGACTGGGGTATCCTCCAAATGTTGTTACCAATCTTCTCCAGTGGCGGCACCATTCCAACCCATCCTACCCGCTTTGTAGATATTAAGCCTTAATCTCCGTCTCAGATGTCCGATGTCCAACGGACTCCGTACGGCTCTTCCTGTCCGGCATCAGAGTATGGGGGGATATGAGGGGTGGTGGGTAGTGGCCATGGCCTGTACCATCCCTAGATCCATTCTGAGAGAGTAGTGTGAAAGTGCGGATGTCTTGGTTAACATGTTTAAATCAAAACATTGATATTGTGGCCGGCGGTGGGGAGAGGGGTTGAACAAATGCCCTGTCCGGCAGTCGACCGGCCGGTAAAAGCAGGCAGTAGACCCCGTAGAGATGCTGGGATACCGCCTCAACCTGATGGCTGGTGGTGGGAGTTGGGATAGCGCCCGCCAAAACATCCTAGACAGCAGACAACACCCAACAGACATACCGACAGGAAACCAAAGGAGACAGGCCATACCGGCACAGGGATAAAACCCGGAGACCAGTACGACAAACCCTTTAACGCGCACCCCACTGTCGGGTGCTGCGACTACATATTTAACGTCCGGCCCCCCTTTTGGGTTTCCCAGATGCTGCACAGTTGTGGCCAAAGCCAAACCCCTCCACCTCTCCTTTCCCGTTTTAAAGTTATGTTATCTGTTACGGTCTTGTTGGTCTATGGGTGTAAGGTGTTTCGTTATATTATGCCCCGTCTCACATAACGCCATAGATCCAATCTATGGGATGGCTTTGACCCCCTGCTAGCCATCATCTTTTGCCACATTAAGGATGCTCTAATACACTATATTTAAGCCGGCCAGCGGTGAATCTGATGCAATGGTTATTGGGAAAGGGTTTATACCTAGCTATGTAGTTGATCGCTAAGGACTGATGTAGATGTCGGGAACCGGAAAGAGACGGGAGCTTACCTTAAGGGTTGCTGAGGCCCGGCAGAGGGATATAGGCCGTAAAATCGCTAGGGTTGACAGTCAGGGTATGAAGGAGCTGGACCTCAGCCCCGGCGACCTCATCGAGATAACGGGTAAGAGGACGACGGTGGCTATTGTATGGCCTCCATACAAGGAGGATGATGGTCAGGGTATTGTGAGGATTGATGGTGAGATAAGGCGTAACGCCGGCACCTCCGTGGGAGAGTATGTAAGGGTTTACAAGACCACGGCCAAGCCTGCCACCAAGATAGTCCTAGCGCCCTTCGAACCCCTGCCCTTCGTAGGTGATTTTGGAAGGATTGTCAGGAGCCAGCTCCTCAACATGCCTGTTGCCAAGGGCGATGTCGTGGTTGTGCCGGTTTTGGGCATGGGTGTCGAGCTTAAGGTGACATCCACAAGCCCATCATCCATCGTCATGGTTACAGAGAGTACTTTGGTGGAGATAAGCACTACCCCGGCTAAGCGTATTGAAGAGGTTTCAGGGGTCACGTACGAGGATATCGGCGGACTCCATGAGGAGCTCCAGAGGATTAGGGAGATGATTGAACTGCCCCTCAAGCATCCTGAGCTCTTCAGACATCTTGGGATAGAGCCTCCAAAGGGTGTAATCCTCTACGGCCCGCCGGGCTCTGGAAAAACACTCATAGCTAAAGCTATAGCCAATGAGACTGGTGCGCACTTCGTATCCATTAATGGGCCGGAGATTATGAGCAAGTTCTACGGCGAGTCTGAGGCACGGCTTAGGGAGGTTTTCCAGGAGGCTGAGCAGAACGCGCCCTCCATAATATTCATCGACGAGCTGGATGCTATTGCGCCTAAGAGGAGTGAGGTGACTGGAGAGGTGGAGAGGCGTGTGGTCTCTCAGCTCTTAACGCTGATGGACGGGCTTAGGAGCAGGGGTCAGGTTGTTGTCATGGGTGCGACCAATAGGATGGAGGCCATAGACCCTGCCCTGAGGAGGCCGGGTAGGTTTGACCGGGAGATAAGGATAGGTGTGCCTGACAGAAATGGTAGGAAGGAGATACTTCTAATACATACACGACGTATGCCCCTTGCTGATGACGTCAATATAGATGAGCTGGCTGACATAACCCATGGGTTTGTGGGAGCGGATATAGCCGCCCTCACGAGGGAGGCTGCGATGAACGCCCTGAGGAGATTCCTCCCCCATATTGATCTGGAGAAGGAGATCATACCAGCTGAGATTCTTGAGCAGATTAAGGTTACTAGGGATGATTTCGCCAACGCCCTCAAGAATATCCAGCCGTCAGCCCTGAGGGAGGTGGTTTTGGAGATACCCAATGTAAAGTGGGAGGAGATAGGCGGGCTTGAGACGGTTAAGCAGGAGTTGAGGGAGGCTGTTGAATGGCCTATAAAGTATCCTGAGGTTTTCAAGAGGCTGGGGATCAGGCCTCCACGGGGTATACTTCTTTATGGGCCGCCTGGAACTGGGAAGACCTTGCTGGCCAAGGCTGTGGCCACCGAGAGCCAAGCCAACTTCATAAGTGTGAAGGGGCCGGAGGTTCTCTCCAAATGGGTTGGCGAGTCTGAGAAGGCTGTCAGAGAGGTCTTTAGGAAGGCCCGTGAGACAGCGCCATGTATCGTATTCTTCGACGAGCTTGACTCCATAGCGCCGAGACGTGGCCTCCATACAGATGCGGGTGTGACAGATAGGATAGTCAACCAGCTTCTCACTGAGATGGATGGAATGCAGACCCTCAAGGGTGTGGTTATAATGGGCGCCACCAATAGACCCGATATACTAGACCCCGCCCTCCTAAGGCCTGGTAGATTCGACAGGGTTCTCTATGTGCCGCCGCCCGACAAAGCCGCTAGGCTGCAGATATTCAAGATACACACCCGTGGAATGCCCCTTGATAAGGATGTGAATCTAGAGGATTTGGCGGCGATAACCGAGGGCTATACGGGGGCTGACATAGAGGCCGTGGTGAGGGAGGCGGCTATGGCTGCTGCCCGAGAGAATATCAATATCCAGGTAGTCTCGATGAGGCATTTTGAGAAGGCCTTGGCCAAGGTTAAGGCCAGTGTGGGCGCTGAGGAGAAGGCCGAGTATGATAGGATCGTGAGTAATTTCAGGAAGTCGATGGCCTATATAGGATGAAGACCTATATACATGTGGTGCTGAGGGCGGGGCTGTGGCCATAGTCAGGCGGGAGAGTGAGGTGGAGAGAGAGGAGGTCTCCAACATTAGGAAGACCTACATCCAATGGCTTATAGATAAGGGTGACGGAGCGCCCAACTTTGAGATGAGGAAGTTCATAATCGAGCCTGGTGGTGAAATACCGCCCCACATGCATCCCGACATAGAGCATGAGCAGTACGTGATCCGGGGGGAGTACACCGTCACAATAGACGGTGTAGAGCATAGGGTTGGCCCCGGCTCTGTCATCTACATCCCACCCAACACAGTCCATAGCTACCGCAACGATGGGAAGGAGCCGGCCGAGTTTCTCTGCGTAATCCCAAGGCGTGAGGGATATGGTGTGGTCTGGGTTGGGGAGGGAAGTGGAAGATGCTGATACATATTTCCCAAAGAGGCTATCGGTATTTCACCAATAATCCACCCCATCTCTCATAGACTATAGCGATAAATACACCGGATACAGACTGGGCGCAAGTGAATGGGTTTGCGACTACCATGGAAGCGTGATGTTGTAGAAAGGCCGGCGGTAGTGGCGCCGGTGTCCTACCACGATAGAATGCTGGAAATCCTGACGCAGCTGAAGATACAGACGGAGAAGCTCAACAGAACCATCGAACGTCTCAAGCATAGGGGGAAGGAGCTCTTCGAGCAGTGTGTCAGAGCCGCCCAAGAAAGGGACACAGCTAGGGCGACGATATACGCCAACGAGATAGCCCAGCTCCGTAAGATGACGAGAACAATACTCACAAGCCACATGTCCCTAGACAAGGTTGTGCTAAGGCTTGAGACTGTCAAGGAGTTCGGTGATGTCATGCATGTCCTAGGGCCGGCCACCCAGATAATAAGGCAGGTGCAGTCGGAGCTTTCAGGCGTGGTCCCCGAGGTCTCCAACAGCCTCAGACGTGTGGATGAAATGCTGGAGAGTGTGATAATAGAGGCTGGCAACGTGACCGGAGGCAGTGTCTATGTCTCGGTGAGCGATGCTGAGGCCCAGAAGATCATGGAGGAGGCAGCTGAGATAGCGGCTCAGAGGATGAAGACCAACTTCCCAGACCTGCCTGAAGGGTTCAAACACCTCGAGCAGACACCGGAGCCCAAGATAGACTAACCCACACCCTTATTTTTTAATTATCCAATCCTCCTATAGGACCCATCGGGTGCTAGACCTCTAAAGAGACTGGGATGTATTATCTCCGCTAATATCTCAGTAGCCTCGGCGATGCTTGGCCCGTGCCGGCTGAAATATCTGCCAGCATCAACGGCGTAAAGTCGGCCATCAACCAAGGCATTGATGGATGAAACCCAGTCCATATCCCATAGGTTGAGGGCATCCATTGAAGCCCTCTCCAAGCTGAAGCCACATGGAGCCGCTATAACTATGTCCGGGTTATGGGATATTATCTCTGCTGATGTCACCCTCCTACTATGTCTCCCCTTTTCCCCGAGGTCTCTTCCGCCGGCTATCGCCACAAGCTCTGGTACCCAATGGCCGCTGCAGAATGGAGGGTTCACCCACTCCATGAGGAAGACACTCCTGCTCTCAAGGAAGGCTGTCCGCTCTCTTATCCTGCCTATCCTCTCCCTTATAGCGGCCACCAGCTCCGAGGCCTCAGAGACCCGTCCTATGGCCTCACCCAGCCGGATTATATCAGAGAGTATTTCATCAACGCTTCCAGGGCCTACTTCCAAGATCCTAGCAGTCCCAGCCAGTCCCCCACCCAGGTCTCTGGGAGCAACGGCGCAGACATCACAGAGACCCTGGACCACAATCAAATCGGGCTTAAGAGACCTTATGAGATCCCAGTCTATCCTATAGAGACTCTCACCCCTCGCCGCATACTCCCTAACAAGACGGTCTATAACATCTTCAGGAAGCTGTGACGTATCAAGGCGTGGTGTCACGACTATGTCCTTTGATAGGGCCTCAGGAGGCTGGTTGCATGCATATGTCACCCCCACCAGATCATCGCCTCCACCTATCTTATAGATAGTCTCAGTAGCGCTGGGGACAAGCGAAATAATCCTCATCAGATATCATCAATTATGGAATCAGGCATAAACCTTACGCCATCTAACATAAATGGAAGTATCCTGGCCCAATAATTGATATCGATGCGTGCCGCTGTCTACCATGGCCCTGGAGACCTTAGGGTTGAGGATGTGCCGGAGCCGTCGGCTGGGCCGGGCGATGTGGTTATAAAGGTTATGGCGGTCCTGACATGTGGAACCGATCTGAAGACGCTGAGACGTGGCCATCCCTATGTGAAGCCGCCCCGCATCCTCGGACATGAGTATAGTGGGGTTGTGGTGGAGGCAGGCGAGGGATCAGGCTTCAAAATAGGAGACCGTGTAACAGGTGTCAACTCAGGCCCGTGCCTAGAATGCAGGTATTGTAGGATGGGCCGGGAGAACCTCTGTGAAACCCTCGATAGTGAGCTGGTGGGATTTACGGTGGACGGTGCCTATGCTAAGTTATGTAGGATTCCTTGGAGGGTGGCCCGGATCAACCTACATAGGATACCCGATGGGATTGGATTTGATGAGGCAGCCTTCCTAGAACCACTCTCATGCGTCGTCCACGGTCTCAACATAGCCATGCCCTTGGGTGGGAGGATAGCCATACTGGGCAGCGGGCCAATAGGGCTCCTACACCTACAGGCTTTGAAGAGTATGCAACCTAGTGTGCGGGTCACAGTCTTCGACCCACATGCTGAAAAACTAGATGTCGCCAGGAGGCTTGGGGCTGACGAGACCGTGGAGACTATGGAAGACATCTGGGGCAAATATGAGGGTCTTTATGACTCGGTTATAGAATCCGTTGGAAGGGTTGAGGCGTGGGAGAGAGCTGTCCAGTTGGTGGATAAGGGCGGCACCGTCCTCTTCTTCGGCGGATGCCCCCGCAATACCAAGCTCCAGCTAGACACCTACAAAACCCACTATGGTGAGCTGAGACTTCTGGGGGCCTTCCACCATACACCGAGGGATGTTAGGAAGGCGCTGGAGATGATCTCCACTGGCAGGCTCCGGCTTCATGAGCTTGTCAACTATGAGAAGCCCTTGGAGGAGATAGTCAGGGCCTATGAGAGCCTCGCCAGCGGTCAGGCTGTCAAGATACTGATCAGGCCTTAGGATACGATAGAGCTAATTGATCGGCTATATTCTAGTTTATAGGATGAGGACGAAGCTTGCCTGCACTGTAGGACCTTCATCAAGCAGCATGGGATCCATCAAATCCATCATGGAGGCTGGATGTAGGATATTTAGGATAAACCTAAGCCACGGTAATGTTGACCTCTGGAGAGAGTGGGCTGGTAATCTGAGGCTAGCTGGTGAGGAGCTGGGATATGAGACGGTTCTCATCACAGATCTAAAGGGTCCATCGGTTAGATTCATGGGATTGCAAAGGCCTAGACATATCAAGGCTGGTGAGAGGTTTAACATAGTTATGAAAGACCTAGGTGACGGTGAGACACCGGTCGTTGATAATAGTGATTTCTTCAGCGCGGTCGCTGTGGGTGATGTTATCGTGACCGATGACGGCCGTGGACTTATGGAAGCTGTTGAATGTGGTGGTGACAGGGTCTATGTAAAGGCTCTAACCGAGATGGTCATAAGCAACGGTAAATCCCTCGTTGTGAGGGGTAGGGAGACCCCGTTAAGGGATTATCTAAAATACAACATGGAGCAGATATCCACGGCCATCTCTATCGGAGCGGACTTTTTAGGCTTGAGCTACATAAGATCCCGTGACGATGTTGAATCCGTTAGGAGGTATTTGGACGGAATTGGCTCGAGGATGGGTTTGATATCAAAAGTGGAGACGCCGTCGGCGGTGGCCAATGTGGATGGGATAGCCGAGGTCTCTGATGCGGTACTAGTGGCCCGTGGTGATCTGGGGATGCACTTCCCACTTGAGACAGTCCCAATACTCCAGAAAGAGATCTTAGAAGTCTCGTTCAGGGCTGGGAGGCCTGCCATAGTCGCCACACAGTTGCTTGGTTCTATGATGAATGAGCCCATCCCTTCCAGAAGCGAGATTGTCGATATAATGAACTGTGTCGAGTATGGTGTTGATGTTCTTATGCTGACGGGTGAGACAGCTGTGGGGAGATATCCGGTGGACGCTGTGATCTGGTTGAAGAGGGTGGTGGAGACCTATGAGAATAATCTCATGATCAGCCGTAAAACAATTGAAGGCAGTCTGTTGGACCGATTCGCCCTCGGTGTTGTGGAGCTGGCCGAGGTTTTGGATGCGAAGATAGGCGTATACACTAAGGCTGGAAATGTCGCCCGTAGGATATCAAGATACAAGCCACGGTGCAGTATATTCGCCGGTAGCGGTGATCCCCAGACGATCAAGCTGCTCATGCTCTTATGGGGTGTGACACCGATCAGAGTGGATGACAGAGACTATGCTGAAGGGCTTGAGAGCTTGATGGCCGAGCTCACAGGTATGAGGCTGGTGGGATCTGGTGACACCCTTATCCTCACATACGGCCTTGTGGACGAGCCTGTCCACATCATAAAAATAGTAAAGGTAAGCTAAGGATGCACTATCACCTTCATACTCGACTCAGGACTGGCCGCCTTCTCAAAAGCCTCCCTCACCCTAGCTAGTGGGTATCTGTGGGTGATGAGGGATAATGGTTTTATCACACCAGCTCTCAGGAGTTGGAAAGCCTGCCAGGTCTCTCTCTCCGTTGTCGAGTAATTGGGTATCACTGAAAGCTCGTCAATGAAGAGTTTGGATATATCAAGGTCCACCGTCGAGGACTTGGGCGGCGCTCCAAATAGGCAGATCTTCCCACCTCTCCTCACCGCGTCAAGGGCGGCTTTGAATGCTGCTGGGTTGCCGGTGGAAACCACGACTAGGTCAACACCCCTACCGTCGGTGCCAGCCCTGCAGACTTCACTAAAGCTCCTCGATCTTATGTTCACCGCCTCATCAGCCCCAAGCTTCACAGCCATCTCAAGCCTGAAATCTGATATGTCAGCCACCGCCACATACGACGCGCCCAGGGCTTTCATAGCCATCACATGCAAGGCTCCCGCAGGGCCGTATCCAATAACACCGGCCGACCAGCCTGGTGTGAAGCCCACCCTATGCAGGCTTCGTAGACAGCAGGCAAGGGGCTCTATGAAGGAAGCCAGGTCGAAATCCATGTCGGCGATAGGGATAACACCACCCCTCTCCACATTGGGCTCCGGAACTCTGAAGAGCTCCGAAAATCCTCCCGGCACTATATTGGTGGTTTTAAAGAGCTGGCACATCGTATAGCTGCCGGCCAAGCAGTAATAGCATTTGCCGCACGAGACGTGATGGTGGACAAACACCCTCTCACCCGGCCTGAGATCTTTCACATCCTCGCCCACCATCTCAACCACGCCCGACACCTCATGACCCAGCACAGCCTGAGTCAACCCACGGCCATGAGCCTTCTCCAGATCCGTTCCACATACACCGCAGGCCATCATCCTAACAACAGCCTCGACGGGACCGGCTACAGGCTCCGGAACATCCCTCAATTCTACGCCCGAGGTGCCGACAAATGCTGCAAGCATGGATAATCCTAGGCTCAACCATGTTATAAACGTCGAGGCAGTGTTCATGCCGTCCAGATCACATGCCATGTGGAGGTGATGCGTAAGGCTCATTTAGTGGCGGTCCTAGTTGGCGATGTGGCCGACGGTGTTCTTGAGGCCCTAACACTGGGCATGATACAGGGTGTGGCGGAGTGGCTTCCCGTCAGTAGCGAGGGGCTTACCTCGATAGCAGCCAGAAATATCTTCGGTAGAGGATATCTGGAGTCGCTGGAGACAGCGATATGGCTCCACGTGGGAACCCTGATAGCGGCCATCGCCTACTTCAGACATGAGATACCAGGTATAGTGAGTGGGCTGTGGAGAGACGGTGAGGGAAGACGACTCCTAGTCTTTCTCACATTATCCACATTGTCAACAGCGGTCACAGGCATACCACTGCTCCTTCTATTGAGGCTCTTCCCAATACCCGACAGCATCTCATCCCTTACGATAGGCATCATCCTAATACTTATGGCCTTGATGGGGAAACGAAACAGATATGCTTCCAACAGCGACATAAACAATTGGAAGGCCGTGATAACAGGTCTTGCACAGGGTCTTGCTATAATACCGGGTGTTAGCCGGTCTGGGATCACAGTCATAGCCCTCCTCGCCCAGAGGACAGGCCTAACGCAGTCCATGAGGCTGAGCTTTCTCATGAGCATACCCGCCACAGCGGCGGCCCAGCTCGCCCTACCGGTAATCCTAAACCCACCCAGCATAACACCCGCCACAATCATATCACTGGCTTCCGCAGCGATCTTAGGCTGGCTAACCATGAGCACGCTGATCAACCTGTCCAAGAAGACGGCCTACACCAAAATAGTCCTAATCCTAGGAGCCGTTGCCATAGTGGCCGCGGTCATCACAGTGGTCTAACCCCTCGGAGATAACGATTTGTAGAGTCCATAGACGGCGATCGAGCTCCAAACCGAGTTGAGGGCCGTGGAGGGTAGTGCGGAGTTTGCGAATGAGTTGAAGGCTATGAATGCTCCGCCCAGCAGGTTCATTAAATGATAGGTTTTCGACCTTCCATGTAGACGTTTGGCCGAGATTAGATAATATGCAGCCAGAAGAAGTGCGGCACCTGCCCAGCCTATCACCTCTACCAGGATATCCGCCATAGCTGATCAGAATGGATTCGGTGGATTTAAGATTTGCAGGTGCAACACCTAGTTCTAAAATCATAGGAAAGATACTGAAAACCTTGGTGTGGAAAGTGTTAAAGCTATAATGATGCGTTAACAATGAACTCGTCTCCAAATTCCGTATCTTAGGTGTATGATTATTGATGCTATTGTTACTAGGGCTTTGTATGTTGATTCTAGCCTCTCATACCTTATGACTATCCTCCTGAATGTTTTTATCCATCCGA
>Ga0272449_1001579_pt1 | contig 23021 bp, 28 predicted proteins | sample YNPCB0241_FD_198679 | JGI IMG/M metagenome (GOLD analysis project Ga0272449, IMG submission 198679) | Hot spring sediment microbial communities from Yellowstone National Park, WY, United States - YNP-CB-024-1 | ecosystem: Environmental > Aquatic > Thermal springs > Hot (42-90C) > Sediment... | reverse complement strand
TTCCCCATTAAACTGGAGGCGGTCCTCAACTCACCCTATATCGCCGAACCACTCCATAGGCTGGAAGCAACAGCCCCCGCCGACGGAGCCGCATCACTCATACTATGTAGCGGGGACATGGCCGCTAAACTTTCTGGTCCTCGATGCCGTATTGCTGGTATGGGCTTCGCTACAGATTATGTATTGCCGTTTGAGAGGGAGGACCCTCTGGAGTTACGGGCGCTGAGTATGGCAACAGAACGGGCACTCCAAGCCTCCGGAATGGTGAGAAATAACATACGCCTACTAGAACTCTATGACTCCTTCAGTATAATCGCCCCCCTATCCCTAGAGGCTGCAGGCTTCGCACCAAAGGGCATGGCATGCGAATACGCTAGGAAGGAGTATTTCACACTCTCAGGCCCATTACCAATAAACACATTCGGCGGATTGAAGGCTAGGGGGCATCCAGTTGGTGCTACCGGAATCTATCAGACCGCTGAGGCCTACATGCAGCTCGCCGAGCAGGCGGGTAAGAATCAAGTCTATAACGCGAGGGCGGCGATGGTAATGTCGCTGGCCGGACTGGGCTCAGGTGCGGGCGCCCTGATTCTGGAGGTGGTGTGATGAACTTCAAAGTTAGGATCCCAAGATACTGGAGGTCTAGAGGCTTCCTATACAGACTCGAGGGGAGTAGATGTGTGAAGTGTGGGGAGTTCCATCCGTTCCACAGGCTCGTTTGTAGGAAATGTAGATCAAGAACCATCGTTGTAGAAAGGCTTCCGGAAAGGGCGAGGCTTCTAGAATTCACGGTAGTGCATCAGCCTCCAAGCTTTCTAGAGAATAGTCTTCCCTACATAGTTGGTCTTGTAGAGACGCAGGATGGGGCCAAGCTTCTGGGGCAGATAACAGACTGCAGTCCAGAGGAGCTAACACTAGGCATGGAGCTGGAGCTCACCTTAAGAAGACTCAGGACTGATGGCGAATCAAACATAATAGAATACGGGTACAAATTCAGGCCTGTGATTCAATGACCTGTGGGCCCCGAGATTCTCTTCCAGACAAGTATTGTGGCATACTCCCTTGGTATGCCTTCCGCCTGGGCCATCTTCTCAATATCAGCCCGTAACATCGCTTCCGCCCTAGGCCCGTGTATTAGAATATACCGTTTCTTAGCATCTTCCAGGATTTTCTGGATGGCCTCCTTATCCGTTGTACGTTCTTGCACCGTTCTCGGAAATTCAGTGAGCTCCCTGATCTTCTCCTCAAGGGCTTTTATCCGATTACGCAGGCTGGGCAGCTCCTTTCTCAGGTCAGCGATCCTAGCCTCCAGCTCCTCCCGCATGCCCACCGACTTGTCAGGTCTGCCAGGCTCCATCTGCATTGTATTAAGCTCAATACTAGACCAGATAAGCTCTTCCTCCACCTTGGCAAACTCGGAATCTAGGACATTCTTCGCCTCATTTAAATACTCAAGGACCTCACGTGATTTCTCCACAAGGGCCTTCCTCTCCTCTGCAAACCTAGCCAGAATATTTCTTATAATTCGGGGTTCGATATCCTGGCTTATACAATGCTCTTGAAACTTCCTATCTCTCAGTCTCTGTCTCTGCACGGCCTCCTGAAGTCTTTCATATTCGTTGAGCGCCCTCTCTAGCCTAGCCTCATCAGACAGCTCCGCCTGCTGTATAGTCGGTGGTGGCTGAGCAGGTGGTTGCTCAGGCTCTGCAGTAACAGGCTCTATAGGCTCTACAGCCGGTATCTCCTCCTTCACCTCTTTCGGCTTCTCACCCGATATCTTAACAACAATCTTCTTGGGCAACCTCTTCACTCACCGCCTGATGCCGTCTCATCCCTCGACGGCCTGAGTAGTTTACGAGCCTTCTCCAGAAGTCCTACCCTCCCCGCCGAGTCATGTTGTCCACCATGATTGTCTTGTTGGATCATTTTTGACTGATCATACGTTGATAGGCCGTGTACTGTGCTCTCCAATAGCTTAGCCCTGTTTATACCTATTGAGACGGGCAGGACCATTACCTTACCATCCTTGGACAGGTGGAAAACCTTAAACCTGAGGCTTGAAATCCTTTTAGTCCTAATATATTCAGCGGGATCTATGACCAGAGCCACTGCCTTTGGATATAGAAGCTGGTATCTCCTTTGGGTGTCTATATCGGTGGGTGAGAGGAATACATCTAGCCCTGGATGAGAGTGATACCATCCCACTATATACAAGCCTGAATTCGACTGGGAGAGCTGCTCTGCTACGCTCGCCATCACAGTCTCGTCAAGGTGTACGAACGCTGGTGTCCCATGCTGTTCACCAGTCACAGCATCCCATATCTCAAGGATGTTGGAGTGACTCTTTCCGACCAGCAGCCCAGCCACCTCCCGATGGGGGTTCGAAGAGGTATGCTTGATGATCTTTCCAAGGGCCAGTGGATATATCCTCGCTCGCATCACCCCGACATTAGGAGCGGCCTCTATTAAGAGTTAGAGCCATCAGGTCTGGGGGAAATTCTATAAGCTTCCCGAGGTCTTGACAGAGAGTATTCGGTGTTTTACCAGAGATTAACACTTATATATGCTCACCTTGAGTTGGATTGCAGATGAAGATAAAGATAGTCCCCGCAGTAGGTGGTGGTACACCACTCGAGTTGGAGGTCTCGCCAAACGCCACTATAGGAGCTGTGAGGACGAAGGTTAGCGCCATTAAGAAGCTTCCACCAGATACCACCCGGCTCACCTACAAGGGACGTGCCCTAAAAGACACCGAGACCCTAGAGAGCATCGGCGCTTCCGACGGAGACAAGTTTGTCCTAATAACTAGGACGGTGGGTGGGCTTGGAGACGGAAAATATATACGTTGAACTTCCAGACCCAGTTTGGCATAAGAGGCTCGCCTTAGAGTATGCTCTAATGCAGGAGCATGAGCCCAACTTCGACGCTGTCGAGGGCGACCTCACCCACTATGAGGGAGTCATAATACCGGACTCAGGACTCTATCAGGGAGGATATTTCAGGGTTGAGTTGATACTACCACGTTCCTACCCATATCATCCGCCGGAGGTTATTTGGCACACACGTATATGGCATCCCAATTTCTCCGACGAAGTCCCCGCCAGAGCCTGTGAGTCAGTTCTCAAGGATCATTGGTCACCATCTCTAAGGCTTGTGGCCGTTATAGAATCTCTCAGAAGCCTCCTCAATAACCCGAATCCAGATGATCCCCTTAACGCCGTCGCAGCCTTCGAGATGAAGACTAGGCCCGACATATTTGAGGCGAGGGCTAGGGAATATGTCTTAACCTATGCTACGCCTGAACAGGCCTTCGGACATGGAAGAAAGCGTAGGCTCATCTAGGAGCTTGGAGAGATACGATAGACAGCTAAGACTTGATGGGTGGAGGCAGGAGAGACTGCAGAATGCAAGGGTCGCCGTAGTCGGTGTCGGCGCCCTCGGCTGCGAGATCGCCAAAAACCTCGTCCTCATGGGTGTGGGAGAGCTATTACTAGTGGACAGTGACTACGTTGAGCTATCCAACCTAAGTAGGCAGATGCTCTTCACCGACAGCGATATCGGTGCGCCCAAGAGCATAACAGCTAAGGCTAGGCTGGAGAAGATGAACCCCGATGTAAGCATAACAGCATTTCAGACAGATGTGAGGAAGCTACCCTCAACAGCCTTTGAAAATTTAGACGTTCTCCTATCATGCGTTGACAACTGGCCCAGCAGGAGATGGCTCAACTCACTGGCCGTCGAGATCGGTAAACCATTGGTGGATGTCTCGATGGATGGATTCTACGCCAATGTACAGAATGTTATCCCCGGCAAGACCGCGTGTATCGAATGTCACGGGGAGATTTTGATTCCGCGGGAGGTACAGGCCGCTGAGTGCACTCTCCGTAGAAGGACGCCCCAAGACCTAGTTCAGGAGCTTTCGGAGAAGGGATTTAAGCTGGACATAAACCAGGCTGAAGCATTGTTCTCAGCCGGCATCAAGACTGTCTTCGACATAAAATACTCAACTGCCAACAGGCTTCAAAACCTTCCCGAAGAACTGGTGATGTTGATTAGGAGGCTTAGAGAAGCACTCACCCCAAAGATGCCAGCACTCCAGAGCATTGCAGCCACCATATCAGGCATAGCCACCTTCGAGACAGTCAAAATACTTCACGACGGATTGCTTGGACAAACATTCGGTGGTCTAATAGTATATGACGGCATGTCCGCCCGTGTTTCAAGAGTACCATTGAGGCGGAGTGAAAATTGTTTCGTATGCGGTGTGGAGGGTAGGATGGCGAGGTTTGAGCTGCCAATCCGGCCCAATGAAACCGTCTTTGATGTCAAGCAACGCATAGCAGCCATGTTCCTCTACCCTGATGCCGAGCTGCAGGCTGGTTCTAGGCTCTTGCCTGATAGTCTAAGGATCGCAGCTATACCTTTAAGGGATGGCGAGACTGTTTATGTACATACGTCAAGGCGGGCCAGTCCCCTGGAGTTGAAGGTGAGGATGGTTGAGGATAGTAGTGCGGGTTGAGACGGTAGGCTACTGGGATCCATTTGAGATGGAGGAGGCCAGGCCCCCCAAGCCAGAGAAGAGTGAAAACTGCGTTATATGCGGCCTAGAGCTTGGAGATGGTAAGACATATTCATGTCCTCACTGTGGATGTATAGGACATTCCGACTGCTTCGATGATTGGCTACTGTTGCGAAAGACATGCCCACTGTGTAGAAGGGCTGTAGCTGCGGAGGCCATTTGAGATGTCGGGCGATGACGAGGAGGTATACGAGCTGAATCTGAGCGTTATAGAAACGCCCAAAGGCCGGGTTGTCACCCTTGAGAGCCTCCAGCAGGTCATCCAGCTGATAGAAGCGCTCCAGCAGGATAGCGAGGCGATGAGGAAGAAGATAGAGAGCCTGCCCCAAGGCCAGGTGGATGATAAGGTTTTCGTAGAATTTTCAGAGAGACTTGATTCACTCTCTAAACAGATAGATATCCTTGATGAGAATGTTGCACTACTTATTGACGCCGTCCAAGAGCTGTCGGCCAGCGTGGCGGCTATGAAAAAAGACCTAACAGATATAAAAGCTAGGCTATGACGTGAGAAAAGCCCTTCTTATCTCACCTATAAGCTCTGTCAGTTCCTTCCTCCTTGACTCCATCTGCTCTATCTCACGCTTCAGGCCATCCCTGTATGCCTCCAGCCGCCTAACCTCTTCCCTAAGCTTCTCAGCATCGGCTATCAGCTTCTCCGCCTCAGCCTTCTTTGACTCAAGCATCTCAAGCTTCGTGTTCAGTTCCTGCTCTCTTCTGACAAGCCTCTGGATAAGGACCTCCCTCAGCCTAAACCTTTTATCCAAGTCTCGAGTATATTCTTCTAGTCTCCTTGTGGCGTCTGTAAACATTGTGAGATACTTGTCGGACAGTATCCTTATCTCATCCTCAAGCCTCGCACGGCGGGACTCGAGATTCTTAATGATATCCTGTGACTCTGCTATCTGACGCTCCTTCTGCTCCAGTTCAACACGCCACTTAGCTACTTCATCACGGAGGCGCCCAATGCTCTCCCTCTCCTGCCTATATCTCTCAGCCTCACTCTTAATCTCCTCAATCTTGCCAGTTAGGAGGTCGAGTGTCTCATTCAGATTGTCCCTAAGGGTCTGCACATCAGACCTGAAATGCTCCACGTCTTTAAGGGTCTGGGTTAGACTCTCAGCCCTAGCCAAGATCGTCTGAAAACTTCCCAGGAGCCTAGAAGGTTCTGAGGTTAGACTCCTTATATCCTCTTTAAGCTTGGCCAGAGCCTCTTCAACGAGGGTTATCCTCTCCTCCATCTTATCCAGTAGCTGAGCCCTTAGGGCCGCCACTTCCTTCCTGATATCGGCCAAGCTATCGGTTTTCCTACTAAGTATGCCCATGTCTTCCCAACTATGTCTATTGCTAGCCTATAAAGTATACCCCTCCACTTTTCTAGAAGGGCCAAGCCGCTGCCAACGTAGCCTTTAGCCCCTCATAATGCTGACATACGTTAGTATAGTCTTTTATAAAAGCGATATACTCTCTCCGGTCTGAGATGGCTGTAGAAATTTCAGAGGAGAGGGTGCTGGCCAGATTCTTTAAGCTAGGGTCAATCCTATCCCTAGTTGCCAGCCTCCACATGCTCAGCCTCCTACTGCCATGGTTTGAGACAATAGCCGATACTGTAGCCCAGAGCAGGATAGCAGGCTACATTCCCCTGGAAACCCTAGCCTTGTCAGTCGCAGGTGGTATATTATCTGGAACCGCACTAGTAGCATCCTCGACATCTAGAAATGTAGGCACAGTAAGATCCATACTGGTGGCCATGGGTTTCACAGGCGGGCTCATTGCATTGGTCTCACCAATATACCTAATGCTGGTCATAATACCCCGACTAAACGTGGTAGGAAGGCTTGAGCTAGGGTTCTTCGCAGCCCTTTTCACGGCTGTGGCACTTTTCGGAGTGAGCGGTGTCGCAGCGGCTACTAGGGTCAAGCAGGTAAGACCCTACCCATATGGATACGCGCCCCTACCCTCAGCACCTGCCACCGAGCCACAGCCACATGGTGAGACATCCTTCGTGGCGGTGGAGTCGGTTGAAGCGGGTATAAAATGCCCCATCTGCTACTTGGATGTTGATGCGGAGAGTGGCGTCAAATGTACATCCTGTGGCGTAATATACCATTCTGGCTGCGTGGATACATGGGTCGATCTCAACCGGACATGCCCGAACTGCCAGAGAACAGTGGTATAGCTAGGGTGGACGTGGAGATATGACCCTAGAGGAAGTCACACGTCTAGCTCTGGAGAAGGGCTACTTCTTCCCTTCAGCCGAGATATACTCGGGGGCTCCCGCAGGCTTTTGGGACTATGGACCCCTTGGCGTGCTTCTAAAAAGAAAGTTTGTGGAAGCATGGATACGTGAGCTTGTGAGAAGGGATGAGATGGTCCTCATAGACGGGTCTCAGATACTTCCACGGGATGTATTCGTCGCATCTGGACATCTTGAGACATTCGCAGATCCAATATCGTCATGCACAAAATGCAGAACGATATACAGGATAGACAGGCTGCTTGAGGAGCATCTTGGTATCAAGGTGCCCGAGAGAACTCCACCAAACGAGATAGACGAGATCATAATTGGGAGAGGGTTTAGATGCCCGAGCTGTGGTGGACAGCTTGGCCAGACCAGCCTCTTCAACATGATGTTCCGGGTAAGGGTTGGGGGCGGTGGTGAAGAAGCCTATCTGAGACCTGAGACATGTCAAAACATCTTCATAGACTTTCCCCGACTCTATAAGATATTGCGGAGGAAACTGCCAATAGCCTTTGCACAACTTGGTAAGAGCTTTAGGAATGAAATATCTCCACGCCAGTCCCTTCTTAGGATGCGCGAATTCACCCAAGCCGAGGTGGAGGTGTTTTTCAACCCGGCCAAGGCCAACAGTCTGGATAAAGGCGGTGAATATCACAATTTTCCTCTAAACCTCCACATGGATGATCAGATAAAGGCTGTTCCGTACGCCGAGGCTGTCGAGGCAGGACTCGTCTCCAATATGCTTGTTGGATATTACCTAGCGTTAATACAGTCCTTCTATATGAAGATCGGCTTTCCAGCCGAGAGAATCAGGCTGAGAAGACTCGGAGACTCTGAAAGGGCTTTCTATGCGAGAGAAGCGTGGGATCTTGAGGTTTTGACAAGTGTGGGATGGATTGAGCTCGTGGCGTGCAATAATAGGACTGACTATGACTTGGCAGGGCATGCTAGGATAAGCGGTGCCGACATGACGGTGTATGAGGATGGCGAGAAAATCCTACCCTACATCTTCGAGCTATCGATGGGCGTTGACAGAAGTATTCTCGCTATGCTTGACGTCGGATTATCCGAGGATGGGAAAAGGAGACTTTTCAAAATACATCCCGCACTTGCGCCATACTCTGCCGCCGTCCTACCGCTCTTGGACAAGCCGGAGCTGGTAAAGAAGGCTAGAGAGGTATACAATTCTCTCAGGCTAGACTTTGACATCTTATATGACGAAGGTGGGAGTATTGGTAGGAGATACAGGCGGCAGGATGAGATAGGCACACCTTACTGCATTACGATAGATTATCAGACGCTTGAAGATGACACCGTAACTGTTAGGGATCGGGATAGTACCCGTCAGACGAGAGTGAAAGCTGCGGATCTAGGCGAATACCTACGTATGGGCCTTAGGCTTTAGTAGGAAAACGTTTATAGTATAACAGCACATTTACTATATAGGGTTTAGGTGTCCAATGTTTCCTGCAAGAGAAAGGGAGGAGGAATATAGGAGTAGACTTCTGAATCTGGCCCAAGACCAGATAAGAAACGTTCTGGATGTCCTCAGGAAGACACTCCAGATGCTTGAACAGCTTCAGAAGGACAATGATGTTAAACATTTCGAGGAGCTCTACGCTTCGGTCTTAAAGGCTGACGAGGCTGCCCGTGAATCAAAGAGAATGGTGGAGACTGAGGTTTCGAACATCGGGGCCATACTCACCAACAGGGAGGATTTCCTACGACTGATCAATAGTGTTGACAGGATAGCTGATACGGCTGAGGGTGTTGCCTTTAGGATTCTCGGCTTGGCAAGGGCTAAACTGAAGATAAACAAGGAGATATTGGCCAGCATTATAGAGCTTGGGAACAGGGTGCTAATCACTGTTAACCGGCTTAGGGAGGCGATCCTGGCTGTTACTCTCAATAGTGAGACCTTCACACAGAAGGTTAAGGAGACTGAGGAGGCTGAAAGATTTGTCGACGATGCTTACCGGACTGTTGACTTCGCGATACTTCAAAGCGAGATGAGGATACCACAGATGCTCCTCTCTAGGGAGATTGTTGCAATGCTCGAGGACATAGCCGATAGAGCCGAGGAGACCGTGGAAACTCTTAGGGTCCTCTCATTCGTTATACTATAGGTGCGGGCCGGTTGACCGAGGTTGGTGAGCTGCTCCAAGACAGCGTCGTCCTGTGGGATATAGATTCTGCTAGGAGAGTCTTCAAGATGGGGTTTTACGGCAAGCCTCTCGGCATACCCAAGCCAAAGGATGCAAACTTTGAATCCCCCCTTATCCTCAGTATCATCGAGGCCCTCTACCTACTTGAGCAGCGTGTGTTGACGATTGTAAAGGATGGTGAGACGGTCTCAGCCGAGCAGTTGAAGGCGATCGGCAGCTCAATCGAGGACAACTTCCTCGAAAAATATCAGGTTTACAAGGATCTCAGGACGCGTGGCTTCGTTGTGACTCCCGGTCTCAAGTTCGGGAGTGACTTCGCAGTATACAAGCATGGCCCAGGCATCGACCACGCACCATTCATAATACAGGTGAAGCCCTATGGTTCCAAGATCTCAGCCCTTGAAATAGTAAGGTCTGGAAGGCTCGCCACATCCGTTAGAAAACACTTCACTATCGCTATCCCCGAAGGCCCTGATGGAAAAATCACATACGCGCTGTTCGAGTGGTGGAGGGCTTAGTCGCGCCTTTCCTAAAGAGCACGTGTATTATCTCGCCAACACGCTTAATGTCAACGACATCATGTCCCATGTTCCTAGCCCAATCCAGCATATCAAGCTCCGTCGCGGGGTCCTTTGTCACCACATGGAGGAGCTCACCGACTCCCACATGCTCATCCATGAAATCACCTATCTCAGAGAGTATCGTTGTACAGGTTTCGCCGAATATACTACGGCTGTATCTAGGGACCGCCTTAAGGCATACGATACCGTTCCTCCTGTTCTTCTCAGCGTAGAGAGCTCTAGCATCCTCAGCGCTAACTAGTTCGGCTTTTTCCGCCGCTATCTCTAGATTGACATCTGAGATCCACCCCTCACCGTACGGATCCTCACAGACAAGTTGCGGAGATGACGCCGCCCTAGGGTTGTTTTTCAGGATAAGCAGCTGTGCTGGAGCTGTTAGGGCGCCCTCATATCTGTTTGAGACGAGGAGGGCTATCGGTGCGCCCCTAGCGACCAAGCTATTTTCAGGTCTAGGTTTCACCGATGTGAAGAGTCCGGCCATGAAGCATAGTGGTAATGTGACGCCAACCCTATATACATTAGGCGCTAACTCCTTGAACCATACGTCACGTTCCACGTTGTAGAGCCTGTCGCCTGGGAGATGGCATTCATCCATGAGGAGGCTCCTGCAGCCCGTCTATTTCTCCTTAACTATCGGGAATCGCACCAGATTACCCCATTCAGTCCAGCTGCCATCATAGACCCTAACGTTTGGATATCCAAGGAGATACTTGAGGACAAACCATGTATGACTAGCCCTCTCACCGATCCTACAATAAGTGACTACTTCCTTATCTGGAGTCACGCCCTTTGACTGATATAGCTGCCTGAGCTCCTCGACTGATTTAAAGGTTCCGTCTTCCCTGACAGCCTGACCCCAGGGTATGTTGACAGCTCCGGGAATGTGGCCACCGCGCTGGGCGTGCTCATCTGGATATTCCGGAGGCGCTGTTATCTCACCCTTAAACTCTGCAGGAGATCTCACATCCACCAAGACCAGATCTGACTTTGAAGCCTTCAGTTTCAGGAGGTCCTGTAAGAATATCCGATATTCGAGGTTGACCCTCTTAACATTATACTGGGCTGGCTGGACTTTGGGTACTTCCGTGGTCAACTCGCCTCCGGAGTCGATCCACTTCTTACGCCCACCATTCAATATTTGGACGTCTTTATGATCGTACATTGTGAAGACCCAGAAGGCGAATGTCGCAAACCAGTTGTTGTAGTCGCCATATAGTATGACGCGGGTGTCATTGGAGATTCCCAGCCTTGACATGAGCTTTTCGAAGGCGGCAGCGTCAATGAAATCCCTCTCATTTGGATTGTTTACATCCTTCCGCCAGTCTATTAGAACCGCTCCAGGAATGTGGCCCTGCTCATAGGCTAGCTTAGGATCGTAATCCACCTCTACAATCCTAATGCCCCCGGCGTTGAGGTTTCTTTTGAGCCAATCAACCTCAACTAATACATTTGGGCTTGCGTATGACATGGTGGTAGGGCATATTAGCATAATATAAGCTTAACCGAATTACAATCTAATATCATGTCCATCACCCATACCTATACCGTACCCCACGGCCCCGCCACTCATGCCCGAACCTAATAATATCCTCGGGACCTATAACACCACAAGTACCACAGGCAACACACGCTACATGATCGAACTTCAGGAATCCAGAGGCTATATCTTCGCTCGTCATCCGAGCCGCCTCCTCCAGCAGGTCATCCGATCCCACGCCCTTCCTTTTCAAGAGCTCAAGATTGTATTGGAGCAGGTCTTTGAAGGATGCGAAGACACCTTTGGATGTGATGAGGGTGTAGCAGTTTACAGGACAGAGAGGTATCCACGCCTTGATCCTATCACTGGATGCTTTCTCGAAGTCGACTTGAATGTGGGCTCGCATCTTATCCTCGTTATAGTCCAGCTGACCAGTCCTCTCCTGAACCCTCTGTATGGCATCACGCCTGTCAGGCTCCGGTAATGGACCGTCATACCTTCTCACCTCACCCACTCCCATCCTAAAACCGATGGATGGCAGGGTTTGGTAGAAGAAACGGGTCTCCAGCAACCTGCTACTCATCCGAGAGGCCCTCACAGCATTGTAGAGGGGCTCCAGTAAAGTCCTATAAATGGCAAGCTTTCCCGCTGTAAAGTCACCGGCCTTCCTTGCCTGAAGATAGGTTTTGGCTGCTAGGATACCCGACGCAATCGCTGGTCTCATACCATCTATCAAAGCACCTATTTTGACAAAGGCGCCCAAGGAGTCGCCAGCCATCAGGAAGCCCGATGTGTAAGGCCGTTCCGGAATACATTCATAGCCCTTGGGTATATTATGGGCGGAGTATTCAACACGTGTAGCTCCTTCTAGAATTTCCGCCATGAATGGGTGTCTCTCCATCTCCTCTAGGAGGTCCAGCGGTTTTCCAACCTCTGACGAGACCTCTGTAAGCTTGGCTATGGCGGTGGATAAGTCAAGCACTAGTCCGACTGAGAGTGTCTCCCTATTGGGGTAGACAAAGCCTCCACCCAGGATGCCATGCATGAAGCCGCCCAGCAGGTAGAAGACCCTCGAGCCACCGTCAACTTGGAAGAACTCCTCAATCCTATTGTTGGGAAGCTTGTAAACATGTTTTATCCCGTGATAGACCTGATGAGGCTCCAGCTTCATCCTGATGCCAGCCTTCACCGGAAGGTTTGATGTTACACCGCTACAGTCAATCACTAGATCTGCGTAGACCTCCTCATCCTCCGTCCTCACACCTACAACCCGCCCATCCCGCCATATCAGGTCCTCTACCGTCTTGGATAGAGCTAGCATTGCGCCCTCTTCAACGGCCCTGAAAGCCATCCACCTATCCAACCTGGCTCTCAGGACGGTATAATCATGGCCAGTATCAACATTCAACATGGTGAATCCAAGTCGGGTGGCTAATGACCGTCTGTCCAGTTTCAGAACCCTGTAAGATCTCTGGCCACCTTCGTCTCTAGGCTCTCCAAGAACATAAAGCTCGTGGGAGCAGACTTTCCTTTCCAGCGGCGCCTCAGACTCGAACTCGGGAAAGAGATCCAGCACTCCAAGCCCGTCAACATATCTACCGAAGATAACCCCGCCTGTCACATTCCTATGACCTGGCAGCTGGCATTTCTCAATCATGACGACATCAACACCCTCTCGCGCCAGGGTCACCGCTGCGGCAGAGCCCGCTGGCCCGGCTCCCACTATTGCTACGTCAAATTTCTCGGCCATGCTAACCACCATCTAGGAGCTGACGTATCCTCGGGAGGACCCTGTAAAGATCCTCTTTGATGGCGTAGTGGGCCAGCTCAAATATGGGTGCGTTCCTATCACAGTTTATCGCGACAATTCTTTTGGATTTGATCATACCAACCTTATGTTGGACGGCGCCACTAATGCCGACGGCTAGATATATTTCAGGTGAGACGGTCTTGCCAGTTTGGCCCACCTGCCTCTCAGAGGTTATCAGACCCTCAAGCTCTTTCAGCTCAGAATATATCAGGGCCCTTGTGGCTCCTATCTCAGCCCTAAGCCCATACTTCTCCCTCAACAGCTTAACAATATCGCTCGCCAGCTGGAAGGCCTCCCGTGGGTTCCTCGGGTTTCCCTCCGCATCCCTCAGTATCCCAAGCCCCAGGCTTATTATAACTTCGGCGCCCTCAAGATCTATGGCGCTCTTAGGCCTTCTGGTTTCTCCTATGATCTGGACTTGAAAATCCTCTTCGACAGGCTGCGGGTTAAACCTTACCAGCTCACCTCTCCTCTTGGGATCCATCCGCAGTGGTTCAAAGTTCCCAGGCCGTATGCTTGCTATCTGGGGTCTGTGTCTCGGCGTGTATATTTTTGCAACCCTCGTGGCAAAGTCCGGCCTAATCTGGGCCAATACATTTTTGTACGTTGTGTTGGTGGGCCCAAAATAGTAGTCCTCAACAGCAAGGTCTATGTTATCTGTTGCAAGACCCGTGCCAACCCTATAGGCTACTCTAGGCGATAGATCTCTCCCAAGCTCATCGGCCACAAATAGGAAGGCATAGGGCTTCATCTTCTCAATCATTTCACAGATAACCCTCGTGTATGGGAGGCATTGATATTGTGAAAGCCACGGCTCGTCAGCGTAGACCACCATGTCAGCGCCGGCGGCGATAGCCTCATCCAAGACCTTCTCCAGACCATATCCCAGGATGACAGCAACAGCTCTCTGACCAAGCTTGTCAGCTACCCTCCTAGCCGCCGAGATTATCTCTAAGCTGGGCCGTGTGAGGCCGTCTCCGTCCCTAACACAGTAGGCCCATACATCTCTATACTGCTCTAGCGACAACCTTCAACCCTCCGAAAAGCTCGCCAATCATATCCTCAAGGGTGAATACCCTTATCAAGCCCCTTGACCTCAGATGCTCCACCAGGTCTTGGGGTAGGTTGGAAACCAGCTCACCCGCCTTGAATGGACCATATGCCTTGCCCAACCACTCAGTCCTCTCCACATCCCTTGCGAAGATAAGTGACTCGCCCACCACCTTTTGGGCCGGCGGCCGCCCCACCTCATATCCAGGGCCGACAATCGTGGGAGATCCCATGAGTCCAAGTTTGGAGGGGTCAGCTCCTATGAAGTCGGCGTTCCAAACCTCCACCTTACCCCTCTGAGGGATGTAGCCTCTGACCCTCACCTGTCTCTGTAGTGAGATATCAGGGATTTTAGGCTCGTACTCCGTGTGAACCGTTAGGAGACACGGTATAGGTATTCGGAGCTTTTGGATGATGCTACCAATAGACCTTACGGCAATCACATGATCACCATCAGGGCTAATCTCCATCTCCCTAACAAAAGCCACACTGGGTATGAGACGGCCCATCATCTGACTTAGGGCCTCGGCTGTCTGGGGACCTGTGTTCCCAGTCTCGCCGTCAGTGGTCTTCATACCGGCTATAATGATGAACCTCATAAGATTCTCACGATACTCCTGTAAGTGGCGTCTAAGATCCCCAACACCTATATCACCCCTGAGAAATCTGGGGACTAGGGAGTCCTTGATGGCGGGTAGTTCGGAGTAGATGTGGTGGGGTATGAGGCCTGAGAGATGAAGAGCTCGTGCCGTTTCACCGAGTTCAGCAGTCCCTATCGCCTGCTCCAACCTGTCCACCGCCTCAAGATGCAACTGTATTATTTTCTGTATTCCTTTGGCCAAGGTATAGGATGTGGCCCAAGTATCTGCTCCAGCCATACGTCTATCGCTCAACAATATGTTCTGATCTACGCCTCCAAAGCATATTCTCGGTACGAGCCTGCTATCCTCTTTCGGCTCATAAAGCTCCTTCATTATCGGAACTATCTTAGGCTCAGGTCCCATGCTTAGGCATATCAGCTTCCCACCCACCATCCTCTTGATATAATAGGCGGCCTCGATGGCCTTGGCGTCATGGGGGTTAAGCACGAGCTCCATTTCCTCCCTCTTCAGAACACCTGAAACAGTTTGAACCTGGGTAGTCCGAGCTGGAACCCCCTTTACCAGTGTGATTATCAGCATCTAAATCCCCATTCTTGCCTTTTAAGTCACTACTTAAACCCATTCTCAACAATTAATGCGGTATCCTCGTCAACGACTATCTCGACGCCGCCAAATCTGTCCCTCCTCACAGCTGCCATCAATATCCTCAGTCTACTTCCCTCGGGCACCGGCTCCAGTTCCCTGGTCTTCGCACCCCAGACTGTAGCCGGATAGATCCTGTCATCCACTTTAATCCATAGGCTGAGGACCCTCATATCACCATATCGTGTGGCGGCTATCGAGGTCGGCCCCTTTCTAGCCAGTGATCCCTCAAATAGGATATCCCTCCTGAGATCGCTAATACTTTCCAGCTGAATTCTGGGTTCTGGGATGTCTTCATAGTCTCCAGCCTGCAGCGGCTCCACATCCCTAAAATATATGTGGGGTATCCCATTCCAGTTCACGGTAACCGTGTCGATTGCGTTGAGACACTCTCCTACCTTGAATTCGGCCTTGACCCCCAATCGCAACAATCTCGTCCCATCGGTGCATATGGTGATCCGATCGTCTGCGTAGAGGATCTTCAGTCTTTTCCCGCCCTTTATCCGCTCCAGAGCTGCTTGGGGTGATGTCCAGCCTTCACCATTTATTCGGTGAATGGTTGTCCGATTTGTTGAAGAGAATCCATCACCGTCTCGCTTCAAAGACGTTATCAGGACTGTATCGCCGGTTCCAAGTCCTGAGACCATACTGGACAGGTCTCCCCACAACGTGAGCGGATAGGAGCCAGACTCATCTCCCACGACAAGCCTTGCAATGGTGCGGGCGAAGTCACCCCGTCTTATCATTTCAATACCACAGTTAAACAACACCACGCATACTATATCATATAATGCTCCATCACCCATTCCCACCTGGCTGGGAGTCTTGAAAAATGTACGGAGTGGCGGAGGCTCCGGATCTCCACCGCCTCTCTCAACTTTAGCCCCATCACCTCCAACAAGCTCCAGGGATCCCGTAAGCTTGTCTATAGAGGCCTGGAATCCTGAGAGACCAAGCACCTCGCCAGGCCTGAGGTCATCGCCAGCATCACCCCAGAGAAGGGCGCATACCGTGCCTGTCCTATCTCCAATTCTGAATATGGTGAGTGTCCTCCCGCCTTTCAGGCTTGACCTCCTGAAGCCTAGTAGACGTCCGAACAGCCTAATATTCCGAAGGCCCGGGGTGAGATTCGCTATCTCGGTCACGCTGAAGTCTCTCGGTGTTAGGCTCTCCCAGAGCCTCTCCTCTTCCAGGATTATCAGGAGGGCGCCAGCCCTTGTTAAGAAAGGATTTCTCGCCAGCCTCTCATCCACCATCCTGAGAAGCTCCTCACGGCTGAGCCCGCTCTTTCTCTTCATAATCTCCTCGATCAGGTCTTCCTCTGTTAGCATGACTAGGTCCCGTAAGACCATGACTTTAGATATGCCTCCTGCTCCGCTGTCAGCTCCTCAATCTCCACTCCCAAGCTCCTCAACTTTAGCAGAGCCACATTCCTATCGACTGCAGGAGGCACATCATATACTCTCCCGGTCATGCTTTCATGATTCTCAGCTATGTATCTTATTGACTCGGCTTGGATGCTGAAGGATAGGTCCATGACCTCTGAAGGATGTCCTTCGGCGCAGGCAAGGTTTACCAGCCTACCCTCACCCAGCAATATGATCCTACGACCGTTCGCTAATCTGTATACATCAACCCCTGGTCTAGGTCTCTCAACTGCGACCGCAATCTCGGACAACCCTGTCTTATCTATCTCCACATCCATATGACCCGCATTAGCTAGGATGGCTCCATCCTTCATCCTCTCAATATGCTCACGTCTTATCACCCTTATATTTCCAGTTGCGGTTATGAATATGTCACCATAGGTGGCCGCCTTAGCCATACTTGTTACGTTGTATCCGCTCATGTAGGCTTGAAGCGCCTTAAAAGGGTCAGGATCCACAACAGTGACACGACCTCCCATGCCCTTCGCCCGCTCAGCTATTCCCGCACCAACCCTTCCATAGCCACATACGACTATATTCTTGCCTGCGAGCAGGATGTTGGTGCTCCTCAGTATGCCGTCAATGGACGACTGGCCAGTTCCAAGCGGGTTATCGAAAAGGCTCTTGGACTTGGCATCATTTACTGCTATTATGGGGTAGGCGAGTAATCCCTCGTTAGCCAGCGCCCTGAGCCTTATAACACCCGTGGTGGTCTCCTCAGTCCCTCCCCAAACCTCTTCGATAATATTCTTGGCCTGACCCGGCCCGAGAACGTTTGCCACAGTGGAAGCAGCCTCATCCAGCCTACCCAGAGCAACCTTATGGAGAGATGTCACGAGATCGGCACCATCATCCACCGTTATTTGGGGCCGGTAGCTAAGTGCAGTCCCAATCGCCTCATAGTATTCAACATTGCTCATACCCCTGAAGGCATATACAGGCACTCCCTCCGACGCTAGGGCAGCGGCCACGTCATCTTGGGTGCTGAGGGGGTTTGAAGCGGTGAGAACAACCTCAGCTCCACCCTCCCTAAGAGTCCTCACCAAAACGGCCGTCTCCTTGGTGACATGGAGACAAGCTGCCACTGTAATACCCTTCAACGGCTTTTCAGCAGCGAACCTCCTTCTTATCATACCGAGGACGGGCATCAGGGCCTCGGCCATCTCAATCTTCCGACCACCCTCGGCAGCCAGTGATGTATCTCTTATCCGTGGAACATGCACACAGGTGTAGAGATTTGCTTAACTTTAAATGTGACTTGAGCGATCGCCAGATGGATTGACGGACTATTTCACCGATAGAGACTCGTACACACGGCTCCTAGATATTGTCCTCGCCCAGGTTTCTAAAACTGTGACCAAGACGGGTGATAGGGCGTTGGAACTGAGGCCGCAGGTGGTGGCGGCGGCCAAGAACACGTATATAACAAATCTAGGGCAAATAGCCAGAACCCTGAACCGGGATCCATCCCATATAGCCAGATTCATCCTGAAGGAGACTGGTAGAGCTGGCGCGCTAGAGGGGGATAGGTTGGCCATGCAGGGCAGTATTACATTTGAGGAGGTGCGAAAACTGCTAGACGTATATATCAAAGAGTTTGTCAAATGTCCGACCTGCGGAGGAATAGACACGAGGATTATAGCGGAGAAGAGGTTCAGATTCCTCGTCTGTGATGCCTGTGGAGCTAAGAACCCTGTAAGAAGAGTCTAGTCAAGGTTTTTAGCAACTTAGTCGATGATAGTACGAGAGACTTGGAGACATGCTGGGTTAAGACACATTTTTCCAAGACGGGTGAGGTAGTTGTGGCCATATGCGACGTTGAGCTAATAGGCAGGAAGCTGAGACTCTCCAATGGATTCACCGTGGAGGTTGATAGAGCATTTTACGGTGGGGTGCAGGTGCCACTAGAGGACCTCGGAAAATACATATCGCAGGCCACCATAGTGAATCTACTCGGCGAGAAAGCCGTGAAATACGCAATGAAGATAGGGTTGGTTTCGCCGGAGACGGTTATAAACATCGACGGCGTACCCCATATACAGGTCTTCCTCTGAGGTGGGAATTTGGAGATCTCCCAAATGCAGAAACTCGTGGATGAGTTTGAGCGGAGAAGGGGTTGGAATAGATTTAGAGACTCCTTGGTATATGCTCATCTGGTTGAGGAGGTCACTGAAATAGGCCGGTTTATTCTTGAGAAGGAAGGGTATAAGAGGCCAGGCCTTGGACATTCCAGCTTCGAAGAAGATATGGGGAGTGAATTCGCCCATGTCCTCACACTCCTGGCCCAGTTGGCCAATAGGATGGGCGTGGACATGGAGAAGGCGTTGGAGGCTGAAATGGCGAGGATGGAGACGCGCTTCCCAGCAGACAAGTGGAGGAATGTGATGGAGAAGGATGGTGGAGGCTAGTCTCTTCCTTTCCTTATACGTGCTAGTATCTCCTGTGCTTTATCAACCCTAACGGTCTTCTCTCTAACCATCTCCTCAGCTACCAAGTCTATCTCGTCGCCTTCGGCTCCAGCCATGACGGCTATATTCTTAGCATGGAGGGACATGTGCCCGGCCTGGATCCCCTCAGCCGCAAGGGCTCTAAGAGCTGCGAGGTTCTGAATAAGACCGACAGAAGCCATCACCTCGGCCAATTCCCGAGCAGTCTTTACACCCAGTATCTTGAGAGCCAGCCTGGCCAGTGGATTGGTCCTAGTGGCCCCTCCAACGATCCCGACAGCCAGGGGGATCTCAATAGTGCCATAGAGGTTTCCCTCAGGGCCTATATCCCATGTGGTGAGTGGCTCATATCTTCCTGTACGGCATGCGTAGGAGTGGGCCCCGGCCTCAATAGCCCTCCAGTCATTGCCTGTGGCTATCGCTACAGCGTCTATCCCGTTCATGATGCCCTTGTTATGGGTGGCGGCCCTGTAGGGATCTCCCTTAGCGAAGGCGTAGGCCTCATAGATTCCCTGAACAACCTCCGCACCGCCCACAGAATCGGCCGGCACCCTCGTCCAAGCCCTCACAACCCTCCGATCCGCAAGATTCGATATTATCCTGAGCCTAAATCTTCCACCCGCCAGTCTAGCCAGCGTAGGGGCCACCGCCTCACACATCGTATTCACCGCGTTTGCACCCATGGCATCACGGACATCAACTATCAGATGAACTATGATCATCTTACCAGCTGGTGTCTCTATGATGCGGACCTCTAGATCCTTGGCTCCGCCACCAATCCCAACCAGTACAGGATCACGTTCATTGGCGATCCTGAGAATCTCATCCTTATTTTTGAGAATCTCAAATCTAGCTGTCCATACGTTCTTCACATCAACCAGCTGAACCTGACCTATCATCAGCTGATCCCCAGAGATGGCGCTTATACCACCGCCGTCCCTAGCCATCTTCGCCGCATTAGACGCTGCAGCCACCACAGAGGGCTCTTCAATAACCATGGGGATTAGATAATCGGTACCGTTAATCAGGAAGTTGACAGCTATTCCCAGTGGCATTGTGAAGATTCCAATGACATTCTCTATCATCCTAGAGGCTGTGGCCAGATCCATTTTCCCATTCTTTATTATTTCAGCCTCCTCTTGGGTGATCCCAGTCTTCTCCGCCACCAGCCTGAGTCTAGAGTGTACATCCAGCTTGTAGAAGCCCTGAATCCTAGAGCTATCTACCATACTCCATCACATCTATCAGTCCTACCCGACTCCCGAAGACTATAAGAGTTTCGCCTGGGATTGGGCGCTGGGGAATATAAGTGTCAGGGCGGCACCCAACGCAGCATATCTCGACGCCACAGCATCGTCGGCACCTGCGATTATTATTACATCACCCTCTTCTGGCTTTAGAGTCTCCAGGATTTGCTTGGCGAATTCGGGCCGCTCCTTCGATAGGTTAGCTATCCTAGGCATGTGAAGTCCCTCTCTATCATATGTTAGAACGAGGGCTTCAGCCGCTCCTAACCTTATAGACGCATCCCTCTGGGGTATACCGGTTGTCACATGGCCGGCGGCACCCTTCACCACCGCCGCCACATTATGCGGAGACCTCCATGGCATCGCTATCTTCAACTCCATTAGCGATGTCATCCTAGATCTGAGGTAAGAGTCTAGCTGCATCCCCTTATCAGACAGGCTGTAGCCGCCCTTAGCGGGAGTCACCAAGCCTAAACCTCTCAGTCTCTGGAGCATAGTCCTCACCGACCCCTCGCCGAGAGATAGTAGCTCAGCTAGTCTCTTCCTCCCGATCGTTCCGTGACTCCTAATGATCTGGATGGCATATATTACATGGACTTTGGTGAAGGCTGGAAGAGGCCCCCTTGTCTCAAGTCTCCCAATCTGCTCCAGTATATCCGCGATATCATAGTTCAAGGCTGGAGAGCACCCTCTCCCTGGGTGAGTCGTCCAAGTCATCCATATCTTGTCCAACACCTGCGAAGAGCAATGGCTTCCCTGTCACATGTGCTATGGAGAGTGCAGAGCCGCCCCTAGCGTCTGCATCCAGCTTCGCTAGAATCACATAGTCTATGCCCACAACCGTGTTGAACTGTCTCGCCTGCTCAACAGCCGCGTTGCCTGTGAGCGCATCACCTACATACACTACGAAATCGGGGTTCAGGACCCTCTTCATCTTCTTCATCTCCTCCAAGAGACCTCTGTCCACCTCGGTCCTCCCTGCTGTATCCACCAAGACGAAGTGGGCCCTTATAGATCTGGCCTTGTTGACAGCGTCAACAGCCACAGCTGTGGCATCCGCTCCATAGCCCTGGCTGACAACTATGAACTTCTCTCTAGCACCTAGGGTCTCAAGCTGCTCTATTGCACCAGCCCTGAAGGTGTCCGCTGAAGCCAGTATTACAGCATACCCTCTAGCCCGTAGATACGTCGCAACCTTGACTATAGTGGTGGTCTTGCCTGAACCGTTAGGGCCTACGAACATAATGATGGTTGGCTTTCCAAGTTTAACGTTCTTTTCAGCCCTCTCCAGTATGGTTCTCACGTCAGCCTGACGCAACATATCACCCACCACCTCCCTCAGTATCTCCCGCACAGCCGTCCTATCCCTTGAGAAACGCTTAACCCTCACCTCCTCAAGCCTCTTCCGTAGGCGGCCCACTATAGCCTCGGCAGCCTCCACCGCAACATCGTTGGCTATCAGTTGGTTATGGAAACTCTCTAAAGTATCTACTATCTCCTCGTCTGAGAGACCCTTAGTAGTTATCTTCTCGGCCAGGTCTTTAAAAACACTCTTCAGCCCTTGGAGCATCCTAGCGACCTTCCTGCTGCTGTGCGAGGACTGCGTTTATGAAGCGGCGGAGCTCCTCAGCCCTTGCCACATACTCACTAGCCCTTCTCGATAGGCTCTCCCTAGCTTGCTGCAAGCCCTGACTCCTCTTGGTAAGTATCTGCTCACTTTCTTCGAGGCTCTTTTCAGCGAATATCTGGGCGCCAAGGTTAACATGGAGGCTCTCCGGATTGGATAGCTGAACCCTGGCGAAAACACCGGCACCCAAAGGTATGAGCAGGCTGTAGGGGCCGGTGTTCTTCTTGATTTCCTCGATGAATCTCACGGCGTTCTCATGCTCCTCTATCGATCGTTCGATATTTAATATCCTTACATTAAGATCAGCTACTACCCGCTCAAGTGTCTGGAGCTCCGCCAAAGCTCTTGCCAACCTATCATCTGATGACATACCGTCAACCCATTAGTACACGGTCTAATAACCATTATTGGCTGAACACCCTTGTTATGGTCATGAGCTCAGGGCCTGTAGTCCTGGACCCGACTACAACACCCCTAGAATTGGCTACTATACTGGATCTCACGTATTTAAGCCCCCCATTGACCGTCCCAACCATTACACCCACCTTAAGTATATCCGAGAGGGTTGCTATATCATCGTCATCAGCATCCACATGTGCTAGACAGCCCAAGTTCGTCACAGCCGCAAGAGATCCGACATAGCTCCTATCCGCCAACTTCATAGGCACAGCCTCAACCCCTAGAATATCCTCTACAAGCTTTAGATTCTCCCTTCCCAAGAGATAGCTTATCACAGCACCCTTGTCATTACACAGTATCAGGTTTCCCACAGCTGTCAACTTGGTCTTAAGGGTCCCAATATTCACATCACCCAACCCTCTCCTTAGGACCTTAAGCTCATCATTTAGAACCAGGCCTGAGACTACAAGCCCGTTGGAGTTGCCGGCTACGAAGGGTGATACCAGTATACTTCCAGCTAATGAGACCGGTATGGGCGAGAGGCCGAATACGGCCTCGAAGACCCTCTGCTTCGACTGGTTAACTGAACGGGATATGATCAGATATTTGTCGGTAGCTAGGGCGAAGAGCCCGACCTCCGCTGAGCCAAGCACCGACTCCAGCCTGACCCCCATAACCTACCTACTCTTCCTCCTCCCCGCCCTCGCCTTCAAGCCTAACGGTCACAGT
>Ga0272449_1001578_pt1 | contig 23027 bp, 23 predicted proteins | sample YNPCB0241_FD_198679 | JGI IMG/M metagenome (GOLD analysis project Ga0272449, IMG submission 198679) | Hot spring sediment microbial communities from Yellowstone National Park, WY, United States - YNP-CB-024-1 | ecosystem: Environmental > Aquatic > Thermal springs > Hot (42-90C) > Sediment... | reverse complement strand
CGTGGTTCTCGTCAATCGGCGCTCCGGTGAGGAGGCAGCGGAACCGCCAGCGCTTCGGGTGAGTCTTCGTCCCCGCCTTCACCGAGTCGCGGTCGGGCGGGGCGCCGGTGCGCACGCGGAAGCGCCACCTGGGAGCGCGGCCATCTTGGCCGCCTTCTTCTGCGGGCGAGACGCCCGCGCTCCGAGGCCACTCCACCACTGGCTCGAGCCAGGCCTCGCTTCCCTTCTTGCTGGAAAGCCAGAAAGTGCTCATGAGCGGCACAGGTGCTCCGCGGGCTGCCGGGTTCGGGCTCGGCACCGTCCGCGCCCAGATCCAGGCGATCACAGGGAGTTCCTTGCCCACGTAGGGCTTGAGATGCGGATGCTCGGCGGCCATTTCCGCCGTCACCTTCACCGGAGGGTAGAGGTGGCCGATCCGCTCCCGCGCCCGCCCCAGGACCAACCGGCCGTAGTAGCGCACGTCGGCCGCCAGGCCGGCGGAGCCACGCCACCCTGGGAACGCGGGCCTCCGGCCCGCATCTTCACAAGCGGAACTCCATTTCCAGTCCCCCGGCTTCTCTACCAGCCCTGCCTTCACCGGATTGTTTCGGATGTATTCTCGAACGGCAGCCAAGTGCTTCTCGTCGCGAATAAACCGGTCGAAATAGTCCGGCATCCAAAATTCCCCTGCCCTTTCCAGTATCCGGTTTGCTTCTTTCGCCGTGAACGACTTCCAGGAATGCACAATATCCCCGAGGCGATACCCTTGGAATGGCTCGACGAGTACATGGACGTGGTTGGGCATGATCACCCACTCCAGGAGGTGGTACCTTTCGCCGTCGAAATGAAGAAGCGCGTCCTGTACCAGCGCTGCAATGCGTTCATCGCGGAGGTAACAGGCCCCGTGTCCAGCATCTTCGAACTCAGCGATACGTTTGCGTAGTTCGATTACACGAGGGTCAGCTGCCGGAAGCGATGACTCGCACTGCAACTCTTTTTTCCATTGTTCGATCAAATGTGCTGGAACGCTGTCGTGAAGTCGAAACGTGAGGAATTGCACCAAACCCGGTTGATCCAGGTGGGGTAGGTAGCCTCGGGAGTGCCATTGTTTGTGCGGCCGAGACGGCCGCGCTCCCAGAAACGTGGCCTCCGGATTCACGGGCGGCCAATCGGCCCACCGGGGCACCAGCTCCAGGTAGCACTTGTTCAAGAGCACCGCCACCGGATTGAGATCGCCGGCATAGGCCTCCATGCCGAGCCGCGCTGCCTCAAGTGGAATGGAGCCCCCTCCGGCGAAAGGATCGAGCAGGGAAGGGAGCTTTCCATCGCAGTACTTGAGCATCTCCGCCCGCGCCTCGGCGTAGACCTCCGGGTGCTTATGGATCTGCTTTGTCATCATCCGCCGGATGATCCCGAAGAGCCGCTCCCGTTCCCGCTCTTGCGCCTCCTCCGTGGGGAACTTCTCCGGGTGACTGGAGGGGTCGTCCACCACCGAGGCGAAGAGCACCACCCGGGCCACCGGCAGCGGCAGCCGCGCCCACCAGTGGTGGATCCCCTTGGGATGCGCCCCGATCCCCGGCATCTTGTCGTACGCCGAGGCATCGTTGATTTCCGGCAGCGGTAGCGCGACCTCGATCAGCTTCTTTGTCATCCTTTCCACCTCAGTTGCAGCAGCACGGCAACGTTCCCCACCGCACCCAGCGCGTTTCCCGAAGATAGAGCCGCACAGCCTGCTTCGGACGACTGCCCTTACGGCATAGGGTGCAGAAACGTTTCCCAGCAGCGCTTAAGAACTCGCCGCACGGCCGCACTCGCGAATACCCGTCGCTTCGCACCCAGACCATCGGCTTGCCCACTCTGCCGTAGGCATCGCGATTGTCTCGCGATCCGTGGTGTGGCGCCGTCGCAACACTCCACTCCTGCACACGCTCCAGTCCCATGCCCTTCAAATCAGAATCCCCAGTAAAAAGAACGCCCGGCTCTCCGTCCAACCCTTCCAGGTAACAGACGAGACTCTCTCGATTCACCGTTGTAAGATACAGGAGGCGCCAAAAAGTTTCCGCGTCTCTTCTGTGGGCTACAGGCGCTATGCGCTTCACATTCCTACCGCTGAGCGGGATCAGCGGACACCCCGATACCCCAGCGGCGCGAAGAGGAGCATGCCGAAAACAGCGGACCGGTACACCTCGGTCCAGGGCCAGCCGCGCCAGTTCCAGTAGCCGTCGCATGTCCTTCAGCACGGTACTCAACAAAGCGTCGCGCCTGTCGCCATACCAATAAAGGAAGGGCCATCTCCAACCCCCTGTGATAATCTGGGGCGTCACCTCAAGGTACTCTTCTATGGCCGGGACGACATCGCTGAGCGCAGAGCTGGGGCAAATCGGGCCCGCATCGCCCTCCGCAGCAGATGCCTCTTCTGGCTCGCCTTCGAGCTGTCTTCCTAGCGACTCCGGAAACACTGCTTGCCAAGCCTCTTTCTGCACATCGCCTTCCCCTTCCCCCGGCAGACGCTCAAGCTCGAGTTTCTCAGACTCAAAACGTTCCCAGACGAACCGCAGCGTGTGTTGCACTTCGGAAGGCACACTCTGCAGCGCGTCTACCCAGGTGTCCGGGAGCCACAGTTCTTGGCAATCCAAGCCGCTCTCAAGGAAGCCAATCACGCCTTCTGCGTGGTCGGCATCGTTGTGCGTGCAGACACGTACATCCGCGCCTCCTGACCGCGTGTACCTACGAAACAGCTCCGGCAGGGCTCTCCGCGATCGGCCTCCGTCCACGAGTACCCGGAACCCGTCGGCGCGCTCGGCGTAGAAAGCATCACCTTGGGTAACGGGAAGAGCGATGAACTTCATCTCGGCTCCTGCGCCCGGGCCAGCAGCTCCCTTAGGTCGTAGTTCACGCTCGTCACCCCGAAGTCCGGCTCGCGCCTGAAGGGCCGCCGGACGTAGTGGACACGGTGCTCGCCTCCGTCCAGGAACTCGACGATGGCCAGGATATAGTCGTCGGGCTTGTTGAGCGAGGTCAGGATCTCCTTGCGGGTCACGGTGACCGTCTCCGCGCCGGCGACCCGGCCCTTCACCTCGATGAACCGCAGCCTCCCGGTAAGGGGGTCGCGGCTCTCGATATCGTAGCCGATCTGCTCCCGTTCCCGGTCCACGGGCTCGTAGCCCAGCCGGCGCTCGACCTCCATGACGATGGCACGGGCCTTCTCCGCCACGGCCTGGGTGTCTGCGGTCTGGCCGTCCACAGGCACCGGCTCGCCGCGCATCTTCGCCAGCAGCCCCGCTGGCACCACCACGAACCCGCCCATGACCACGGGTGGAAGGGGCGAGATCTGCGCCTCCAGGTCCAACTGCTCCATGCGCTTACGAAGCCGGGCCGCCAGCTCGTCCGCCCTGCGGCGGGCCTCTTGGGAGTTAAGGCGGGCGTTGGGCTTGCCTGCCTGCTCCTGCAGCCTCAGCTCCTCCGCCCGGTGGTCCCAGTAGGCGATCTCCTTGGTGAGCCGGTCCTTCACCGCAGCTCGCGTCTTTTCGATCCATTCCAAGCGTCGGCGTCGGACCTCTCCCAGGTGCTCTGGCACCACGCGGGCCACAGCGTACTCCATTGCCTTCATCTCCAGGTCGCGGGTGATCCAGGCGCACTCCGGCAGGCCGAGGATCTCTTCAGGATCGGGTTCTTCTTCACGCAGGGGTCGGTAATCCAGGTACGGCGCATAGGCCGCGTCGCGGGGGCCCCCGTCCGGGTCCAGTTCCACGTACAGCATCCGCCGCGAGATTACCCGGCGCTCTCCGGCTCCATTCATACTGGCATCCTGGACGGCGTGCTCCAAGCAGAAGACGACCCTCGGTCTATCGCTCGGGTCGGACTCATCCACTAGAGCAGCACCGCGGCGCAGAAGGTCGCGGTGACGCTCCAAGGTCAGGTCCACCACAGCATCAAGGAGAGGATGGCCTGGGCAAATGAAGGCCGCCAAGGGCTGGCCTTGGGGGGCGATGAGGTCCTTCTCGAAGGTGATACGCTCGTAGCGGTGAAGGATCGGTTCTCTTGTCCCGATGAGCCGGTCGCGGTGGCGCACGGCAGCGGGCACATGCGTAACCTCGTAGCGGCGGGGTTCCCGCTGCCTCACGGTACCACCAAGACGCCGGAAGGCTTCCAGGAAGAAGGACTCGATGTAGTGGGGCTGGAGGCGCCTCGCCTCGGCTCGCTCCATGTCCTCCCGGACCCTGCGCAGCCGCTCGGAGTCGATGACCTCCTGCGCCAAGGCTCGCTCCTCGACCAGATCCCGAAGGCGCGAGGGGTCCAGAGCCTGGTCGATGGCCTGGGCGTGTCTAGCCCTCACCTCCGGCCGTTCTCCGTATCGGATGGCCTCGATGAGGAGGTCTCGAAGGGGTCTTCCCTCGAACTGCAGCTTGCCGAGGACGTCGAAGACCTTGCCTCCCAGGGCCTGGCGCGCATCCTCTAGTTTTCTGAGCAGCGTGTAATAGACGTCGCCCTCCCGGGTCTCGATGGCCACCAGGTTCCACAGGTGGCAGACCTCCTTCTGACCGATCCGGTGGATGCGCCCGAAGCGTTGCTCAATGCGGTTTGGGTTCCATGGCAAGTCGTAGTTGATCATCAAATGAGCGCGCTGGAGATTGATGCCCTCGCCAGCAGCGTCCGTAGCCACAAGCACCCGCACCTCGGAATCGTGAAGAAACGCCTCCTGAGCCTTGCGCCGCTCCTCTCTCCCCATGCCACCGTGGATCCACATCACCGCCTGCGGCCGGCCGAGGAGAGTCGAAATCCGCTCCACGAGGTAGCTCAGAGTGTCCCGATGCTCGGTGAAGATAACGAGTTTTTGATAAGGGGAGGCCGCAGGCTTGGGAGGAGCTTGACGGTACGACTCCTCTGACTCCGCGACCCGGCCCCGAAGGGCCGCTGGTGTAAAAAGCTCGCTCAATAACTTGGACAGTTCTTGCCACTTCCGGTCCTCACCGCTTTGCCGCACTAGCGAGGCCAGAGATTCGAGCCTCTTAAGGGTGGCAATCTCAGCCCGGAGTTCCTGGATGGTCCGGGCTGCGGTGGCCTGATCCAAGACCTCTTCTTCTTTTTCAGTCGCCTCGGCTTCGGGAGCTTCCTCCAGCTCCTCCAGCTCCTCTAGATCCACTGTTGGCCCCACCCAAGCGGGGACAGGCAAGGCACCCCCTCGCTCAATCAGCTCCAGCTCTCTTAGCCGACTTTCGAGCCTTTCCCGACGGCGTCGAAGGGACTGGTAGATAGCCTCGGGGCTTGACGCCAGCCGCCGTTGCAGAATAGTGAGTGCCCACCCCACCGTTCCCTTGCGCTTCTCATCGTCTAAGGCATCGGCTCGATTGAATTCCTCCTGGACATAGCTCGTTACTTCCTTGTAAAGTCGCGCCTCCAAATCTGAAAGCCGGTAAGGCACGGTGTGGGCGAATCGCTCTGGAAAGAGCGGAGTCCCATCGAACTTCACCAGGTTCTCCTTGACCATTCGCCGCATCAGGTCGGAAACGTCCACCTGGTGCACCCCATCCCTGAAACGGCCTTCGAAGCGATCCCCGTCCAAAAGCGCTAAGAAGAGTTGAAAGTCTTCCTCTTTTCCGTTGTGTGGCGTGGCCGTAAGGAGTAAAAAGTGTCTGGTGAGACCTGAAAGGAGTTGCCCCAGCCTGTAGCGCTTGGTGTAGCGGACCTCGCCGCCGAAGAAACTGGCGGACATCTTGTGGGCCTCGTCCACTACGACTAGATCCCAACGGCAATCGGGTACGCTGAGCTTTGCCTGAACTGACTCGTCCCTGGCCGTCTTGTCCAGCCGCACTATCACGAGGTCGTTCTCAAGAAACCAGTTTCCAGTGCGCGCTGCCTCCAGTTTATCATTGGTCATGATTTCGAAAGGCAATTGGAAGCGCTGGTATAGCTCGTCCTGCCACTGCTCGGCGAGATTTCCAGGGCAGACCACAAGACATCGCTGCACATCGCCTCGCACCACAAGCTCCTTTATGAGCAGCCCGGCCATTATGGTCTTGCCCGCTCCTGGGTCGTCCGCAAGGAGAAACCGAAGGGGCTGGCGCGGCAACATCGCCTCGTACACTGCCGTGATCTGGTGAGGAAGGGGGTCGAGCAGGGAGGTGTGGACTGCGAGCAAAGGGTCGAAAAGGTATGCTAGCCGGATTCGGTGGGCTTCCGAAACCAGCCGGAACAGGGCTCCATCGCCGTCAAAGCCCCAGGGCCGACTCCGCTCCACCAACTCCAGATGCGGTTCGTCGTCCCGATACAAAAGAACCTGGCCTACTCGACCCGCGAGGTCTTTGTATGTGAGCTCCAGGGCGTCCGTTCCGAACCACTGAAGGCTCACCACAGTTACTGGGGCATCAGGTAGCACGCCCCTCACCGTAGCCTTTGGTTCGAGATCCTCGAGCCTCATGATCGCCTCGGCCTTTGGACACGACTGGCCAGCGAGAAAAACACCCCTGTTTCGGCATCCCTCGATTGGGGTCCATTATAGACAAAAAGTCTTCGGCTTGACTATGTATATTTACCTTTTATACCGGTCCTGGCTTCGTGGGTGAGCTTCATGGGGGCTGATGGGACGTTCCTGGCGGCTTTGGCCTTGTGCTGGAGACTCGGGCTGAAAAGCTCCTTTGGCGGCATTGGCGGCCCTGTCGGCCAAGAGGCTACTTGGGTTTTGTCCTCGCGATTAGCCCTGTTTTTCCTGATGAAACGGACTTGATGGAACGGACTTGGACCCATACTCCCGGACCTCCAGAGATCATCAGTTTTGGGCTCAAAATTAGCTCACTTCGAGGAGGTCGTTTCATCGGAGTCATACAGCGCTTTGCGTCCGGGTTCTGGCCTTTGGGAAAGGCCCCACTTAGGCCTCAAATAGGCCTAGCTATTCCTCGAGCCTGTGGCCTATATCCTTGACGATCCCTTCTTGGGAAGGAGGTTCCCGTGGGCGCTATTCGGTGCAGCCAAGCCTCAGAGAGCACCTCCACGTTGTCCTCACTGAGAAGCCCTTTTTCCCCAATGAGCACACATCACATCCTTTCCCTCGCTATCTGGTGAAGTGGTCCCGTCCATTCACTCGAGGATGTGGATCTTGGACGTGGGGCCCAAGAGCCGATTGGCAAAAAGCAGCACGACGTTGGCCGATGAATCAAGCTCATGATCCCGGCCCCTAACACACCTCCCGAATACCTGGTTCCACCCAAGCTCGTCCCGGATGCGAAAGATGGCGAAAGCGCCCCCGAACTGCTGCCTTCTCTCGAACCAGAACTCCTCCCCCTCGGCTGTAACATTGAGTTCGAACAACTACCTCAGCTCCCGCGTGATCTTCGGCATCTCTTTCGCAGGGCACGAGGCCTTCGCGACTCGCTCTCAGTTGGCCATAGCGATGGCCCCCTCCTGAGCCATATGTCTCCGTACCGCTCCTGGGAAAGCCTTGCATAATGGGATCGTCCGATACACCCCTGGCCTCGAGAAGGGCACGATGGGCGTCCTCTAGAGTCGCTTATGCGCACTTCCCAGGGTAACATGCCTAAAGGGACCAAACCCCATTTCGGAAAGGTCCGGGTAATTGTCCTTCACCCGTCGGTCAGGGGGTATCAAGTCGCGCAACCCGTTCAAGTTATCCAGAAACGGGAACGAAACCCCGTCAAGGATGACAGCTCCTTTAAGCGCTTTCCCGGCAGCCTCATGAGGGAACAAACGCGCCTGCTGCGGACCAGCCTCCTCTTCAGGCTCCGCGCCCACAGGATGGGGAAGATACCTGCCTTCCAGCTCAACGACATGGTAATAGTCCTGGCCGCACTGGCGGCAGAACTTGACCGGGAAAAACAATTTTCCTTCGCCCGCCTGAACCTGCCCATCGAGGGAGAACTCCCGCTTGTCTCTGCTTTCGAGTGTCGAGTAAAGAGTCCGCCCCTGGGCCACGAATTGATGGAGCTTGAAGGCCACGGCCCTCGTTCCGTCCTCGCTCACGAAACTGCTTCCATGGACGAGGAGTTCCCGGACTGCCCTCGCGCAGCGCTCCTGATCGAGCCCCGTAACCTCGGATAGCCGTCGAGCCGCCTCCGTAAGGGGGCTCGGTACCCGGCGCTTCAACGACCCATTGGGCTCCCGCTCTACCCCCAACTCGTATTCGATCCACCGCATCAGGGGGTGCCGCCTGAGCGATGCTAGATCGTCAGGAAGTGGCGCCTCGAGTGACCCTCGGAGCTCTTCCACGCGAGGGGGGCCACCCTCGGTGAAGGGAGCCAGAGTCTCCTCGACGACTTGTTCGGGGCTGAAACGGTGGCCGAAGAAGCGAGTGGCGAAGTCGGCCACGCTCTGCCTGCGTTCCAAGGCGGTGGCATCTGGCCTCGAGATCATGGTGGCGCTCGTTCCGATCTGAACCAGGTCCAGGGCCGCGCACCTCTCTTTCAGACGGCGGACAAGCATCGCCACGTCTGCCCCCTGCCGGCCACGGTAGGTGTGGAGCTCGTCGAAGACCAAAAAGCGCAAGCCGCCGCCCACGCAAGGAGGTGTGCACCTCGCGGGACAAAAGCCGCGCCGAGGAGCCGGGAACCACCCCGGTGGCCTTCTCAGTATCCATCAGGCGCCGGACGAATCGTTCCCAACCCGAGATCATTTGGATCTCGTCGAAGAACCACCACACCAGCTCGCGGCCGCGGAACTGGGGGAACATGCGGTAATACTCTTCGGGGAGCGCGTCGAGCTGGGAAAGGGGCAGGTCGGCCAAGTGGTCGTCATCGAAGCTCACGTACACCGCCCGTTCGGGGGCAAGTGCCTCTCGGTGGGCCTGCTGCACCTGGCGCAGGAACGTGGTCTTGCCCACCCGCCGCATGCCGAGCATGGTTTGGACCTTGTTCTCGATGGCGGGAAGCGGTGCATCCCGTGGGGTCAGGCCTTCGAGCTTGACGGGCTCGAGACCCGCGACGAGCTTTTCTTGCAGCACCGGGTGTAACGCCGTGGAGGATAGATCACCGCATTCGTGTCCTGCTGACAAGGACACAATATGAGAATCCTGTCCTCGTCGAAAGGAGATAGGCTGACGAGCGGCACCGCAGGGTCCCAGGCCGCTAGTTCAGAGGAGCTCATGACCGCGGAAACTGCTCCCCTTTCCAAGCGCCCGCTGCATAAACGGCCCGCGCCCGTTCGTCGGCGGTGAGGGGAAAAAAAGAGGGAACGAAATCCCGGTAGTCGGCAGGGACGGAAGATGCAGATGGAAGATCGTGCTCATGGCTTTCTCTTTAGGGGAACATCGGCGGTCCTCGACCACGAGCTCGGCGACCGTCTTTTTCGTGCGCAGCCTTGCTACGGGTTTCAGGGGCTCGAGTTTCTGCCCGTTCCAGGAGAGCAGACCCGAGCGTCTGACCGCCTCGATACGCTCTTCCAGAGAGGATGCCACCGTAACGATCCGCCCTACGGGCTTGCCCCGGTAGGTGATCTCCACGATTTGGCCTGCCTTAGCCAGCCGGAGGTAATGGCTCAAGCGGCTCTTGAGTTCCCGAATGCTCACGGTGATCTCGTTCATGGTCACTTCCATACTACATTCTATTGTGGCGTAGCCATGATGTCCGTGTCCCATGAATCTTGGGTAGTCTAGGCTTTCCTGTGTCAAGGAGTGGGATGGGGTCCGTTCTTAGTGCTGATGAGACTTCTGGAGAGGAGGATACCGCCGTGAAGGGTATGTCAGTGATTGAGAGTTTACCGCAGGCATTTGAGGTTTTGGGGGAGACGGGAGTTAGTGGTCAAAAGTAAGAGGGAAATTATCGGGAAGCTGGTCGTGAGGTGCTTCAAGGGAAGCTTAGAGGGGAAAATGAAGAGTTACATTGATGGGAGGCTTGAGGAGATTTTTTCTCGTCGGGGTGTGGATCGTCTGGGGAATCCCAGCAGGCCTGGGAGGGGTTTCTCAACGATCTCTATGAGAGGGGTGGCGAAATGTGCTTGGCTACCTCCGCAAGGTGGAGCACGATGCCACCAAGAAAGACCTCGAGCAGATCCGCCATGCACCGAGCTTGAAGGAGGCCCAAAAGGCCCTGGGTAGGTTCTCTGAGCGTTGGGGGGGGAAATACCCTGAGCAGTGTGTTTGGTGGTCGAGGACGAAGAGGAGCTTTTGAGCTTCTTCAAGATCGAGGAACGCTCCTTCTGGCCCAAGATCCGAATCACAAACGTCACCTAATGGAGATTTCGGGAGGTCAGAAGAAAGACCCGTCCCATGGGGGTGTTCTGAGACCGGACCTACATGGAACGGATCCTATACGCTGTGTTCACATACGAAAACCTAAGGCAGGGAACCCTCAAACCATTCATCACCCTGACACAAAACTCTTCAGATTACCGTTCCGGTAGGCCTTCCAATGCCTCTTGTTGGAACATCCTCCCCTCCTCAAAGCCCGACAGAGGGCACTTCGGCCTGAAACTCCTCAGTGTGAGGGTCCCCATGGAGCCCACAGGAGGCCCCTTCCATCGGGCCGCTTTCCTCCCTCCACTCACATCACCTGGGAGGTCCTGGTGAAGAGAAGCTCGAACCCGGGATGCTTTGGGGAAAAGTGAGGGACGGTGACCCCGCCCTTCAATCTCCCCGAGGAGAGCCCCAGATGGAGGTATGACTATACTTTCAGCAGCCCCTCGACTCGCCTAATCGTACATCCAGGTATTGGCCACAAAGTGATCCCCGGATATAATTCGCAACAGATAGGTGGAGATTGACCCTCAGATGCCATCTTTGGGCCGAAGACATTTTCTGAAACTTCTCGGTCTTGTGGGGAGTGCATCCCTGACAGGATGTTCCTCGGAGTCTCCCAGAAGGCTCATCCCCTATCTCAATCCACCAAAGGATGTTGTGCCAGGAAAGGCCTCTTGGTACGCAACGACCTGCATGGAATGCCAGGCTGGATGCGGTCTTTGGGCCAGAAACAGGGATGGTCGGGTAGTCAAATTGGAAGGCAATCCCGCTCACCCCGTCAATAGGGGGGCTCTGTGTGCGAGGGGGCAGGCCGGCCTTCAGGGCCTTTACGATCCGGACAGGTTCAGGGGACCGGGAGAGAAAGACGGCTCGGGGGTCTTCCGAGCCCTCAGCTGGGAGGAAGCCTTCTCCAAAGCTGCCATGGAGTTAAAGGGGCTCCTATCCCGAGGGGAGGGAGAGAGGGCGGTTTTCATGACGGGCCTTCTCACAGGAAGCCTCAGGGACCTCTGCATCAAGTGGGTGGAAAAGTTGGCCCTAGGGGGGCTTGTGATGTACGAGCCCCTCTCTTACGAGCCTTTGGCGCAAGCGGCCCAGAAGGTGTTCGGAACTTGGGCAGTTCCCCATTACTCCATGGAAAAGGCTGACCTCATAATCTCTTTCGGGGCAGATTTTCTCTCGACCTGGATTTCTCCCGTGGAGTATGCCAGGAGGTTTTCGGAGTTCAGGACGCCTGAGGAAGGAAAAAGGGGGTTTTTCGTCTTTTTCGGGCCGCGGCTCTCCCAGACTGCTGCCAATGCCGATATGTGGCTCCAGGTGAGACCTGGAGCTCAGAGGTATGCTGCACTTGCCCTCCTCAAAGCTTCTTGGAAAGACAAAGAGGGGGAAAAGGCCCCATGGCCAGGAAGCGCCCATCTGGAAGCCTTTCTCGAGAAATGGGAGGAAGAAACGCTCCTTTCCAAGGCGGGTCTGAAAAGGGAAGAGTTCCATTTCGTGAGGAAGCTCTTTCAAAGGTCGAGGAGGCCTATCGTCTTATCCTCAGGTCTTGAGACTGTGGATCCTCATGCCCATGAAACCGCTTGGATCTCTCACGTACTGTGCTCTCTCAAGAAAGAGAGCCTCGAGCTCATAGATGTGGGAAGAGGATGGTCCGTCGCATCCGCAGCGAAGAGATCAGAACTCCTAAGCCTCAGGGACAAGATAGAGAGCAAGGAAATCTCCTTGCTCTTGGTTCATGGAGCCAACCCGGTTTTCTCCTTCCCCGAGTTCGAGGTGTTAGAGGAAGCGGTGCGTAAGGGTCACTTGAAGTTGATTGGTCTTTCCTCCACAGAGGACGAGACCACGAGCCTCAGCTCTCTGATCCTTCCTGCATCGAATTTTCTCGAGGATTGGGCCGATGTGGAGCCACGGCCTGGGATACGGGGGATCGTGCAGCCCGTTATGGGCACGGTTTTCGACACGAGGGGCTTAGGGGATGTGCTCTTGGAGCTCACGAGGAGGCTCATTCCGGGAGACCCTTTGGGCCATTACTCCTTCGATGGCTTCTTGAAGGAGAGGTGGAAGTCCTTCCACGAGGAGCTTGGAATCCCAGGGGGGTTCGACAGTTGGTGGGCGGAGATTCTCCGAAGGGGAGGCCAGTGGGTGGAACCTTCTTCCAGCAAAAGGTGCGAGGTGGCGAGTGTCTCACCACCCATGGAGTGGGCATCCGACGAAGGAGGGCAAGGATTCGAACTCCTTGCCTATCCCACGGTCCAGTTCCTCGACGGCCGGGGCGCAAACAGGCCTTGGCTTCAAGAGCTTCCGGATCCCATGACCCAGATAACTTGGGGATCCTGGTTGGAGATCCACCCACAAGATGCCGAAAGGCTTGGGATCTCGAATGAACAGGTGGTCGTCTTGAAAGGGTTCGGGGGAGAGGCAGAGATTCCCGCGTACGTCACCCCGCTCACGATCCCTGGTGTCCTCTCCATGCCCTTGGGCCAGGGCCACACATCCTTTGGGAGATTCGCCAAGGGGTGCGGGGTCAATGGGTGGAAGCTCTGCTCAAGAGGGGCCAACCATGTGAGCATTCAACCGAGGGCCTTGAAGGTGAAATTCGCGAACACTGATGGAAGCCTCTCCCAGCACGGCAGGGGACTCGCTCAGGGGATGGATCTCGGGGAATACCAAGAGGCGAAATCCAAAGGGCAACTACCAAAACTGAGGCTCCCTCTGCCAGAGGCTTACGACCCCAAGGAGGATTTCTATCCTCCCCACAAACACAATCTCTACAGATGGGCAATGGTTGTGGATCTGGACAGATGCATCGGTTGTGGGGCGTGTGTCATAGCGTGCAATGCGGAGAACAACGTGGCCATAGTGGGAAGAGAGCTTGTGCTTCAAGGCCGGGAGATGCAATGGATCAGAATCGAGAGGTACCTGGAGGATCATCCTCTCAAGGTCCGCTTTCTTCCAATGCTTTGCCAGCACTGCGATGCGGCACCGTGCGAGTCGGTCTGCCCTGTGTATGCACCTCATCATAGCGCAGAGGGTCTGAACAACCAGGTGTACAATCGATGCATAGGGACCCGATTCTGCTCGCAAAATTGTCCCTACAAGGTGAGAAGATTCAATTGGTTCACTTTTACGAGACCGAAACCCCTTCATCTCCAACTCAACCCAGATGTCACTGTGCGGCAAAAAGGAGTGATGGAGAAGTGTTCGTTCTGCGTTCAGAGAATAGTTGAGGCCAAGAACCGAATAAGAGGGGAGAGAAGGACCCTGAGGGATGGTGAAGTGATTCCTGCATGCGCCCAGACTTGCCCCACTGAGGCTCTGGTTTTCGGGAACCTCATGGATCCTGAAAGTCGGGTAGCTCGACTATCCAGAGATCCCAGGGCATATCAAGTACTCGGGCACCTCAACACGAAACCCGCTGTGATCTATCTCAGAAGGCTCGAGACCAGAAGAGAGGACATGGCTCCGTGAAAGATTGGCAAGCGTCCACACCAAAGAGCTACTCTGAAGTGCAGGAGATGATCCTTGGTGCGTTGAGCCCACCTGGAAGATCTTACTGGGGGGCTGTGATCCTTTGTCTTTTCGGCCTGCTCTATGGGGCCTCCTGTTGGGCCTATCAGATTCTGACGGGCATGGGCGTGGCTGGAATAAACCATCCCGTGAACTGGGGAATCTACCTTGTGAACTTCGTATTCTGGGTAGGGATAGCCCATTCAGGCACTCTCATATCCGCAATTCTCTATCTCTTGAGGGCCCGATGGAGGACCTCCATTGCCAGGGCAGCAGAGGCCATGACCGTATTCGCGGTGATGATCGCTGGTCTTTTTCCCTTTATACATCTCGGCCGGGTCTGGATATTTTACTGGATAATCCCGTATCCCAACCAGAGGGATCTCTGGCCCAATTTCCAGTCTCCCCTGGTCTTCGACTTCCTCGCCATATCCACGTATTTGACCGTGAGCAGCATGTTCTGGTACATGGGCATGCTCCCGGACCTCGCTGCCCTGAGGGATCAGTCTACAGGCCTCAAGAGGAGGATCTATGGTATCTTTTCCCTCGGCTGGCAAGGAACCCACATCCAGTGGCGTCACTATGGGACGGCATACCTTCTGTTCGCAGCATTCGCGACACCCCTCGTGATATCCGTGCACAGTGTTGTCTCGTGGGACTTCGCCCTTTCGATAGTTCCCGGGTGGCACAGCACCATCTTCGCCCCTTATTTTGTGGCTGGGGCAATTCATTCGGGTTTGGCCATGGTCTTGACCCTTCTCATCCCCATGAGGGGACTCTTGGGGCTTCAGCCGTTGATCAATGTGGGGACCTTGGAATCCATCGCCAAGACAATGGTCCTGACAGGGCTCATTGTGGGTTACTCCTATGGGGTGGAGTATTTCATGGCATGGTATAGCGGAAACATGTTCGAGTGGGATACTTTCATATGGAGGGCGTTTGGCCATTATGCACCCCAGTTCTGGGTGATGGTCGTGTGCAACGTGGCAGGTCCATTGTTGTTCCTCATCAAGGCCATAAGGACCAATCTCATCTGGCTTTTCGCCGTGGGCATCATCGTGAACATAGGAATGTGGTACGAGAGGTTCGTCATCATAGTTGGATCCATGTCCCACGAGTATGTGCCCCACGCTTGGGGAGTCTATTCTCCATCATGGGTGGAGCTGAGTATCATGCTGGGTTCCTTTTCCATGTTCCTGTTTCTCTTCCTCTTGTTCTGCAAGTTCGTCCCGCCGGTCTCTGTCTTCGAGATGAAGGAACATCTGTGGACCCATGGGAAGGCCTAGTTGAGGGGAAGGGCAAGATGAAGGAGAGACTCTTGGGCATATTCACCTCCCTGGGGCAACTGGAAGAGGCGATCCCTCTGATCGAGCGGAAGGGGGCGAAGGTCAGGACCGTTTACTCTCCCATAGATTGCAGGGAGATCCTGCAGAAGGTAGGCGTAAGAAAGACAAGCCCTGTGCGCTTCGCGACCTTGCTGGGAGGCCTTGCAGGACTGTCTCTGGGAGTTGGCTTCGCCATCTACACCTTCCTCGAGTGGAAATTCGTAACGAGCGGCAAGCCCACTCCACCGGCTGTGCCTCTCGTTGTTGTGGGGTTCGAGATGACCATTCTCTTCGGCTTCCTGAGCACCCTTCTCTGTATGCTGTTTCTCTGTGGGTTGCCCAGATTGAGAGGGTCTCAGGGTTACGATCCTCGCTTCAGCAAGGACAGATTTGGCCTCCTTCTCGAGTGCGACAGGGCTCAGAGAGAGGAGATCGAGATCTCCTTGGAGCAAGCCGGGGCAGAGGAAGTGAGGGTTTTGCGAACTCGGGAGACCTCACAGTGAAGTTGCTTCCCTTGGCTGGAATAGTGTTGGGTGCTGCTTCCTTCCTATTGGGGATAAGAGGGGAGGATCCTTCCAGGGCCTGGGGCAGCTACCTCGTGAACCTGGTCTTTTGGATGGGAATTTGCATGGGCTCTGTCACCTGGGTGGCCATAATGAACATGACCAATGCGAGCTGGGGAAGACCCCTCAAGAGACTAGCCGAAGCCCAAGTGGCCACGATGCCCTTTCTCTGGATCTTAGTTGCCCTTCTCTATGCAGGGCACCGAAGCCTGTACATCTGGTCCACTCATCCAGTTCACGGTAAAGAGAGATGGCTTGAGGCAGATTTTCTTTTCGGAAGGGACCTGCTCGTAATTGGGGCAATGACTCTGGTCTCCTATTTCTTGGTGCACCAATCAGTCAGAGCTGACGAGGAAAAACTCCTGGGAGGGGACGAGACCTCCGTGAGGCTGAGATGGCGAAGACAGATTCTCCTTTCGCCCGTCCTCGGGATTCTGTACGGTGTGGGGATGAGCGTTCTGGCATGGGATTTGATCATGTCCTTGGATCCCCACTGGGTGAGCACCCTATTCGGTGGCTACTATTTCATGGGAGGCCTTTACAGCGCCCTTGCCTGGCTGGCCGTTCTTTCTTTCCTTTTCCATCGAAGGGAAGGGATCCAAGGGAAGATCGATGGTTCTGTCTTCCACGACCTGGGAAAGCTCCTCTTCGCTTTCTGTCTGGTCACGGGGGATTTCTTCTATTCTCAATTCCTTGTCATCTGGTATGGAAATATCCCGGAGGAGACCAAGTACGTGATCCTGAGAGTCAAGACAGAGCCGTGGAACAGTGTGGCCTGGGTTGTCTTGGCAGGAGCATTCGGGATCCCGTTCCTGGCCCTTCTGAGCAGGAAACTCAAGATGAGCCCCCCACTTTTAGGGGCCACAGCCTTGGTCGTCCTGGGAGGGATGTGGCTAGAGCGTTTTCTCCTCGTTGTTCCGTCTGTCGGAGCCAGAGGGCAAATTCCATTGGGGTGGGCCGAGGTAGGAGTTGCAGTTGGATTCCTCTCACTGGAGATAATGTGCTTTAGGTGGTTCATGGAGAGGGTCCCATGGCTTCCCGTAGGGGATCCTCTGTTTGAGAAGAGATGGGGATCGCTAAGTGGAGATCCCCTCGAGGTAAGTGGCCATCTCCCGGGGTCCAACAAAGGGGGAAAGGTTAGGGGTTGAGGTGTCCAGGGTGAGGGAGTACTTTTGGTTCTTGGCCGGTGCAGTTCTAGTCTGCGGTACCCTTTACTTTTTCTACATCTTTCCCGAGAAGGGAGCAGGGATAGAGCAACCGGTTTATTTCAGCCACAGGGTTCATGCGGGAGTCAAAGAGATAAGCTGCCTTTTCTGTCATCCCTTCGCGGAAAGATCCTCCAGGGCAGGAATACCCGATGTGGAGAAGTGCTTTTTCTGCCACAAGCACATCATCCCTCTGCATCCGGAAATCCAAAAAGAGTTATGGTATCTGGACAATGGGGTTCCTGTCCCGTGGGCCAGGGCTTACTATATCCCGGATCACGTCCACTTCAACCACGAACCTCACGTACGGGGAGGAATAGATTGCCGGGTATGCCACGGGGATGTGGCCAAATGGGATAGACTTCCCAGGGTGGATTTCAAGATGGGCTTTTGTGTTGGATGCCATAGAGCCTTGGGAGCAGAGCTCGACTGCTGGCTTGCATGCCACAGATGAAGGGGACATGAGGTGAAGGCGAGGGAATCGAATGGACAGATGACTGTGAAGTCCTTCTTTCTGTCCTCGGCCTTTTGGATGGTCATGGGCACCCTTGCAGGCCTGACTGGTGCAGTGGAGCTCATAGCGCCAGATCTCCTGGGAAATGTCCCGTGGCTGGTTTTCGGAAGGCTGAGACAGGCTCACACCAATATGGTCATGTTCGGGTTCGTCGGGTCAGCCCTCCTCGGGGCAGCCCATTTCCTCGTCCCGAGGTTGCTCAGAACGCAACTCCACAGCGAGAGAATAGGGCTCTTTTGCGTCGTCCTCTGGGATCTGGCCATTGGGGTTGGGGTTGCGGCCCTCACCATGGGGTATACGCAGAACAGAGAATATGCCGAGTTCATATGGCCTGTGGATGTGGCGATATTGATAGTGCTTCTCGGTATCTTCTACAACCTCCTCATGACTGTCCGAAAAAGGGGTGAGAACCTCCTCTACGTTTCCGTGTGGTACGTGATGGGTGCCCTCATATTCACCTTCTTGAGTTACTTCTTCGGAAACGCAGTATGGGCCCCGCAGACAGGGTCCATTTGGGGAATGCCGGACGCTATCCTGGCATGGTTTTACGGGCACAACATATTGGGTTTCTTCTTCACCCCTTTGGCTGTGGCGGTGGCATATTATGTCATTCCCATAGTGACGGGCCGCCCCCTTTACAGCCACACCTTGTCGCTCGTGGGATTTTGGTCCTTGCTTCTCCTTTACTCCCACATCGGCACCCACCATCTCCTCCAAGCCCCCGCACCAACGTGGCTCAAAGTGGTTGCCATAACGGGAAGCATAGGGATGCTGGTTCCAGTGATGACTGTCCTGATAAATCTCTGGCTGACCATGAAGGGCAGAATATCGGTGATACACACGGACATAGGCGGCAAGTTCGTATTCGCTGGGACAGTTTGGTACCTTTTCACCTGCCTCCAGGGCCCCCTCCAGTCCCTCCCTTACATCCAGAAGGTCACCCACTTCACCAATTGGGTGGTCGCCCATGCCCACATGGGTGTTCTCGGCTTTGCCGGTATGACAGCTCTGGGCGGCATATATTTCATGCTCCCCAGGATCACCGGAAGGCCCATCTACAGCGAGACCCTGGCTGACATCCAGTATTGGCTTGTGCTGACCGGGATGACAGGGTTCTTCGGCATCCTCACGGCTGCCGGCCTGGTGCAGGGTCACGCCTGGCTCAACGGAGAGGTGGTTTACAGGGTTCTGCCCCAACTTCATCCATACATGGTGGCGAGGGCAGCATCCGGAATATTCATAGTGGCAGGGGCATTGGTGGGCCTTTACAACATGGTTATGAGCCTGAGGGAAGCCCGCTCGAATGTAGGCAGTGGCGACCTCACTGGACAGGAGGGGCCATGAGAATGACCCCCGGCTTCATAGTGGGAGGCTCTCTGGCAATATTTCTCTGCGTGTTCTTCGTTGCAGTCCTGCTTCCTGGAATCACGGCCAAGGACACTCCATCCGAGATATTCAGGCCAAGGACCCCTTTGGAAGAGGAAGGGAGAAAGATCTACATCCAAAATGGCTGTTCCTATTGTCACAGCCAGTACGTGAGAAATCTCGACTGGGACCTGGGCGCCCAGAGAGTGGCTCAAGCTGGGGACTACGTGTCGGACAGGCCTCACCAACTGGGCTCGGAAAGGACCGGCCCGGATCTTTCCCAGGCAGGAGGGGAGCATCCAGATGATTGGCACATGGCCCATTTCATAAATCCCAGGTTCACGAGACCTGAATCCCTGATGCCCCCTTGGGAGTTTCTGGGCAGGGAAAGGCTCTTGGCACTTACAGCATATGTTCAGAGCCTGGGCTTCAAAGACGCCGACGCGCGGATGGCCCGCCAGCGTTACTGGAAACAAGAGGCGATCAAGGCTTACGAGGCAGGGCCAGATGCCAATGTGGAGTGGCTCCACAGCCATGTGCCAGAGCCCTGGAGGAAGCTTCCCAACCCCTATCCCACAACCGAGGCCGGTCTTCTGAGAGGAAAAAGGATATATCAGAGCTTCTGCATAGGATGCCATGGCCCCATAGGAGATGGCATGGGCCCGGCTCAGCCTTATCTTTATCCTCCGCCCCTGAATTTTACGATTCTGAAGGGGAGGGGGATCTCAGGGGGCATTCTCTACTATCAGATCATGAATGGCATCACGGGCACAGCCATGCCCTATTTCAAAAGGGAACTGGAATCCGAGAAGATCTGGGATGTGGGGAACTATGTCGCTGTGTACTTCATCGGAGAGACCGACGCGGGAGGAGAACCGAGAGGAATAGAAGCCTCGTACATCAGGCCTCGCGAGGGGAAGTGAAATGTACTTCTTGGGCTGGATCGTCCTCATAATGCTGGGTTTGGGAGCTGCCCTCTGGAGCTTCCTCTGGGCCCTCGAATCCGGGCAGATGGCAGAGCAGGAGAGGGCTAGATTCCTACCCCTGATAGCCGATGGAGAGAAGAAGGGCCATACTGCGCCAAGGGGGAAGGCCAGCATTGCACCCTATTTTCTCTTGCTTGTGGGGATACTCTTGCTCGGGGCAATTGTGGCCTGTTTTGTCCTGACCTTTGGGACGAGGGGGATATAGGTCCATGCGTTTTTTCCCTCTTTTGGACATCCAGTACGTGACACTGGCATTTTTCATGGGGCTAGGTGGTCTCATTGCAATATGGCTCGCTTTCAGGGGTCACCGCAGGGAGGGAGAAGGGCAGGTGGAAGAGGGGGAGTACCCTGACGGGATCAGGATCGGAAGAGGACCGCTCCCCCCCTTGCTGGTATTGGTGTATGCTGGATTCCTTCTTTGGGCTTTAGCTTACGCCATAAAGGTGGGTATCATGGGTCCCTCCTTTTGAGGGAAGTATGGGGTGAGAAAGGCCAGGTGTCCTTGCGAAGGGAGGAGCGGCCTTCGATGCACGGGTCCAATCTGAAAGGATGGCTTCTTGTAGTGGGGCTGGGATTGCTCTTTGTATGCTGGGGGCTTTTTCTTTTTTTCACTATCGGCGATAAGGGGCCTCCCAGTTGGGATTTCGGCCTCGTGAGAGATGTCCCTGGCGAGTCTCCTTACTCAACCCGTGGGCCTCTGACTTTGGAAGAGGCGAGGCCTCAACATGTGGATCGCTAAAAATAGAGAAGATCTTGTGGCGCAATCCCAAGGGCCCGAGGCGAGAGGAATTTGGTTCATGAAGGAGAAACGGATGGGTAAAGGGAAAAGGGGGCTAGGAGTGGTCTTCTGCGTGGGCTTTGCGTTTCTGGCAGGGGGCCTCCTGGGTTGCGATTATGCCCGCATGAAGGACCAAGAGTCAGTCCGGACTTACGAGACCAAGCTTCCCTCCATGCCTTCTGGCACTGTGCCCATTGAAGGGGGTGTCCTCTGGATCTCTTCGGTGGATCCCAAAGAGATCCCCAATCCCTTGAAACCCGAGCCCCAGAACCTCCAGAGGGGAAGGGAGGCTTTCAAGAATTTCTGTTCCATGTGCCATGGCCTGAGAGGGGATGGAAGGGGCACTGTTGGCCAAAGCTTTCATCCCCTTCCCACGGATCTCCGATCTCAATGGGTGCAGGCCCTCTCTGATGGAGAACTGTTCAAGATAATTTCCCTGGGATCACGAAGGAGCCCCCCTCTGGCACATACCATCTCCGAGGAGGACAGGTGGGCGATCGTTCTGCATATCAGAGCCTTGGTGGGAACGTAGGGCCATGGGACTGTGGGATCTTCTGGGTCCGTTGCTCGTTGGCCTTGCGGGGAGCTTTCATTGCGTGGGAATGTGCGGCCCAATAGTACTTGCCTATTCGTTGCAGGAAAAAGCCCATGGCCCCCTGAGGTCACTTGCCACCAAGGGTGTTCGCAGCCATCTCCTCTTTCACTGTGGGAGAATCTCCTCTTACGCTTTTCTGGGCTGTGTTGCTTGGGCCATTGGCCACGGTGTGGAGCTGAAGGGTATCCTGGGCCACCTCAGGGGATGGGGAAGCCTGGCCGCTGGGGTCGTCATGATTGCCATGGGCCTTCTGCTTGCTGGTTTCGTGCCATCTCTTTCCTTGGGGACCGTGAGTCCTTCTGAGTCCAAATGGTCGCCGGGTTTCTGGGTAAAGAGGTGGATCGGCTCTTCCAGACCAATGGGCAAGGTGGCCCTTGGGATCGCAACGGGCTTTCTTCCCTGTATGCTCCCATGGGCCATGATAGTGAAGGCCGCTGTGTCCGATTCGTTCCCGGAGGCCCTCTCGACCATGGTGCTCTTTGGGGCCGGAACAGTCCCGAGCTTGCTTTTCCTGGGTGTGTGTGCGACGGCTGTGTCGGTGAAACTTAGGCTTGTGGGCGAGAAAGTGGCTGCTCTGGGTGTCATGGCCATGGGGGCAATGGTGGCCTACAAGGGGCTCAAAGCCATCTCCAGATTACATGGAAGCTGAACTGCAAGTCAGGTCTTCTGAAGGAGCTCTGCATGGAGAGAGGAGGTGCGACCTTTGCGGTCTTCCTCTGTCCAAGGCCAGAAGCAGGTCCTTGATGGGAGGCGAGCCAAAGGAATTCTGTTGTCCAGGATGCAAGGCTGTATACGAGATCCTGGTTTCCAAAAATGGAGAGCTGCCCCAAAAAGTGGAAAGTACAGAGCTATTTCGACTTTGCAAGGAATCCGGCCTTTTGGGGCAATCTGGGGGAAAGGCACCTCGCAGTGGCTCGGCCCCAGGGGTGGAAGCCAGCTATAGCTTGGAGCTATGGTTCAAAATTTCGGGAATGAGCTGTCCTTCCTGCTCTTGGCTTTTGGAAAGGCTCTTGGAGAAAGTCAAGGGCGTGAAAGAGGCGGAAGTGTCCTTCGGGACCGAGCTTTCTCGTATCCTGTACGATCCCTCCCTTGTCACCCCAGGGGAGTTGATGGAGAAAATAAGCTCTTGGGGCTACCAGGCCCTACCTGTCCAAGAAGGGGATGAAGAGAGAATACGAGCTCCTTTTTCCCTGAGGAGGGTTGTGGTCGCTGCCCTGCTTACCTGTCAAGTCATGATGATTTCGTGGGCCGTGTACTGGGGATTCTTGGAGGAGCTGGGTCAAAGGGCAGTGAGTTACCTCTCCGTTCCCATTTGGGTTCTGAGCACACCCGTCATTTTCTGGTGTGGATTTCCAGTGATGAGGAGAGGGATTGCGGCGATGAGGGCCTGGATGCCCAATGTGGAGACCTTGGTTTCGTTGGCTTCCCTGAGCGCGTACCTTTACAGCATGGGATCCATTTTTCGGGGCAGCCTTCACCTTTACTTCGACACTGGTTGCATGCTGGTCACCACTGTCCTTCTGGGAAGATACGTCGAGGAAAGGATGCGGGCCAAACTCAGGGATTCTTCCTTCCTGGAAATGGCGAGGCTTGGCTTTCTCAAGGCAAGGGTGTGGAGGAGAGGCCAGGAGGAGTGGGTGCCGGCCTCCCAGGTGGAGAAGGGACAGGAGATAGAAATTCGGGAAGGGGAGACGATTCCCGTCGATGGCATCGTGACCCGGGGGCAAGCAATGGTCGATAACTCCTCCCTCACAGGGGAGTCGCGGCCTGTGGCCCTGGCTCGTGGCTCGCCCGCACTTGCAGGAGCAATTGTGCTCCAGGGGAGGGTTTTCGTTTTGGCAAGCGGCCCTTGGAGTGCGAGCCTTCTGGGAGAGATGGTCTCCTCGGTGATGGAGGCCATGAGGATTCCCACTTCCTGGGACAATTTGGCTCAAAAGGGTTTGAGGTGGTTCGTCCCCGGGGTTATAGCCCTGGGATTGTCGAGCTCCCTATGGCTTGTTGTCTCTGGGCAAGACTTGAAAGATGCCTTG
>Ga0272449_1001577_pt1 | contig 23033 bp, 21 predicted proteins | sample YNPCB0241_FD_198679 | JGI IMG/M metagenome (GOLD analysis project Ga0272449, IMG submission 198679) | Hot spring sediment microbial communities from Yellowstone National Park, WY, United States - YNP-CB-024-1 | ecosystem: Environmental > Aquatic > Thermal springs > Hot (42-90C) > Sediment... | reverse complement strand
CATCCTCGAACAGCGCGCACTGCCGGCGCGTCAACTCGATCGCCCACTCCAGATCCCGCGTGTCCAAACAAGTTTCGTAGAGATCGAGCAGTCCTTGCACCAGAAACGCGTAGTCCTCGAGAAAGGCAGCGATGCCTGCCTCGCCTTGACAGCACCGGCGCAATAGCGTTTCCCCATCCCACATCCGCGCGCGCAGGAAATCCGCGCAGGCTTGCGCGGCTTCCAGGTAGCGGGGATCTTCCAGCACTCGGTATCCTCGCGCCAGCGCAGAGAGCATCAGACCGTTCCAGCCCGTCAGGATCTTTTCATCGCGCGCCGGACGCGGACGGCGCTCGCGTTCCACGCGCAGCTTGCGACGCGCCTGCTCGAGCGCGGCCGCGACCTCTTCCTCGCCGGCCCCCGCTGCCCGGGCCACTTCGTCCACGCCCAGCGCCTCGTACAAAACCCACGCCCCGCGCTCCTCCACTCCGTAGCGAGCGCAAAACCAGCTTGCCGCAGGCTCGTCGAGCGCGGCGCGAATCTGTTCCGCCGTCCACAGGTAGAACGCGCCCTCTTCCGTCTCGTCGGGCCGTTCGGGATCGGGCGCGCTGTCGGCGTCCTCGGCCGAATAGAAGCCGCCTTCGGGATCGCGCATGTCGCGCAGGACGTAGTCCAGCGTTTCCCGCGCCACTTCCGCATACTCGCGCTCGCCCGTGATCTGAGTGGCCTCCAGATAGCAGACCGCCAGCTGCGCCTGGTCGTAAAGCATCTTCTCGAAATGGGGCACGCGCCAGGCCTCGTCTACCGAGTAACGATGGAAGCCGCCGCCCAGATGGTCCCGGATGCCGCCGCGCGCCATGGCCTTCAAAGTCGCCAGCGCCATTTCCAGCGCCTCCTGGCGCCGCGTACGCTCCCAGTAACGGAAGAGAAATTCCAGCGTCGCCGGGCGCGGGAATTTGGGCGCCCCGCCGAAGCCGCCGTGCACGCGGTCGAACAGGCGCCGGCAGATGTTGAAGGCCGAATCGGCTGCCTCCTGAATGCCCGGCAACGCGGCCGCCTGGTGCGTCCCCAAGCGTCGCAGGTGCTCAATCGCCGCGGCCGCAGCCTGGCGCACGCGCTCCCGGTCCGACCGCCATGCCTGCGCGATCCGCTCCAGCACGTAGCGAAAGCCCGGCCGCCCGTAGCGATCATCCGGCGGAAAATAAGTGCCTCCGAAGAATGGTTCGCCCTCGGGCGTCAGAAATACCGACATGGGCCAGCCGCCCGAGCCCGTCGCTGCCTGTACGAACGCCATGTAGAGGCGGTCTACATCAGGGCGCTCCTCGCGGTCCACTTTCACAGGGACGAAGTAGCGGTTCAGCAGCTCCGCGATCTCCTCGTTCTGGAACGACTCGCGTTCCATCACGTGGCACCAGTGGCAACTGGAATAACCCACGGAAAGAAAGATGGGCTTGTCTTCCCGGCGAGCAATCTCAAACGCTTCGGCCGACCACGGAAGCCAGTCCACCGGATTGTGCGCATGCTGGCGCAGATAAGGGCTTTTTTCGTGGATCAGCCGATTCGTGTGTGTTGCCATCCGGTTCCGGGCCTCACTATCGAGATGATGCCCGGGGCTTCCCGGATGCGTCTTCTATGCTTTGCCGGCCTGGGCCTTGCGCGGCTCGGGCAGATACCCCGCCTCGCGCAGCTGCTCCAAAATGACCGCCAGCACCGCACGGGCGCTCTCCGGCGCCGGTCCCACGGGACGGCGGCAGCGACCCGCCGGGATCCCCGCCATCGCCATCGCTTCCTTGACGATGGACGGGAAAGTCGCCAGCGAAAAAGCGCGCCGCAGCGGCTCCACGAGCGCCTGGAGGCGCGCCGCCTCTTCCCGGTTGCCAGCTTCGAAGGCCCGGTAGAGATCCACGAATGCGCGTGGCGCCACGTTGGCGCAGGCCGTCACCGCGCCGACGCAGCCGCGTTCCAGTCCGTCCAGGATCATGTGGTCGCGCCCGATGAAGACCTTCAGGCCACAGGCGCGGTACTCTTCGATCCGCTCGAGCTGGCCGCTGGAGTCCTTCAACCCGACGAAGTTGGGCGCCGCATCCGCCAGTCGCCGCGCCACCTCCGGCGTGAAGTCCACTCCGGTGCGTTCCGGGATGTTGTACGCGAGCACGGGCAGGCGCACGCTGCGGCAAACTTCGCGATAATGCTCGAACAGCTCGTCGGGGCTGGGCCGGACATAGTAAGGCGTGATCACCACGATGAAGTCTACGCCGTCGGCCTCGGCCCTCTGCGCCATGCGAATCGTCTGCCGCGTCGTCACAGCGCCGACGTTGGCGTACACGGGCACGCGGCGCGCCGCCGTTTGCACCGCGAAACGGATCGCCACCTGGCGTTCCTCGTCCTCCAGTGCGAAGAACTCCCCCTGGCCGCCGGTGACGAACAGGCCGTGTACGCCGGCGCCGATCAGCATCTCCAGAATTTCCTGCCAGGCCCCGTAATCGATGCGCTCGTCATCCTGAAACGGGGTCACTACGGCAGGGACGATTCCCCGCATCCGATCCGTCATGATGATCATTCTAACCCCGGCGCGGTTACCCTCCCCATCACGCCTGCTCCCATCCGGACCGCGAGCAAGCTGGTAATCTGAGAATGATGCCCTGGGACGAGCGGCAGTGGGGCGGGCTGCAAGACCGGGTTCATCGCGATTTGCTGAGGGCCGCTACGCCGGAACAGGCCTGGGACATCCTCGTGAGGGCCGCTCGTCGCGTCCTCCGCACTTACAGCAGCAGCTTCTTTCTCGTCACCCGCTTCCTGCCCGCGCCCAAGCGCGCCTGCGTCGAAGCCACTTACGCCGCCGTCAGGTATCCGGACGAAATTGTGGACACCTTTTCCCTGCCAGCGGCCCGTAAGCTGGAGCTGTTGCGGGACTGGCGCCAATGTTACCTTGCCGCCCTCGATTATTCCGGCGTCCGGGACTCGGTCCAGGCCGGGATCCCCTGGATTCTCGCCGGCTTCGCGCATGTAGTAAGACGCCATGGCATCCCTCCTGAACACTATCTCGCCTTCCTCGACGCCATGGAACGCGATATACGCCCGGCCCCTTTCGCCGATTTCGAGGATCTGATAGGCAATTATGTCTACGGCTCAGCCATCGTGGTGGGTTACTTTCTCACTTATATCTATGGCGCCGCGCCGCCGTCGGCCCGCACAGACGCGCTAGCTTGCGCCCGTGAACTGGGAATCGCCCTGCAACTTACTAACTTCGCGCGCGATGTGGAAGACGACCGCCTACGGAGCCGTCTCTACGTGCCGTTGAACTGGCTCGCGCAGGACGGACTCACGGTAACGGAAGCTTTCGATCCTGCTCACAGCGCCCGATTGCGCCGCGCCGCCCGACGCCTTGCCGCGGAAGCCGAATCCCGCTATCATTACGCCCGCCGAAATCTCGACCGCTTCTCGCCCGACTGCCGCCCCGCCATCCTCGCCTGTATCGAGGTTTACCAGGCCGTCAATCGAAGATTGCTGGACGGCCAGGGCGACGCCGGCCGCCGCGTCCGTCTCAACGCCTTCGAGAAATTCCGGGTTCTGCCGCCGGACAAGTACTGGCGCGTACCGCTGGCTTATGCCGGCCTCTTGTAAGTCATGAGTTCGTCCCCCAATCCTCGTTCCCCCAGACCCCATCCACCGGTAACCGTGATCGGCGCCGGCCTCGGGGGCCTCAGTGCCGCCATCCACCTGCGTCTGGCCGGCCATCCCGTGCGCATCTTCGAACGCAACCCCACACCCGGAGGGCGCGCCAATCGGCTCGAACTGAACGGCGTCTCCTTCGACACCGGACCTACCCTGCTGAATTACCCGTGGGTGTTCGAAGATTTATTCCGGCGGGCCGGAAGAAACCTCGCTGACTATGTAACCCTGCTCCCGGTGGAACCCACCGTGACTTACTGCTGGCCCGATGGCCGGCGCCTTACTCTCAGCCGCGACCGCGAAAGGCTGAGGCAGGAGCTGGAAGGCTTCCAGGACGGGGCCGGCGCCGCCCTGGACCGCTTCTTTGCGGACGCGCAGGAAAAGTTCCGCATCGCTTTCGAAAAACTTATCCCCCGCAATGAGGACCACTTCCTGCGCTATTTCGGCGCGCTTTCCCTGGCCGAGTTCCGCCGCACCGCCTTGTGGCGCTCCATGTACCGCGAACTCGGCCGATTCTTCCCGAGCCGCTATATCTGTGAAGCGCTCGGCAGTTACGCCATGTATCTGGGCGGCTCGCCGTTCCAGTTGCCCGGGACCTTCTCCATCCTGCCCTACGGCGAACTCGCGCACGGGCTCTGGCTTCCCCGCGGCGGCATCTACGCCTTGGTGGAAGCGATCGTGCGCCTGGCGCGTGAGATCGGCGTCGAGATCGAAACCGGCTGCGCCGTCGAGCGCATCCTCACTGACGGCGACCGCGTGCGGGCCGTTCGCCTGGCCGGCAAAGACACCCTGCCCGCCGAACTGGTGGTTTGCAACGTGGACTGGCCCAGCGCCGTCACCGAGCTGCTCGGCGAGCCTCCTCCGCGCCTGGCTATGTCCCCCGCCGTCGTGACGTATTATTGGCTCGTGCGCGAGCGACCGGCAGGCCTCGGCCACCACACCATCTTCCTGCCCGGCGATTACCGGGGCGCCTTTCGTCACCTGCTGCGCGGGCGCGGCCTGCCGCCCGATCCCGCCTTTTACGTGGCTGCGCCTCCGCCGCCGAACAACACAACTCCCGCATCGCGGCAACCGCTGTTCGTCCTGGTCCCGACGCCGACGCTGAGCCGTCTGGACCAGGTGGACTGGACCCAGGCGCTCGCCACCCTCAAAGAACATATCCTGCGCCGAATGTTTCAATCGGGATTCACTCTCTCGCCCGCCGCCATCCTTTCCGAGCGCATCTGGACGCCCCACGACTGGCAGCAACGTTTCCGTCTGTTCGACGGCTCGGCTTTCGGAGCCGCCCACACCCTCACCCAGATCGGTCCTTTCCGCCCCCGCAACTACAGCCGCCGCGTGCGCGGCCTGTATTTCGTCGGCGGCAGCACCAATCCCGGCGCCGGTCTGCCCATGGTCGTCATCAGCGGCAGGCTCGTGGCCGAAAGAATCGCCTCCCATGTACGTTGAGCGCTACGGCGCGGGTCCCCGGCTCTGGCTCGGGCTGCACGGCTGGAGCGGCGACCACCGCACTTTCGAACCGCTGGCCCGCTATCTGCCGGAAGGAGTCGCCCTCTACGCACCCGACTTGCCGGGCTGCGGCAAAAGCCCACCCCCGGGGAGCTGGACGCTCGCTTCGATCCTCCGGCAGTTGCTCGATCTGGTCGCTCGCCTCGCTACCCCGCCCATGGTCGTCATCGGAAACTGTAGCGGCGCCATTCTGGCTCTCTGCCTCGCACAGCAACTCCGCCGCCAGGGCCGCTCCGGCGCGATCGAACGTCTCGTGCTCATTGACCCCTTCGCCTACTGGCCCTGGTACTTCCGCGTCTTCGCCTCGCCTCGCATAGGCCGATACGCTTTCGCCTGCTCGTTCGGCAACCCTGTGGGCCGCCGGCTCATCAACCTCGCCCTGGTGAGCAAGCGAAGAGCCGACACCGACCTGACCGAAGGCTTCGCGAGCGTATCTACCGACGTGGCCCTCGCCTGGCTGCGGATCCTGCGCGAAATCGAAACCGTGCACGTCTTTGCTGACCTGGATCTCCCTGTCCGCATCCTCCATGGCGCACGCACGTTCGAGGCAGTTCGTCGCTCGCTTTATGTGTTCCGCAAGATGTGGCCTCAACTGGAAGTGCGCGTCATCGAAGGCGCCGGCCACCTGCCCCTCAGGGAAGCCCCGCAGCAGGTGGCAGCATCCATTGAATCGGAAGCAGTATGACTGGCCGCCTTCACGACTTCCATTCCGCCCGGTTGCCGCTGATCGAACGCGAGTTGCGCGCCTGTTTGCCGCGATCGCCCTTGCAAGGCGCAGAGCGGCTCAACCAAGCGCTCGACTACACTGTGAACTCCGGCGGCAAGCGCATCCGGCCCCTGCTGACCCTCATGGTCGCCGAGATCTTCCCGCTGCCGCCGGCTATCGCGCTGCGCCTTGCCTGCGCCGTGGAGTTCCTGCATCTGAGCTCGGTCATCTTCGACGACTTGCCCTCGATGGACGACGCCCGCACCCGCCGCCACGCGCCCGCGCTGCACGTCGCTTTCGACGAGGCCATCGCCATCCTCACTGCCCTCGCCCTCTACGCAACGGCTTTCGAGATCTTTTCGCCTTGGCCTGCCCTGGTCGAACGCGCCGCTCGCACCACGGGCAGCCAAGGCATGATCGGCGGCCAGGCGGCCGACCTGAGCGGCGTCCGGCCCACGCGCTTGCGCAAAACCGCGCCCCTGTTCGCTTTGGCCGTCACTGCGCCCGCACTCGCCGGCGGCGCTTCCCCCGACGAACTGGCAACCCTGGAAGCGTTCGGGGATTCGCTCGGCGAGGCCTACCAGCTTTGCGATGACCTGCTGGATGCGCTGGCCTCCGAGTCCCTCACTGGTAAAACGGCCGGCCAGGACCTTCGCCACGGGCGACACGCCCTCGGCGACGACTTCACCCCCGAGAAGGCCTTCCAACGGCTCCGGGAATTGATCGGCCAGGCCCAGCGCCTCCTCCGCCGAGGCCTGCCGCCATGCCCGGGCCGTGATTTACTGGAGGATTTCGCGCAATGGATCGAGCGGCGAGCCGCGGAGTTGAAGCATGGCCAGCTTGTTGCTCTTGCTGACGGCGGCGATCCTCATCCTCGTGCTGGCGAATGTGGCCCTGTGGCCTGAAGTCAAACCCGAACGCGAGGCCGCCGGCGAGGTCTCCGTGCTCATCCCCGCCCGCAACGAGCAAGAGAACCTGCCCCGGTGCCTGGAGACGGTCCTGTCGCAGCCCTGCGTTCGCGAGGTGCTCGTCTACGACGATCACTCGGAAGACAACACCGCTGAGGTGGTCCGCAGCTTCGCCGCGCGCGATCCTCGCGTGCGCCTGATCGAGCCCAATCCGTTGCCGCCCGGCTGGGCAGGAAAAACCTTCGCATGCCACAAGCTCTCGGAAGCGGCCGAGGCGCCGTGGCTGCTGTTTCTCGATGCGGACGTCACGCTGGCGCCTGGCGCCATCGCCGGTGTGCTGGCCGAAGCTCAGCGGCGCGGACTCACGCTGCTTTCCTGTTGGCCCGGCCTCATCATGCACGGCTTCTGGGAAAAACTCCTCATGCCCATGCTCAATTTCGTGGTCTTCACCTTGTACCCTGCGCCCCTGGCCATCCGCCGCCCGCTCGATGCCTCACTCGGACTCGCCCATGGCGCGCTGATCCTTGCGCGACGCGACGCCTACCGGCGCGTGGACGGTCACCGCGCCGTGCGCGCGGAATTGTTCGAGGACACGCTTCTGGCCCGCGTTTGGCGCCAGCGCGGCGAGTTTTCCTTGTGCTTGGACGGTCGCCGCCTGGTCCACACCCGCATGTATTCGGGTCTCCGCCCGATCTGGCTGGGCTTTCAGAAAAACTTCTACCCGGCTTTTCGCTCCCCATTGTCGTTCTGGGCCTTCCTCGCCTTTCACGCCGTGGTCTTTCTCGGACCGTTCCTCACCGCGAACTGGGCCGCCGCAGCTTGCGTCATCGCCATGCGCCTCGCGCTCGCCCTGCGCTTCTCCCACCCGCTCTGGAGTGCTTTCCTGCATCCGCCGGCGCAGGCCTTCCTGCTTGCGCTCGGACTGGCGAGCTGGTGGCGCTACCGCCACGGCTCGGGCGTCCCGTGGAAAGGCCGGAGGTACGTCGCGCAATGAAGGCAGTTGTCGTTGGAGCAGGCCTGGCCGGCCTCGCCGTTGCGCTCCGGCTGCAACGGCAGGGTTGGAAAGTCACCGTCTGTGATAACGGCCCCGCGCCGGGCGGAAAGATGAACTCGTGGCGCGTCGGCCCCTATCGCTTCGACACCGGACCCACCTTGCTCGCGCTGCCCCAGATCCTTCGGCGCCTGTTTGCCGATCTGGGCGAGCGCCTCGAAGACCACCTCGCCGTAGAAGCCCTCGATCCTCATGCCGAATACGTGTTCCCCGACGGCTATCGCCTCGCCGTGCCGGCAGCGTGGGAACGCTGGGTCGAAGTTGTCCGCGCCTTCGAGCCTGCCGACGTCGAAGGCCTCCAGCGCCTCCACACCGTCGGTGCACGCATCTTCCGACTTTCCGAACGGACCTTCTTCCTCGGCCACCCACTGGCTCCGCCGCGTCTTCCGCCGCTTTCCGCCCTGCGGCATCTGCCCCTGCGCCACGCCTGGGGCAACTACGCCTGCACCGTGGAACGCCTGCTCCGCAACGATCGGCTGCGCAGGATCTACCTGAGGTATCCCACGTATGTTGGCTCGTCCCCGTACCTCTGCCCGGCCACGCTCCTCGTGATCCCTTATCTGGAACACGCCTGGGGCGTGTGGAAAGTGCGCGGCGGGATGTACCGGATCGTCGAGGCACTGGCCGGACTGGCCCGGCGCCGCGGCGTCGAGCTGTTGCTCAACACGCAGGTGACCGGAATCGAACAACGCGACAACCGGGTCGAGGGAGTGCGACTCGCCTCCGGATCCCGCCTGCCGGCCGACGTGGTCGTCTACAACGGCGACGCAGCCGCACTTGCGGCCCTGCTGGGCGAGACCCCGCGCGTTCAGCCCGCGGCGCGCTCGCTTTCCGGCGTGGTCGTCCTGGCCGGCCTGCCGCGAAAGATCCACGGCCTCGCGCACCACACGATTTTCTTTTCCTCGGACTACTTCGCCGAGTTCGACGAGCTGTTCCGCCTGCGCCGCTTCCCAACCGATCCAACCGTCTACGTCAACGCCCCCGACGACGCCGCGCTCGCGCCTCCCGACGGCCAGGCGCTGTTCATCATGGCGAACGCCCCGGCGGACCCCAATACTTCGTGGACTCCGGAACAAGTGCAGCAAGCCACGGAACGGATCTTTGCGAGGCTGGAGCGGTCGGGCATTCGCGGCATCCGCGAGCAGGCCGAGGTCTTCGATGTGTGGCATCCCGGACGCATGGCAGCCCGCTACCTGGCGCCCGGCGGCGCCATCTACGGCGATCACTCGCACGGCTGGCGTAAAGCCTTTCTTAGGCCTCCTAATCGTCCCGGACGTCCCCGCGGACTCTACTGCGCGGGCGGCAGCTTCCACCCCGGCGGCGGCGTCCCCATGGTTCTGCTTTCCGCCGAGATCACGGCGCGTTTGATTCAGCAGGACTGGGGTACCTCGTGATTCGCCGACTCCTCGACCGTGCCTTGCTGGCCGTTTATGCGGTGCTGTGGGCGGGTGGCATCGGAGTGCACTGCTTCGGCCTGGCGCCTGACGAGGCCCGCCTGGGCGCTCCCGCGTTTCTGCTCACAGCCGCTGCAATCGTGCTGGCGCACGCGCCGGGCGCCAGGACCTGGTTGCTCGCCGTCGGCGTGGCTGGATTCCTCGTCGAGCTGCTCGGCTCGCACAGCGGTCTGCCGTTCGGTTCCTATTCTTACAGCGGCGCTTTACAACCTCAGCTCGCCGGCGTTCCGCTCGTGATGGCATGCGCCTGGATCGTCCTGATCGCCTACGTGAAAAGTTTCGAGACCGCGATGTCCTCCGCCGGCTGGGTGCGCGTGGCGGCGGGTGCAGCCATGATGGTCGCGATTGACCTCGTCATCGAACCGGTCGCCGCCGGTCCCCTGTCGTATTGGAGCTGGCGCGCCTCCGGCGCCTACTATGGCGTGCCATGGCAGAATTTCGCCGGCTGGTTCCTCACCAGCGCAGCGATGCTCGCCACGGGACGCAATCAGCGAATCGCAAGCGGCCAGGTGCACAACGTGGGCCTGAGCATCGTGGTCTTCTTCGGCCTGATTGGCGCGTGCCAGAACCGTTGGGCCGCTCCGGCCGTTGCCGCCGTGCTCGCCCTCCTGCATGTCCTCCTGGGCCGCCGCCTGCGACTCTCCGGCCCGCGATCCGGAGCCTCCCGACCGGCTGCTACACTGTAGGGGACCGCCATGCTCGACTACCTGCGCGAACACCAGAACGATTTTTTGGAGGGACTCAAGGCCTGGCTGCGCATCCCTTCGATCAGCACTCTGCCCGAACACGCCGGCGACGTGCGCCGCGCGGCTGAGTTCCTGCGCGACACACTGGCCGCCGCAGGCCTCCAGAACGCCGAAATCATCGAGGGCCAGGGCCACCCGCTCGTTTATGCCGAGTGGCTGGGCGCACCCGGCAAGCCGACCCTGCTGCTATACGGCCACTACGACGTCCAGCCGCCCGATCCGCTCGAGGAGTGGAAATCGCCCCCGTTCGAACCCGACATCCGCGACAACAACATCTACGCTCGCGGCGCCTCGGACGACAAGGGCCAGACCTGGATCCTGGTCAAAGCGGTGGAAAGCCTGCTCAAAACGCGCGGGCGCTTGCCCGTCAACGTGCGTTTCCTCGTCGAGGGCGAGGAAGAAACGGGTGGCAAACACATCACGGCCTACGTGGCCTCCCGTCCGCCGCGACTCGCCGCGGACGCCGCCCTGATCTGCGACACCGAGATGTTCGCTCCCGGACTGCCCACCCTTTGCATCGGCCTGCGCGGCATCGTTTACGCAGAGATTGACGTGCAAGGCGCCCGGCGCGACCTGCACTCGGGCATCTACGGCGGGGCCGCGCCCAACCCCCTCCAGGCCATCGCCGAAATCGTTTGCGCCTTGAAAGACCGCGAGGGTCGCATCCACATCCCTGGCTTTTACGACCGCGTGCGTGCGCCGAGCCCCAAGGAACTGGAGGCATGGCGGCGACTGCCCTTCGACGAGAAGCGCTATCGCGAGGAGGAGCTGGGCGTCAGCGAGCTGACGGGCGAGCCCGGCTATTCCGTCTTCGAACGCACGTGGGCGCGTCCCACCTTCGAGCTTCACGGCATCCGCGGCGGCTTCACCGGCGAAGGCGCCAAGACCGTGATCCCCGCCCGCGCCGTGGCCAAAGTCAGCATGCGGCTGGTGGCGGACCAGCAGCCCGACGAGGCCGCCGAGCAGCTTCGCCGCGCCGTGGCCCAAGTTACGCCGCGCGGTGTCAAGACCGAAGTCCGCATCCTGCACTCGGCCGGCCCCTCGCTGGTCGATCCCGACAATCCGTTCGTGAAGGCCGCCGCGGAAGCGCTCACCGAAACATTCGGGCAAGAAACTGTTTTCGTGCGCTCGGGCGGCTCCATCCCCATCGTCGGCGTCTTCCAGCAGCACCTGGGCATCCCCAGCGTCCTGATGGGCTTCGGCCTGCCCGACGACAACCTGCACGCTCCCAACGAGAAATTCCACATCCCCAACCTCTGGCGCGGCATGGAAGCCGTCGCCCGCTACCTCGAGAAACTGGGAGGCTGAGCCGCCGGGTCGTCCGCCACGTCCCCTGCTACAATCCCTAAGTGCGCCCCGAATTTCCTGAGCGACGAAAGCGGCTCGCGCAGCAGATCGCATCCCGCAAGCTGGACGCGCTCGTCGTCTCGGCCCAGGCCAACATCCGCTACCTGTGCGGCTTCACAGGCAGCAACGGCCTCCTTCTCGTGCGAGGGGACGGCTGGGCGCTGCTGCTCACCGATCCCCGCTACGAGCTCCAGGCCCAGCAGGAGGCCGACTGCCTCGTCCGGATCACGCGCAAACCCCTGACGCGTGAGCTGGCCGCCGAACTCGGGCGCCGGCGTCTGCGACGTGTAGGCTTCGAGGCCGGACGGCTCACTTACGCCGACTATGAGAGCCTCAAGGCCGCCCTCCGCGCGCGCGTCCAGCTCAAGCCCGTGGCCGATGCTGTCGAATCCCTGCGCTTGCTGAAGTCCGAAGCGGAAGTCGAAGCTATCGGTCGCTCGATGGCCATCGCCGCCGCCGCATTCGAAAAGGCCATGCGCGCGGCGCGCGAGGGCATCCGCGAAGCCGAACTGGCCGCCGAACTGGACTACCAGATGCGCCTGCTGGGCGCGGAAAAGCCCGCCTTCGAAACCATCGTGCTGTTCGGCGAGAACGCCGCTCTGCCCCACGGCAAACCCGGCACGCGTGCACTGAGGCCGCACGAACTGGTATTGGTAGATATAGGCGCTCAACGGGACGGTTACGCCAGCGACATGACGCGCATGGCGGTGCTCGGAACCCCGTCCGAACGTGTGCGGCGCCTCTACCAGATCGTGCTCGATGCGCAACAGGCCGCGCTGGAGCAGCTCCGCCCGGGAGTCACCGGCGGCATGGTGGACGCCGCCGCCCGTAAGGCCCTTGAACGCCATGGCCTCGATCAATGCTTTTCGCACTCCACCGGCCACGGGGTCGGCCTCGAAGTGCATGAGGCGCCCAGGCTTGGCAAGGACGACAAGACCCGGATCCAGCCCGGCATGGTGGTCACCGTCGAGCCCGGCATTTACATCGAGGGCTGGGGCGGCATCCGGATCGAGGATACGGTTGTGGTAACCTCGAACGGGAGCCGGATCCTCACCACGGCCGGCAAGGAGTTGCTCCGGCTGTAGTCGCTTCCAGCGGCGAGCTTCGCCCACACGAGGTTGTTCATGACCATCGAAGAAATCCGCGAATTGATCAAGGTGGTCGCCGAGACCGGGATCAGCGAACTGGAAGTGCAGCGCGGGGAGAACCGGGTTCGCATCCGGCGCACCCCCGAAGTCAACGCCCATAACATCGTGCTGCCCGCCCAGCCCGCGGTTGCGGCCCCGGCGCCGGCACCCTCTGCCCCCGCTCCCGCACAGCCGCCGGCCGCCACACCAGCGCAGGCGCCTCCGACACCCGAGACGACCGAACCGCCGTCCGACGCCACGCTCGTCTACGTCAAGTCCCCTATCGTCGGAACCTTCTATGAAGCTCCGGCCCCCGGCGCGCCGCCCTTTGTGCAGGTGGGCGACACGGTCAGACCCGGCCAGGTGCTCTGCATCATCGAATCCATGAAACTCATGAACGAGATCGAGGCCGAGGTGGCGGGCGTCATCGTCAGCCGCATGGTTCAGAACGGGCAGCCGGTAGAGTACGGCGAGACCCTGTTCGCGATCCGGCCCCTGTGAAGCCACCCATGTTCCGCAAGGTTCTCATTGCCAACCGCGGCGAGATCGCCCTCCGCGTCATCTGCGCGTGCAAGGAGCTGGGCATCCCCACCGTGGCCGTCTATTCGGAGGCGGATCGCCACAGCCTCCACGTACGCTTCGCCGACGAAGCCATCTGCATCGGCCCGGCCAAAAGCTCGCTCAGCTACCTGGACTTCACCAAGATCATCAGCGCCGCCGAAATCACGGACGCCGACGCGATCCACCCCGGCTACGGCTTCCTCAGTGAAAACGCCGACTTCGCCGAAGTCTGCCAGGCCTGCGGCATCAAGTTCATCGGCCCCAGCCCCGAGGTCATTCGCCTGATGGGCCTCAAGGAACGCGCTCGCGCCGCCATGCGCGAGGCTGGCGTGCCCGTGTTGCCCGGCTCCGACGGCATCGTGAAATCGCCCGAGGAAGCCCTCAAGGTCGCCGCCTCGATCGGCTATCCCGTCATGCTCAAAGCCTCCGCCGGGGGCGGCGGACGCGGCATGCGCATCGTCCCGTCCGCTGAGGAACTGCCCGCGCTCTTTGCCCAGGCTCAGGCCGAGGCCGCGGCAGCCTTCGATTGCCCCGACCTCTACCTGGAAAAATTCATCCGCTCGCCGCGCCACATCGAGTTCCAGATCCTGGCCGACGAGCACGGTAACGTCGAGATCCTCGGCGAGCGCGAATGCACCATTCAGCGACGCCATCAGAAGCTGATCGAGGAAGCGCCCTCGCCCGCCTTGCCGCCCGCCGAACGCGAGCGCATCGCCGAGGCGCTGCGCCACGCCATGCGCGCCGTGGGTTACACCAACGCCGGCACGGTCGAGTTCCTCATGGACGAGGACGGTCACCTATACTTCATCGAGGTCAACGCGCGCGTCCAGGTCGAGCACCCGGTCACGGAAATGGTCACCGGCGTGGACATCGTGAAGACCCAAATCCTGATCGCCGCTGGCCACCGATTGCCGGATCTCTTGCCCTCGCCCGTCCCCGTGCGCGGCCACGCTATCGAATGCCGCATTAACGCGGAGCATCCGGAGACCTTCGCGCCCTCCCCGGGTCGCATCACCGCGCTCAATCTGCCCGGCGGGATCGGCGTGCGCGTGGATACGGCCGCTTACGCCGAGTGCGTCATCCCGCCCTATTACGATTCGCTCGTCGCCAAGCTGATCACCCATGGCCGCGACCGTGAGGAGGCCATCGCGCGCATGCGCCGTGCCCTGGAAATGTTCGTCGTCGAGGGCATCCACACCTCAATCCCGCTGCACCAGCGCATTCTGGCGGATCCCGATTTCCTCGCGGGCCGCTTCGACACCAACTTCATCAAGCGTTTCCAGGCGCCCGTCACCCAGACCGCCGGAAGCGTGCGCTGAGAGCAGCCGCTGGCGGCGCCTCGGGCGCCCGCGCTACATTGTTTACCGTGCGGACGCTCGCTCTGCTGCTGCTGATCACGCTGGTGGTCGGGGCCGTCGCCGCCGCGGCCCAGCAGGTCAATCCGGACGATGAAATCTACGACCAGGTCCGCCGCCGCCTGGCCAATGACCCGGATGTGAAAGGCGCCGCCATCGAGGTCCAGGTTCAGGATGGCGTCGTCACGCTGCGCGGCACGGTGCGCGAGGAAAAGCACCGGCTCAAGGCCGAGCGCATCACGCGCAAGGTCAAGGGCGTCAAAAAGGTCATCAACGAACTGCGGGTCTCTACGATTCCCGAGTAGCCGCGGCGCACCCCGGGCGGCGCCTGCCTCTGCCAGCGGCGATCTGTCTCAATAACCCACGCTCAGCCTCTCCGCCAGCACCTCGGGCAAGCCGGCGCGAAGAATTTTCGCTTGCGCCACCTCGATGGCGTACGGGACGCGCCTGAGTTCAACCTCGCCCCGTTCCTCGTCGTAAATGGCATAGGCAGCCCGCGGATCCCCATCCCGCGGCTGGCCCACCGAGCCGCAGTTGATCAGGTACATCCAGCCCGGATCCAGCCCCACGACGACGCACCGGGCCTCCGGCGGCGGGGGCGCGATGCGCTGCGCGCGCGTCCGGCACACCCGGAAGCCGCCCTGAAAATGCGTATGCCCGAAAAAGGTCAGCCGGCAGTTCAAAAACGGCAGGACATACTCGGGCGTCACCCCCATCAGATACTCGTCCTCGTCTGCCGGTGAGCCGTGCACGATTTCGAAGTCGCCCACCCGCTTCGGCCCCTTGGGCAGGGATCGCAGGTAGGAGTAGTTTTCGGCGGTCAACACGCGCGCTGTCCACTCGGCGGCCTCGCGCGCCGCGGGATTGAACCAGTCCAGATTTTCCAGACCCACCGCCGCCTTGTCGTGGTTGCCCCGCACCACGGCTGCCAGCCGCTCCCGCGCCCACTGGGTGACGCGGTTCGGGTCGGCCCCGTAACCCACCAGATCGCCGCAGCAGACCACCTGCTCGTACTGACCCTCGGCGTCGCGCAGCACCGCCTCCAGCGCCTCCCAGTTCGCGTGAATGTCGCTGACGATCAGATACCGCACGGGCCGCCTCAAACCGCTCGATCCTGTCCCGCGGGCGCGCGCCGCAATCTCAGGCACACCACCTCGGGCGGAGCTCCCAGACGGATCGGCGCCCCAACCGTACCGATGCCACGGCTCACGAACAGGGAACACGTCTGCGTGCGATAAAGCCCGTAGACGAACGGCGTCCACAGCCGGGCCACGTTCAGCGAATGGCCGAAAATCTCTGCGCTCACCTGCCCGCCGTGCGTGTGCCCGGAAATCACCGCCTGGAAGCCCAGTCGCGCCGCCACAGGAAAAACGTCGGGATTGTGCGACAGCAGCAGATTGACTGCGTCCTTTTCAACGAGCCTGCCGGCGCCTCGCAGATAGGGCGCGCCGCGTCTCTGATAGTCCACCCCTGCCACATTCAGGCGCGCGCCGCCGAATCGTAGCACCACGTTTTGCCCGCGCAGAAAGGCGATGCCTGCGCGCCGGCCCAGCACAGTCGCCTTCTCTTCGATTCCCGCATAAATCTCGTGGTTGCCGTGGCAGCCCACGACGCCGGCCTCGGCTCGCAGTCGCGAGAGCTCGCGCAGACACGCCTCCAGAGGACCGCGCCGCCCTGTGATCAAATCTCCCGTCACCGCGATCAGATGCGGACGGAACTCGTTCGCCATCGCTACCGCGCGCGCCAGCTCGCGCTCGCTCAAAAACGGTCCCAGATGGATGTCGGTGAGCTGCACGATGCGCAGACCCTCCAGCTCCGCGGGAAGCCCTGGCACGGGCAGCTCGACTTCCACGGATTGGAGTCGCAGCCGCTCGACGACGATCCCGAATCCCGCCACCGCCACGGGCGCCAGGGCCGCGCCGCCCGCGACGTACTGCAGGAAGGCGCGGCGCCCGGGATCCCACCCGGCAGCGCGCTGACGCAACCGCCCTGCAACCCGCACCGCCAGGTATCCGGTCGCCGCCAAAGGCGCGCTCCCGCGCAGCCACTCGAGCGCTGCGCTGCGGGGCCACCACCGGCTTGCCACCAGCGGCGTCATCGCCAGCCCGGCCGCGATCCAGCCGGCAAGCAGCCAGCGCAAAACCCGCAGCGCCTGCCGCTCCGGACGCACGTTACTCCTTGCCAGCAACAGGCAGAGCGCAACCAGGTTGATGCCGGCCCCGATGATCTCAGGCAGCCATGACCAGAGGCGGTCTGTCATTCCCAGTGAGCGCGTGCAGGATCACAAATCCCGCAACGGACGCTCCTCTCATTCTAAAAGGCAACGCGCAGCCGCCAGAGGCCCTGGCTGAATGCATCGGAGAAAGTCGGGCGGGAAGCGGGGCCGGCGCCAACCGCGCCGGCCCCAACCAAGACCAGGCGGATCAGGCGCTCTGCGCCAGCGGCGCCCGCACCGGGCGGCCCGGGTCGTCTTGCTGCCGCCCCGCAGGAAGCGCGGCCACCGGGCGGGGACGCGTCCTCACCGTGCCGTGGAAGTACTCATCCAGCGGCCACAGCCCGTATGGCTGCAGCTCGCGGAAGACGCGACCCAGTTTCTGCTCGATCCGGTACACGCAGTGGAAGAAATTGCCGCGGTCCAGACCGAGCTTGCGGCAGCACAGCTTCCAGTCCGCGCCCAGCAGGAAGTGATACTTGAAGACTTTGTATTCGAATTCGTCCAGGGTCCGCTTGCTCACCAGGATAAAATCTGCGCAGTATTCTTCGTCCTTGAAACCCCAGGTCATTCGCCCGCGAGGTCCGGAAACCCGCTCCAGCGAAACCCGGCTCATGTATTTATCCTTGGTGGCGCAATAGCGGAAGCGCCGGTAACAGGCGCGAAAGATTTCCCGCAGGACGCAATTGCAGGGGTTGGACCCACCCCTGCGGCTGGTACGCAACCCCAATCCGTGGCATTGCGTGCAGCGATTTTTCGCCAGCGCGATCGTGTCAGAACGGGTCCATTCCATGGTTTGTCTTTGTCCTCCAGGGACCCCTCCCGGTCGAGGCCGCACCGCCTCGAGGCCCGCGCCTGAGCGCCGCAGAAGCTACCGTCCTGTAGCCCTCGGGGGAGGAGCATACAAGTCTGTCTTCAGAAGATACACCAAGGGGAAAAATCGTCAAGCCTCCGCGGCCCGTTTTCCGCCGTGAAATTTTTTTCAGAAAAAATGGCGGGCTAATTCTTTGTCAATTCAGGAAAAATTTGGGCGCTTTTCCCGACGGAATCCAATTAAAATTTGCTAATGTTGTGAAACATCCGCTTTTTTGCGCCCTCTATTTCTCCGGGAAATAGAGTCGCCATGTACTTCGCCGACCTCCACCAGCGCCTCATCCGCCACATCCGCCACCGCCTCGACCGCGGTGAAATCACCGAACGCGGCCTCGCTCGCCAGGCCGGCCTCTCCCAGTCCCACCTCCACAACGTCCTCAAGGGCGCTCGCAGCCTCTCCAACCACCTCGCCGATCGCCTCCTCCGCCATCTCGAGATCAGCGTACTGGACCTGCTCGCCCCCGAAGAGCAGGACGCCTGCGCGCCCGCGGATGCCTCCCTCGAACCTTTGCGCGAGACCGCTTACCCCCGCCGGCGCGATCGTTCCACCACCTCGCGGTAAACTTCCAGCACCTCTCGCGCCGTCCGCTCCCAACTGAACCGCCGCAACTGCTCGAACCCGCGTCGCGTCAACTCCCGCCGCAAGGCCTCGTTCAGCAACGCCTCCCGCAGCCCCCGCGCGATGTCGAAGACGTTCTCCGGATTGACCAGCACCGCCGCCTCCCCCACCACCTCCGGCAGGGAGCTGACGTTGGAGGTCACCACCGGCGTCCCGCACGCCATCGCTTCCAGCGGCGGCAGCCCGAAGCCTTCGTACAGCGACGGAAACGCAAACACCGCTGCGCACTGGTAAAAAACGCGGAGCGTCTCGAAAGGCAGAAATCCCAGGAACCGCACCGCGTGCTCCACCCGCGATTTGATGACCGCATGCCGCACAGCGGGATAACGCGCGATCTCGTCCCCGATGATGATCAGCCGCAGATCCTTGTACACGGGGTGGTCTTTGAGTTCGCCCAGCAGCACGGCGAAGGCCTCCACCAGCCGCGGCACGTTTTTCTGCGGACGGATGGCTCCCGCGTACAGAATGTACGGGTAATTCACCTGGTAGCGTTCCAGCACGCGCCGGCGCTCGGCTTCCTCCGCCGCGCACTGCGGCGCCCCGTCCCGCAAGAAACGCGGATCGGGCGCGTCGTAGATCTGGCGAATCCGCTGGGGCGGGATGCCCAACACGCGCTCCACGTCCCGCCGCGTCGCTCCCGAAACCGCCAACACCTGCGCTGCCCGCATCAGGCCCCGCCGATTCCGCCACAGCCGCAGCGCCCGCCACCGGTCCGGCGCCGGCGGAAACAGCAGGCTGCTCAGATCGTGCACCGTCACCACGTACGGCCGCGGCATCCCCCAGGGCACCACGTTCAGCGGCAAATGAAACAAATCAGCGTCGAATTGTCGCAGAAACAGGGAGAAAGAAATTTGATGGATCAGCCCCGTGTCCGGCCGCGCAAAACGGACCGTGCGGAAATTGGCGGGCAGGTCCGCGAACTCCTCCACGCCCTCCGGCAGCGCCACCAGAACGTAACGGTTCTCCGCGTCCACCGCCGCCAGCGCCCGCACCAGGTTGCGGATGTAGCTGCCGATGCCGAAGTCGCGCACCCGACGCGCGTCCAGCACCACGGTGAACGCCATCGCCTCGTCTCGCGCCCTCCCCGGCTCAACGGGCCGCCGCAGCCGCCAGCTTCCAGGCGTACAGCGGGAAGCGTTCCACCAGCTCCGCTACCCTGCGCCGCACCGCCGCCCGAACCTCTTCGCTCTCCGGCCTCTCCAGCACCTGGGCGATCAACCCTGCCACTTCCCGCATCTCCGGCTCGCGGAATCCCCGCGTCGTCACCGCCGGCGACCCCAGCCGGATTCCGCTCGGATTGAGCGGCGGGTTCACGTCGAAGGGGATCGTGTTCTTGTTCACCGTGATGTGCGCCGCATCCAGCGCCTGCTCGGCGTCCCGTCCCCGCAAACCGCGCGAGAATACGTCCACCAACAAAAGGTGCGTGTCCGTGCCGCCCGACACCACGCGGAAGCCCGCTTCCTTCAGCCCTTCCGCCAGCGCGCGGGCGTTGGCCACCACTTGCCTCTGGTAGGCGGCGAACTCCGGCGTCATCGCCTCCTTGAAGCACACGGCCTTGGCCGCGATCACGTGCACCAGAGGACCGCCCTGCACTCCCGGGAAGACGCTCTTGTCTATGGCCGCCGCGTACTGCTGTCGGCACAGGATCATCCCCGAACGCGGCCCGCGCAGCGTCTTGTGCGTCGTCGTGGTCACGATGTCGGCCCACTGGCACGGATTCGGATGCAGGCCCGCCGCCACCAGTCCCGCAAAATGGGCCATGTCCACCAGCAGGATCGCTCCCACCGAGTCCGCGATTTGCCGGAAACGCGCAAAGTCGAGCACCCGCGGGTAGGCGCTGCCGCCGGCGATGATCATCTTCGGCTTGTGCTGCTCGGCCAGCCGCGCCAGCTCGTCGTAGTCAATCTGCTCGTCGTCGCGCCGCACCCCGTAAGGAATCACCCGGTAGGTCTTGCCCGAAAAATTCAGGTGATGGCCGTGCGTCAGGTGCCCGCCGTGGGAAAGATTCATCCCCAGGATGGTGTCGCCGGGCGACAGCACTGCCGCATAGGCCGCCATGTTGGCCTGCGATCCTGAATGCGGCTGCACGTTGGCGTGTTCGGCGCCGAACAGTTGCTTGGCCCGTTCCCGCGCCAGGTTCTCCACCACGTCCACGTATTCGCAGCCCCCGTAGTAACGCCGTCCCGGATAGCCCTCGGCGTACTTGTTCGTGAAGACGCTGCCCGTGGCTTCCAGAACTGCTTCCGAGGTGAAGTTCTCGCTGGCGATCAGCTCCAGCCGCGAATGCTGCCGCAGCAGCTCCCCGCGGATCGCCTCGTAAACCTCAGGATCCACTTCGGCCAGCGGTCGCGCCAGCCGTTCTTGCTCGGTCATGAACAGGCTGCCTCCTCCAATGCCGTAATCTTGCCTACCCGGCGCGCATGCCGCCCGCCGTCAAAAGGCGTGTTCAGGAAGACTTCCAGCAGCGCCTCCGCCGCCTCGGCATCGGTGAAACGCGCTCCGAACGTCACCACGTTGGCGTCGTTGTGCGCGCGGCTCAGCCGCACCTGCTCGGGCCACACCGCCGGCGCCGCCCGCACCCCGCGCACCTTGTTGGCTGCGATCGCCATCCCCACGCCCGTCCAGCACACCAGCACGCCGCGATCCGCACGACCTTCCGCCACGTCCCGCGCCACCACCGCCGCAAAATCGGGATAATCGCAGGATTCCTCGGAGTGCGTGCCGTGATCCACCACTTCGTGACCGCGACTGCGCAGCCACTCGCGCAGCCGCTCCTTGAGCTGAAAGCCCGCGTGATCCGCGCCAATGGAAATCTTCATGAGGGCGAACTTCATTCTAACATGTTAAGATTGTTGTTTATCGCCGCTTCGCCCTGCGCGGCGAAGCAATTCCGCATCCTACGCCCCCGAGGCGCTCGTTACGGAATATCCGATGCAATGGAGCCAGCTTTTCATTCCTACTCTCCGGGAAGATCCCGCCGACGCTGAAGTCGTCTCCCACAAACTCCTGGTCCGCGCCGGCTACATCCGGCAGCTCGTCGCCGGCGTCTACAGCTATCTGTTCCTCGCGCAGCGTTCCCTCAACAAGATCATTCGCATCGTGCGCGAGGAAATGGACGCCATCGGCGCCCAGGAAATGCTCCTGCCCGCCCTCCACCCGGCCGAACTCTGGCAGGAGTCCGGACGCTGGGACGTCATGGGCGACGACATGTTCCGCCTCAAGGACCGCAACGATCGCCAGCTCTGTCTCGGCATGACCCACGAGGAGGTCATGACCGCCATCGCCCGCGGCGAACTCCGCAGTTACAAGCAACTGCCCCAGATCTGGTACCAGATCCAGACCAAGTTCCGCGACGAGCCGCGTCCCCGCTCCGGCCTCATCCGCGTGCGCCAGTTCCTCATGAAGGATTCCTACAGTTTCGATCTGGACGCCGCCGGCCTCGATCGCGCCTACCAGAAACACTACGAGGCCTACTGCCGCATCTTCCACCGCTGCGGGCTCAAGTTCGTCGCCGTGGAAGCCCACTCGGGCGCCATGGGCGGCAGCCAGTCCCATGAATTCATGGTGCGCGCGGAGGCCGGCGAGGACTGGGTGGTTCTCTGCCCGCAGTGCGGCTACGCCGCGAATCTGGAAAAGGCGGTTTCCATCCCCTCCGAACCCCTCGCCGAGGATCCCCCCGGCGATCTCGAGCCCGAACCCTTCGCCACGCCCGGCGTCCGCACCATCGCCGAAGTCGCCGAGTTCACCGGCCTGCCCGAAACCTCCCAGATCAAGTCGCTGGTCATGGTGGCCGAAGGCTCGCCTGTGCTCGTGCTGCTGCGCGGCGATCATCAATTGAGCGAAACCAAACTGAGCGAGGCGCTGGGCGGACGTACCATCCGGCCCGCTCATCCCGATGAGATGCGCCAGTGGCTCGGCGCCGACGCCGGCTCGCTCGGCCCGGTCGGCGTGCGCAACATGCCCATCCTCGCCGATCTCGCCCTCCGCGGCCGCCGCAACATGATCTGCGGCGCCAACCGCGACGGCTATCACCTGCGCAACGTCACTCCCGAGGAGGACTTCACCGCCTCCTGGCACGACCTGCGCCAGGTCGCTCCCGGCGACCGTTGCCAGAAGTGCGGCGCCCCGCTCGACCTCGGGCGCGCCATCGAGGTCGGCCATATCTTCAAGCTCGGTTACAAGTACTCCGAATCTATGGGCCTGCGCGTCACCGGTCCCAAGGGCGAAGAAATTACCCCCATCATGGGCTCCTACGGCATCGGCATCGAGCGCATCCTTTGCTCCGCCATTGAGCTCTACGCGGACGAGGACGGCATGGCCCTGCCCGTCTCCATCGCCCCCTTCGAGGTGGTCGTGACGCCCGTCAACAATTCCGACGCCGAGCAGATGAGCGCCGCGCGACGCCTCTACGAAGCCTGCAAAGCCAGTGGCCTCGACGCCCTGCTCGATGACCGCGACGAACGGCCCGGCGTCAAATTCAAGGACGCCGACCTCATCGGCATCCCCTACCGCATCACCGTCGGCAAGAAACTCGCCGCCGGCAAGGTTGAAATCTTCCACCGTCGCAGCCGCCAGAGCACCGAAGTCGAAGTGGAGCGCGCGGTGGAAACCCTCCGCCAGCGCATCGCCGAGGACTACCGCGCCTTGCAGCCCCCGAACTGAAGCCCATGCAGGAATCCACCCCGGATTGGTCCGCCATCCGCGCGGAATTTCCCGCGCTGGCGCACTGGACCTATCTGAACTCCGCGACGTTCGGTCAGGTCCCGCGACGCGCCGTTGAGGCCATTCACCGCCACTTCGCCCGGCGCGACGAACTGGCCTGCTCGGATTTTCTCACTTGGTTCGATGACGCCGACCGCATCCGCGCCGCCGTCGCACGCCTGATCAACGCCCAGCCCGCCGACATCGCCTTCA
>Ga0272449_1001576_pt1 | contig 23037 bp, 24 predicted proteins | sample YNPCB0241_FD_198679 | JGI IMG/M metagenome (GOLD analysis project Ga0272449, IMG submission 198679) | Hot spring sediment microbial communities from Yellowstone National Park, WY, United States - YNP-CB-024-1 | ecosystem: Environmental > Aquatic > Thermal springs > Hot (42-90C) > Sediment... | reverse complement strand
TGTTTTAAGAGTCTACATGAACAAGGGGGAGGAGAAATCGCTGGAGATACTTGAATATTTGAGAAAGCGCGGTATCAGTGTTAAGAGGATAATGATTAAGGAGCCAACGCTTGACGACGTCTTCATGTATGTAACAGGGGCTAAGCTGAGGGAGTAGCGTGCTCTCCTTACACGAGTTTAAGGCTATTCTCAGGGTTGTTGAATGGGACTTGATGAAGCTTAAAAGGCAGAAGGCCTTCATAGCAATGCGAACAGCGTGGTTTATTATTCAAACCCTTGTCTTCGGGTACGCGATCTCGAAAATAACCCGTCCCGACATAGGCGTGGATTACTATAAATTCTACCTTCTAGGCCTCTATACGGCACTACTTTATTCAGCAAGTATTGCCCGGGCTTACATTATAGCTGACGAGTTTGACGATGGGATTATAGATTACCACCTCTCACTCCCCTTGAAGAGGAGTGTTCTCGCGGCCGGCAGGGTGATAGGAGGCGCTGTTTCAACCATAATATTCACGGTCCCCATGATGGTTTTCATACTCTACTTGGTCGGCGGGCTGGAGCCGATAAGCCTTCTAACCTCCATTGCCTCGGCGCTTGCTTTCTCTACAGGAGTTGTCAGTTTCGTCGTGATCATAGTTATGAAGCTTAAGTCAACAGACACCACAGACATCCTCTTCGGAACGATTGATGCTATGTTGGTGAGGCTGAGCTCAGTATTCTACCCGCTACCCATAATCAAAGCCCTGGATCTCCCAGCATACTATTATCTGGCTCTTCTAAACCCTCTTACGCACTTCGCAGATTTTCTAAGAGCCCTGGTCCTCCCAGAGTATTTCCTCCTTCAGCTTACCCCAGCTCAATCCATACTCTACATACTTGGTCTCGGCATCGGGTTGCTCGTGGTTGCTATTGAATTATTTGAGAGAAAGCTCGAAGCCGGTGGGGTTAAGTGAGCAGTGAGTTAAGAAGCATCGCGATTGTCGCTTACAGAGATATTGCCCGGTTTTGGCGCTACAAGTATTGGCTTGCCGGTCAGGTTGCAATGAACCTTGCAGACATCCTCATCTTCGGTCTAATATTTAATGGTGTTGTCAACAAGGATTTAATCCCCGACTACGTGAGGTTTGTAACTCCAGGCATACTGTGCCTGTCAATCTTCATATCCTCGTTCAGCATTGGGAGAGAGGTAGGGGTAGAGTTGAGGAGGGAGGTTACCCAGTACTTATTAACTCTCCCAGTTCGAAGGGAGAGCTTGATCATTGGCAGGCTTCTCGGAGGGGCAGCCAGGGGGTTGATTTACCAGTTCGGCTTCCTTGTCTTCGCTTCAATCATTTTAGCCCCTCCATCACCGGAGGGGTGGGCTTACGTCTTAGCAACTTCTTTCACCCTGGCTCTCACAATGTCGAGCGTTTCAATCTCTCTATCCACTGTCACGAGAGATTTCAACATGCAGGCTACGATAAGGTCTCTCACATACTATCTCTTGTTCTTCGTCTCCAACATTTTCTACCCTCAGAGGGTTATTGCAGCCAGGCTGGGACCCTTAGCCCCAATTGTTGATTATTCCCCTTTAACGATGGCTACTAACATTTATAGATGGGCTTTCAAGTATGACGTCTTGTTAAACCCTTTGAGCAACTTGATAGGCTTGTTAGTATGGGGCTTGATAATTGTTGTGGTAGCCTACAAGCTCTACCTCAGGAACTTGCTGAGGGATTAATATATCATGAATTTTTATATTAATACCGAGGGCAGGTCTATGAATATAAGGCAGTTCACTCCGATTATAGCCCTGGCCACTCCACTGGTTTTCATACTTCTAGCTATTGGATTGTCGGGCTGGTTCAACATTGTGGACAATGCTTTAAGCGATCTCGGGCACGCTACAAAGAGCAATGTAGCAGTTCTTTTTAATCTCGGCCTCGTCCTAGGGGGCTTCTTGCTATACTCGACAGCATTGATGGATTCACGTGTTGAAACCGTCTACAGGGCTATTATGGCGTTTGCCGGCTTCTCGCTCGCACTGGTGGGCGTTTTCGACGAAGTATATGGTAGGACGCATTTCATAGTGTCTATAATATTCTTCACAACCATATTGTCATTCCTGATCTACTACTCCTCTAAAACAGATGGGTGGCGGAGGAATGGTGCCCTAGCAGGCATTGTTGCATCGGTTGTCGCATGGGCATTACACTTTACTATCAAAACACCACCTGGCGCCGCAATCCCCGAGCTTGTCTCAATATTTTCAGTAGCGCCATTCTATCTCGACGTTTTCACCGAGGGCTTCAAGAGGAGATAGATTAAAAAGCCTTAAACCTTAATCCAATAGAATAGTTGATTATCACCGAGGTGGATAAGGTGTCTACTCAGAAGAAGGCGAAGCCTGAGAAACCAGCCAAGGAGGCTGGCGAGTCCAAGGTTCAGTTGGCCACGATCTTCCATCCTACTGAGGATATTTTGAAGAGGCTTGAGAGAGAGGTTAAGAAGGGAGATGTTAAATACTACACACCTTACACGCTTGCCAACCAGTTAAACGTGAAGATAAGCGTTGCCAAGAAAATACTTAAAGAAGCCGAGAAGAGAGGGATCTTGAAACCATACAGTGGTGGAAGAAGAGCACCAATATATGTTCCTGCATCAAGCAATCCCTGAAATACTTCAAAGATTTTAAACCCTAACCCGTAATTTCTAAAACAGTAGAAGCGGCGGTCGTCTAGCCTGGACTAGGACGCCGGCCCCCCAAGCCGGAGATCCCGGGTTCAAATCCCGGCCGCCGCACTTTCTTCATAAGGTTATATTAGTTGGCTAGGGGTGTGAAAACCATTATCTATTTCATATTTTCGACTATGGTTATGCGCAATGTTCTCGGATGAAATTTTCGGCAGGCGGGCTGAACGTGGTTCACGGTTTTCTACTTGTTTCTACTCGAATGATGGCTTCAAAAGCAAGTGTCTTGAAATAATGTCTATTAGAGACTGGGGGATGTTGTTAGTGATTTTCACGTATGGGTATTTTCTAAACCATTCTGCATGGCTGTTTGAAACTATTATTGATGTTTCTGCGAGGCGGAGGAATTCGGCGTCAGCCGGGCTGTCCCCGCTGGATATAGTTAAGCCCTTAACCCTGTAGCCTATTAGGTTTAGGAGGAGCTTGACGGCCTCTTCTTTGCCGGCTTCTCCAAGGTGGAGAAACCTGCGTGTTCTAAACGCTTTGAATCCATGGGAGACTGCTTCCTTCTCGATCAGCTGTAGGCATTCACTACTGCCGGAGTACACTACCTCGGTAAACTCCCTTTTCACAGCGTTCTCTGCTTCTTTCAGGGAAGCGTTGAGAAGTTCAGAGGCTTCCCTGGGGGTAAGGCTTGTCAGCCTAACATATCTCTCTTTGCAGGAAGTGTTGTCAACACTGTGAAAAACAACATTCAGCACTGACCTGTTCCTGCAAAGCGTTATCACCTCCTCTCCATCTCCTGCTTTCCATTGGTAAGGGTTTGCAAGAGTTTGGGATATAGTGATTGAACAACCACCCTCCGCTACATATGCTTTGAAAGAATAGTTGAGCGTTCTCGTCAGCTCTTTCAATTCTGCCCTGGTCTTGAAAGTCACCGGAACAGTTAGAACGCAATAATTTTCGAGGACTTTTAGGAAGGAGGAGATGCGGCTGAATACCAGGGGAGATGCGTTGTTGCTTGGTATTAGTGTACCATCTATATCGGTCAGCCATAGGGCGTTGAAAGTCTTACACTCCATACGCCACACTAGCCTTGCTCTCGCCTAAAACCTTGTCAAGGAAATCCTTACTGTTCAAACTTGGTATGGAATACCTTAATGGAGGCGGGGGTTCACCCTCGTATGAGAGGTCCATTAACGTGTCAATGATCAAAGCCCTCCCTTTATCATCCACTAGTTTTGAGTGGTAGATTGCGGACAAGCTCTCAATAATCATTTCAATAACATGGGACTCCCCCTTCTCTGAGTGCACGTGTGGATTCCTGGTCTCCACCTGGTATATTTCAATATTCCCGGGTAGAGCCGGGCACAAGCCTTCTCCAACCCCCACGTAGCATGTTTCGAAAAGGCTGACAAGTTCCTGTGTTTCAACCGCGTAGCCCCCGGCGAAAGTCATCTCCTTTGCAAGCTTTATGCTCATAGCGTGCTCGCCGCTGTTGCTTGTTTTAACAATATCAGTTTCAGCCTTCCTCCTCAGAGAGAGAATTTTGTTTAAAACATTGTTCACGATTGCGGAAGCCCGTCCAGTCCTTCTAAAATAGAGCTCCGTGGAGCTCCACGCCTTGTAACCCCATGAGAGCCTAACCATCTTGTACTCGGACTCGCTCATGTTTAAAGCAGTGTAGTATGCTAGAGCATACTCGAGCACTGCCCCAGGGATGTAGTTGTCCGCGTCTATAAATCCCACATTCTCAGCGTTCATTCCGTCTGCTAGTAGCACGCTAAGCAGCATTCCTTCACCCTTCCCATACCTGACCAACCCATCCTCATCCAAGATGCCCGGAATATGCTGCCCCAACTCCTCCGCGATCACGGGGTCTCGCTGATGTACTATAATCGTAGGCCTCCCCGTCACTCTGTAGAGAGTCTTTGCAATATCTTTCTCAACGCTAAACATGTTCAAGGGAGCTTGAGTTGAGGCCGATACTAGTATTATAGGAGAGTACACCGGGATAGCCTTCAAAACCCCCTCTAGAACCATAGGGTCCTCGTTCTTAGAGGGCACAACTATGACTGTTTTCTCAGCGGTTTTTTCAAGCTCTTTGAAATCTGGAATATTGTATAATCCCGGCTTCCACTCCGCCCCTATTGCGAAAAGGGAGTAAACCTTTGAGAGCTCGTAGATTTTGACAGCACCGTATGTTTCAAACCTTGAGGGATAGCTGATGTACATTTTAAAACCGGTCCGAGAGCACTGATTAGTTTTAATACCCACTAATCCGTTATATATTCTACCGTTAATGATGTTTTTGATTGAAATGCATTTCCAACAAGGGTGTTATCATAATGGATGTTTCCCCTGACTTAGTTGTTGATGTTTCCATGGCAATAGGTCTCGTCGCATTCATAGGCATCATAGGGTTTCTACTGGGAAAAGGCGTCAAAGCGCTCGTGATAAAGGTTTCAGAGAGACTGGGTTTCGACGAGTGGCTTAGAAGGTTTAGCTTTGGGAGAGCGATCAAGCGCACAGGATTGTCTGCTGGGGAATTTTTCGGCACAGTATCGTCATGGATTCTTTACGTCGTCTTCATCGTGTTGGGGATTCACTATGGTTCAAAATATCTAGGGCTTGTTGAAATAGCGGGCATGACCCAGCAGTTGTTGAACGTTTACATTGTAGGCTTTCTTAAAGCGTTGATAATAATCATCATAGGCTTCATACTGACAGATGTTTTCGTAAGCTACATATACAAGAGCTCCGAGCTCAGGACCGAGATGCAGCTTCTTGCCCCGGTCGCGGAGTATCTAAGGCTTCTCTTTTACATTGTCATAGTTATTTTCGCAATAGAGCAGACGGGCATAAGCGTTGAAGCCTTAACCAACATGTTGACACCTATTATTTGGGGGTTGACAGTGGCGATGCTTCTTATAATAGTGTTCAACATAATTCAATTAACCAAGGGCAAACCGCGGCTTGAAGAATGAAGCATAAGCTGTTCGTTTCCACGAAAACTCATGCCTTATCATAAATTTTTCAATAATCCATGATTCTCGAATAATTCTCAACCTCAGGATTGTCTGAAGTATAGCTTTATCACGTTTTTAGATGGCCGAGGGTAATGTTTAATATGGTGCCTGTATTGCCCTACGGCTTCAACAGTAGATGGCTCCGTGTGGATTTATCCAGTAAAAGTTTAAAAATCATTGATGTTCCGGAGGAATTGTATAAGGAATACCTGGGCGGGAGGGGAGTAGCCTCATATATCCTCTTTAAAGAGCTTAAACCTGGAATTGACCCGTTAGGATCGGAGAACAAGCTCGTGTTTGCTACAAGCGTGATCACTGGAACACCTATTCCGGGAGTTAATAGGATCGTTGTTGCCGCGAAATCCCCGTTGACAGGAACTTATGGTGAGTCGGAAGCCGGCGGCTTCTTCGCGCCGGAGCTTAAGTACTCAGGTTTCGACGTGGTTGTAGTGGAAGGAGTATCGGAGAAGCCTGTTTACTTATGGATTAAAGACGGTCGCGCGGAGATCAGGGATGCAACCCATCTATGGGGGTTAACAACCAAGGAGACTGTTGAGGAGATAAAGAAAGAACTCGGAGAGCCCTTCGCGAGGATTGGTTGCATCGGGCCTGCGGGGGAGAAGTTGGTAAGGTTTGCAAACATAATGTTTGAACATAGATATGCGGCAGGGCGCGGAGGCATGGGAGCAGTCATGGGTTCTAAAAAACTTAAAGCTATAGCTGTGAAAGCGAGTGGGAGGTCTGTTAGATTTTACGATGAGAAGAAGCTTGTGGAAATCGTTAAATGGTTTAATGACAACTGGAAGAATCAACCTGGCGCTGTCTCGAGGAGCCAGTATGGTACTGCGGAGCTTGTGACCCCTTTTAACAAGGATGGAACACTTCCCACGTTAAACTTCAGGGGAGGTTCATTCAACGACGCGGTCAAGGTAAGCGGGGAGGTCTTGAATAAGACAATACTTGTTTCGAAATCTGGGTGTTTCGCATGCCCCATTCGCTGTAAACCAGACGTGAAGGGTGAGAAGCCGTACGAGACCGATCCATCGTACGGGGGGCCCGAGTATGAAACTATAGCATCTTTCGGCCCATTATGCGGTATAAGCGATTTAAACGTGATAGCGAGGGCGAATCAAATATGCAATGCCTACGGGGTGGACACTATTAGCGCTGGCGTAGCAGTGGCATTTGCGATGGAGCTTTTCGAGAGGGGCATCATAACTTCGCAGGAAACAGGCGGCTTAGAGCTAAGGTTCGGTAGTACGGAGGGAATGCTGAGATTATTGGAAATGATTGTTAAGCGTGAAGGCTTCGGCAATGTGTTAGCTGAAGGGGTTAAGAGGGCGGCGGAATTTATAGGCAGGGGTGCTGAGAAATACGCGATGCATGTAAAGTCTAGAGAAATACCCATGCATGAGCCGCGGGGGAAGGTAGGGGTAGGCTTACAATATGCTCTTTCCCCGATCGGGGCGGACCACGTGCAAGCCCCTCATGATCCGGGCTTTGAAAGAATAACGCAACACCTTACGGCACTCGGGTTGACAAGGCCTGTTAACAGGCTCGCGCTCAACCATGAGAAGGTTAGGGCTGTTTACTATGGGATGCTATGGTGGGGTCTCGAGGACTGTTTAGGAATATGTAAATTCGTGTTCACACCCCACTCAGCAGGTGTTTTAACACCGAACCACTTGGTTGAGATAGTCAACGCGGCGACAGGGTGGGGTGTGAGCCTATGGAGCTTGATGAAGGCGAGCGAGAGAGCCTTTAATCTTGCAAGAGCATTTAATATTCGCGAAGGATTCGCGAGAGAAGATGACACGCTCCCACAGAGATTCTTCGAGGGCTTAGAGTTTGGAGCTAGAAAAGGACAGAGAATCGATAAGGCAGAATTCGATAAAGCAGTTAAACTCTTCTACGAAATGGCAGGCTGGGATGAGGAAGGAAAACCCACTCCAGGGAAGCTATACGAGCTGGGCTTAGACTATGTTGTCGAAGAATTATATAAGGGTTAAAGTAAGATACCTGGCCCCACTGATCCAATCAATGGTAGGAGTGGAGAGCGAGGATATTGTGCTGGAAACGGGAGCCAAGCTAGGGAATTTACTTGAAAAGCTGGCACGCACCCATAACGGGGAACTAGGTAAATGGCTATTCAGCGAGAACGGGAAATTAAACCAGGGAATTCTCATCATGGTTAACGGCTCAATAGCCCATGATCTCGACATGGACTTAAGCGACATGGATGAGATAGTGTTGACAATACCTTTCGACGGGGGTTGAAATCGAATTTTAAGAAAAAACGAGGGCCTTGTAAATGGGAGATGCGCAGTCATCCTGGATAGAAAAAAGCGTTGAATAAGGATAGTGATGTTGTAAAGACTCCTCTATAGAAGGTTATGTCATTACTAATACTGCGTCTACTTTTTCAATATTTCACAACGCGCTGAGAGTATGATAAACCCGGGGTTAGGGGCAGGGCTAATTACTTCTTCGCTCAACCTGCTTTCTACTTCACCCTGGACAGCTTACCCGGTCTTGGCATGTAGTATTCTCCGCTCTGTATCAGCTTCTGAATCTGCTCGAGAACTAGCTCCCTGTCGAAGCCTTTCTCTACAGCTTTCTTAATAAGCTCACTTCTCTCTATCTCGCCAACCTCATCTAGCAGTTGATCCATGAATGATTTCAAAGCCTTTATCTTCTCCCTTCTCGCCGCCGAGATGCCTGTTTCCAAGATATCTATGTCTATAGTCTTAGACTCGATGTCATATCCTACTTTGACTAAAGTGTTAAGGGTAAGCCTGATCGCTTCCTGAGCATCCTCCTCAGTTGCTTTCTGCTTTAAAGCCATCTTAGCGTGAGCCTCGGTGAGCCTTATTAATGCTTCAAGTTGCCTCGGGGTTATGGCGATCGCGGTTGGCTTTCCGGCCTCCGTAGGGAGGGATGCCATTCTCATGCTAACGTAAAAGTCTTCAAGCAACTTCTTGGCCTCAGGCGTTAGCTGGGGCCTAATATACCTTCTCGCATAGCTCACATATTTTTTCAGCAACTGCGGGTCGATATGAGGTCTCGCCTTCTCGATATCGCTGTGAACCTCTAATATATGCTTCGCCAGTAGCCTATCCCTCTCCTTGTTTGGAATATCCTGGATGACGAATATCAGGTCGAACCTTGAGAGAATGGTTGGAGGAAGGTCAATATTCTTGCTCACAGGCTGGGTTAAGTCGTATCTCCCAAACTTGGGATTGCCGGCGGCCAGTACGGAGGCCCTCGCGTTAAGCCTCGCCACAATTCCAGCTTTCGCTATGCTAACTGTCTGCTGTTCAAGGGCTTCATGAATAGCGCTCCTATCTTCCTCCCTCATCTTATCTATCTCATCGATGCATGCTACTCCACCGTCCGCTATAACTAAAGCCCCTGCTTCAAGATAGTACTCGCCGGTTGTTTTCTCCCGTAAAACGGTCGCGGTTAAGCCAGCTGCTGTGGATCCTTTCCCACTAGTGTATAACCCGCGGGGAGCAATTCTTGAAGTATACTGTAGGAGCTGTGATTTAGCTGTGCCTGGGTCGCCTACTAGGAGGACGTGTATATCTCCCCTTATCCTCGTCCCATCCTCCATAACCTTGGGAACTCCACCGAAGAGGAGGAGCGCAATGGCTTCTTTCACATCCCAGTGTCCATATATTCCTGGGGCTATGCTCGCAATGATTTTCTCCCTGATCCACGGGTCTCTAGCAAGCTCTTTAATCTTTTCCTCATCCTCTCTTGTAATCTCAATCTCCTCGAGAATCTTTTGCTGGACATCAACATGGTTTGCGTCAACGTAGAAGGAGAATAATGGTTTAAGCCCGACCGGTTTCTGGAGGGAGGCGATAGGGGCTACTCGTAACACGCCGGTAACGATAACTCTGTCTCCCGGTCTTGCGACGTCGATTAAATCTCCTGTGAGGATGACCTCGACGCTCCTAGGCATTTGACCGGGCGGGATCTCCTCGGGCTTTTCTTGAACCACTATTTTCTGCCAATCTATGAATTTGCTTTTCTCCGGCACAAGCTCCAGCCTAACGGGGCGTTGACAGTTTAAGCAGTAGGGAGGTCTTTCAAGCCTCTCCCCCATCTCCCCTTCCTTAGGGTAGAAGAATTCATGTAATTCTCCAGTCTCGGAATCCACATGCCTGTAGAAGGCCTTAACGATCCTAGCCTCAACTCTTGAGACCCTTGTAACGATTCCTTCGAGAGCGACAAGCTTGCCGATATATTCGCTGTTCAACTCTCTTATCCTGAAAATCCTCGGCGGGTTGCGGAACCGAGGGTAGAATTTCTCAACGGTTTGGGCATACTCTGGATAGCTTTTCCTCATTATTTCCATAATCGCTTGACTGGCGATTTCTAAACCCTTGTCAGGGTTCTCTGATATGAACCTGGCGAGCTCCCTGTTGAACAGTATAATATCGTCGAAATCGATGACGAGGCTTCTCTGATTCATGTAGACCATGTGCCTTATTCTTTCCTGGTACTTTGCAACACCATCCCGGGTTTGAAATCTTTCTAAAAACCTGCGAAACTCAAGTAGCGGATCGAACTCCTTATCCCTTGTGGACTGTACCTCCATGCCTACCCCTCATATAGAAGTTTCTAAGGTGTAGATTAAGGATGGTTTTCAAATCAAGATATAACCTTTTCTCCTCCTCGCTCATTTTCTCACTTATATCTTGCGGGATGTCCATCAGGTTTAAGAGATTAATGATCTTCGCAACCCTTTCCCTGGTCAGCGCGTCGTAGAACTCGCTATATGATTTAAGCATTTCAGCCTGGATCTTCCAATCCGGACTAGTTCTCAAGCTTTCCTCGAGCTTACTGATTACTTGTTTCAGCCTGCTGTAGAAGTACCCGTTCAGCTTGGTTAACTGCGGCTTCCTCGACTGGGTTTCCTCGAGATAGACTATTTGAGATAATTTTTCCACGGTTACATCCGGCTCCTTGACCCTACACACGTTCATCGATTCAAGCCTTGAAGCAATCCACCTTGGCACAGTGTATTCAGAGCCTTTCACCAACTCCACGTAGCTTTCCTCGAGGAAAATCTTTAAACCATCGGATACTACTTCAATCTTCACGCTTTCTTCCTGAAAATCCCTGCTCATGAATTTGAAAACTAGTTCTTCAACCAATTCGAGTAGACCGCTCAATTTAACAGCCCTTAAAGAGTAATTTGTGGAAATTCCTTTATTTACCAATCAATCCATTAATATAGGATTAGATTTAAACCGTTGGGCAGAGGTGGAGTATTTGAGTGAAATAGAGCTTCTATGGACTGAAAAGTATAGGCCGAGGACTCTTGACGAGGTTGTCAACCACTCTGAGATTGTGGCTAGACTTAAAAAATTCGTTTCAGACAAGAACATGCCTCACATGCTTTTCGCCGGGCCACCGGGAACCGGGAAAACAACGATGGCTCACTGCCTAGCCCACGATCTCTACGGGGATAATTACAGGCAGTATATCCTGGAGCTTAACGCGTCAGATGAGAGTGGTATAGGGGTTATTAGGGGCAAGGTTAAGGAATTCGCTAGAACGCGCGTTGTGGGGAATGTTCCTTTCAAAATAATACTTCTGGATGAAGCAGATAACATGACTGCAGACGCCCAGCAAGCTTTAAGGAGACTTATGGAGCTTTACACAGCCTCGACAAGGTTTATCTTAATAGCTAACTACCCCAGCAAGATCATAGAGCCCATCCAGAGTAGGACGGCTGTCTTCAGGTTCACCCCGTTGAAAAGAGAGGATGTCGTTGAAAGATTGAAATACATATGCAGTAATGAAAAAGTTAAGTGCCACGAGGACGCGTTAAACACTATCTTCGAACTATCCGAAGGAGATATGAGGAGGGCTATAAACATTCTCCAAGCATCAGCGGCATTGGGCGAGGCAACCGTTGAGAACGTCTACAAGGTTGTCGGGCTCGCGCATCCCCGCGAGGTTCGCGAGATGATACAGTTAGCCCTCTCAGGGAACTTTGCCGAGGCGAGAAACAAGCTTAGGACCCTCATCATTACCTACGGGTTAAGCGGCGTAGACGTTGTCAAGCAAATACATAAGGAGATATTTAGCAGTGACATCAAGATTCCCGATGAAATAAAGATTGTAATAGCTGATCTCGTAGGTGAGATACAGTTCAGGCTTGTCGAAGGAGCCGATGACGAGATACAGTTGAACGCTCTTCTAGCGAGGTTGGCCTTGATCGGTAAAAAGTTTAAACCAGGGTGAACTCTTGAGCTCAGCACTACCATGGATTATCAAGTACAGGCCGAGAACAATAGAAGATGTCGTGAACCAGGAGGACGCTAAAAACGCATTCCTCAACTGGTTGGAGAACTGGGGCAAGCCGGGCCAGAAGAAGGCGGTTCTTCTGCATGGACCGGCTGGGTGTGGGAAGACAAGCCTTGTGGAGGCTGTTGCCAGAAGCAAGGGTTACCAATTGTTCGAGTTGAACGCCAGCGACTTCCGGCGTAAAAGCGATATCGAGAACATTGCAAAGATCGCCGCCCAGACTTCAGGCTTAACGAGTAAGCGGAAGATAATTCTCCTCGATGAGGTTGACGGGATTAACGCCAGGGCCGATGAGGGAGGCATTGAGGCAATCATAGAGTTGATCAATGTTTCTAAGAACCCAATAGTGATGACAGCTAACAACCCCTACTCTAAAAATCTACTCCCACTCCGTCAGAACGTGCTGGAAATACCTATGAAGAGATTGTCGGAAACCCATGTTGTGACGGCTTTGAAGAAGATATGCGGGGCCGAGAAAATCGAGTGTAGCGATGAAGCATTAAGGGAGATTGCGAAGAGGAGTGAGGGGGATTTGAGAAGCGCTATTAACGACCTCCAAGCCATTGCTGAGACCTATGGGAAGGTAACCCTTGACCTGGTAAAATCCCTTGCCACCTACAGGGATAGGCAGTACGCCCCCTACGAGGCGTTGCAGAGGCTGTTTAACGCTAAATACGTGTTCCAGGCAAAAGACGCTCTCACTTCAACTGATCTTGATTATGATGAATTATTCCTATGGTTGAACGAGCACATTCCCACATATTACGAGGATCCTGAGGAAGTGGCTAGAGCGTATGAAGCCTTGAGCAGGGCCGATGTCTACTACGGCAGAATAATCAGCAGGGGTCAGTGGGATCTCTTATCATACATGTATGACATGATGGGGCCTGGCGTAGCTTTCGCGAGGAAGGTTTACAAGTACAGATTCAAACCTTTCAAAGCCCCTTCAAGGAAGAAGCAGCTGAGCGAGACCAAGAGGTCGAGAGAGGTGAGAGAGGCGTTGGCGGAACACCTTGCCACGAGGCTTCTGACAAGCAAAGCTACGGTTAAGGCTGAGGTAATTCCATATTTGCAAGTGATTTTCAAGTATAATCCAAGGTATGCGGCCAGGATCGCGAAAGGGTATAGCCTGAGCGAGGAGCACATTAATTGGCTAGCAGGCTCTAAATCATTGGAGGTTATTGGTTACTTGAAGAAGGGCGAGAAGGCGCGTGAGAAGGGGAGGGGAGGCTAAAGCCCGAGTTGGATCTTCTTCCTGATTAATTCGTCAAGGTATTTTTCCAAGACGTCGAGGGGCCCATAGGGTAGGGTTATCATGGTTGACCTCCCCCTTTGACCCTTCCCGCTTGAACGGGTTTGTATAATGCCCGTCCGACTCAAGTTCATAACGTACTCGTAAACCTGGGTGTGCCTTCTCGGTACTTCACCATAGAATTCACATACAGCATTGTACTCCTCCTCTACCTCCCCTATTTTCAACTCGCTTCGCCCAGTCTTCCTGAGGAGTTTTACAATGCTGAGAAGTATAAGTAACTCGTGGATGGGGCTGTCCCTTATGGCCTCGCTCACGCTTAGTATTTCCCTTGAAGTATTCATAATGGCTTTCCTAACATCCTCAATGGTTATTCGGCTTCTCCCATCTGCTTCAGCGGAGCTACCCGCAACATGAAGTATTTCTAAGGCATGCCTAGCGTTTCCCCCTCCACCCTTATCCCAGCCCTCAAAATCCGCTATGAATCTTAACACTTCATCGTCGTAACTACCCTCATACATAGACTCTTCCGCCCTATATTTCAGGATGTCAAATAATTGTTGAGAAGTGTAAGGGTTGAGCTTTACCAGATGTCTCAGCAGGTACCCCTCCGTGGTAGGATCGAGAAAACCTAGTTTCACAGGGTCTATGGCTATGAAAATAAAGTTTAGCCTTCTAAACAATTCCTCCGCATCATACGTTCTCACTATGAAGTACACAGCGTCAGGCCCAGATATGTTGGCAAAGTAGTGGAACTCGTCTAACGTTATAATAGCGTATTCATCCCTCTCGTCAAGATAGTTGAGGATAAGGTCGTACATCTCTTTGCTTGAAAGCCCCCTGGACGGTACGGGAACATCGAGTTGCCTCCCAATATCGGCTATAACGTTGTAGAGAGTTCTATTCCTGTGGCAGTTAACGTGCGCGTATCTCACTTTATAGTTTTTCTCCCCGGCAAGCCTTGTGAAATCCCTTCCGAAAACCTTGGCTAAAGCGGTTTTACCGGTCCCAACTCTCCCAGTTATCAATACTCTCTGTGAGATGGAACCGGGCGTAGTGACCAAGTGTTTAAAGTAGCTTGTGAGTTCCCTCAGCTCTTTCTCCCTGTGGGGAAGCTGGTCTGGTATGTACTCAGGGGATAGGCTTTCCCGGCTTTTGAAAATACTTGGTTTCTCAAGCTCCTCCTCAATTATCCTCCACGTGTTCTTGTTCTCCAAGGAAGCAACACCGAAACTTTCACTCATCTATTATTCCACTCGGTACTTAAAAACCGGTTCACAATACCCTAATCCACCGTAGAGATTTAAATCAATGGTTTCGATGAAAAGGCAGGTCGGGGATTTGGGCGAGTGTTCGACGCTTCTTTCCCCGAGAAATGTTTTAAGACTGCTCCACAAGGCTTCACTGTAACCCCTAACACCTCTAACCCGGAGTTTCAATTTAACCTCTCGGAGACCTTGAACCAAGCCTTCAATGCATTGGAGAAATCGGTTGAACTCTTCAATTCTCCCGGTGCATTGCACAGGTATAATGTTCTCAACGAAACCGTATTCCTTGAAAACCACTATTCTGTAGGCCTTATCCGGGGTTAAAATCTTACTGTAAGCTATTAGCACTCCCGGATAAGGAGTTTTCACTATTCTCAGCTCCGGGTCTTTTCGAAACAATACGTTTCCTACCTCTTCCTCACACCATTCATCACATCCCTGCCTACACGTGATGAGCAGGACCGGGTTTTCCGTGCGTTATCCTCCCCTTTCAAATCAGTTTCCCGTAAAAACCATCTCTATTTATCATCTCACGCAAGTACTTAACTTTAAAACCATACTGGTTCTTCACTCAAGGAGAGATTCATAGTCGTCGCGTTTTCCATGCTCACAACAATCTCACGGTTTCACTCAAAGGCTGATCAGTAGTAAGAAGGGATAATATATTAAGGTGTTTATCAAAGTTACAGGAGCCCCGGTTTTAACGAACTCCTTGAAAGACAGGGTTGTCCTGTATTTCGACTCAAGATATTCCATGATGATTATATTAGATGCTGCGCCCAGCGGCATCAGATTTCCAGCAATAGTTGACATTGATGCGAGAGTGAGCCATTCAGGAATATTGCTCCCAGTGCAGCCAATGGTTTTCAAATAACCGATATACAAGTTTACGAAGGGCACGTTGCTGAGGACTTGACTTATCAGTAGTGATGAAAGAGTTATTGAGACTACTGATAATTTAGAGCCGCAACCCCCCATGGAGAAAAAGTCTAGGACTGGTTGAATAATACCGCTCCTCCAAATACCCTCGGTCGTAATGAACATGGTTATGAAGAACATTATAGTACCCCAGTCAACTTTTAGAAGCGAGTCCCGGGGGCTTGTAGTAAAGATGTAGATTCCCGCGGCAATAATGAACGGAATGAAGCCTTTCCCGCTAATGTGCGGGAGTCCATACAAGGCTAGGAAATCGTTGAGAACGAGCGCGATGACTGCTACGACAAGACCTATAAGGGCTAGCATGGCGTTTCTTCTAGATTTTAAATGCTCTGAAGGGATTGACGTTAGTACAACACTCTCGTTTCTAATACCGTAAATCTTAATCAATACTAGCGGAGTTACTACAAGGTTTATCATTGTTGGAATAGTTAGGTAGTACATGAATACTGGGAAAGGGGCTTGGAGTCCACTATTAATGCTTATCAACATGTTCTGAGGATTCCCTATAGGCGTCATTACCGAGCCTATTGTTAAAGAGAAAGCGAGCAGTATGAACGAAAAGGAGAGAGGTATTCCCGCAACCCGTGAAACCGTGTATGCGATAGAGGGCCCCATTAATGCAACAGTATCGTTAACGGTGAAAGCTGCTAGTAATCCATAGAGAATTGAAGAGCCAAGGATTAGACCATACCGGCTTCTAAACCTAGAGATGAAAGCGTAGGAAATGTATTCTAGGAGCCCTGAGGACTCTGCCAGCCCGACTATACTGAACATTCCGATGAGGAATAGAATAACGTTTAAGTCGATTATAACCCCGAGCTCATCCCATGAGACAAGTCCTGTTAAAACACTAATGAATGATGCGAAAGCCATGAAGCTCCAAATAGGGATTCTGAGAAGTCTCGTCCTTGCGACTAAGGGTAGAATTATCAGTGCTACTAGTGTAGCACCTATTATCTGTTGGAACCCTAAATCCATATGCAAAACCCTTCAGCAAACCCTGTTGCCCGTTTAATCTTCTAATCATTAAGTTTTATGAAGACTTGGAGAAATTTAAAACAATCTTTACCCCCTACTCTAACACTCACGTGGGTGTACAAGAGGAAATATTTGGAGAGCAAGCAGACACTCTTACTTGAATAATAACGCAATGTAGGCTTAGAGCATGGAGAAGCCGTTTATTGAATTCTCTGCTCCGTGCGAGAAATCACTGTGAAGACTTGCTCCTGGCGATCCATTCCTTCCTATACTTCCACATAGAGGGGGGAGTCCAAAGTATCCATGCTGGAATAGCCTTGATAAACTCGTACGCTTCCTCCCAGCTCTCCAGGCCCAGTTTCTCCGCAAGCTCTTCAAGACCCATAGGGGTTTTCAAATACTCTCTCAACACAGTTAGGACTTTTTCATCAATAACTATTTCCTTGTCCCCTACTTTCACAACATATTCTGTAGCACTACTCATCTCAACCACCTTTAAACAGCGTAATCCAACCCTGATAATCGTTATCAAGGTTTAAAATTATTGCTCCCTTACAAACCATTTTATACTGGATAACGTATAATGACACCGGGGCGCAACCACTATGAGCTTCCAAATACCTGTTGGAGAAGTGTGCGAGGAAGAATTTAAAGTTCTTGATGTTCACACGGCGAAACACGTTGGAAGCGGGGACGTATCGGTTCTTTCAACACCAAGCATGATCGGGTTCATGGAGAGTGTGGCTTTAAAGTGTCTTCAGAAACATCTCCCCGAAGACTATACGAGCGTTGGAGTTCTCGTTAACGTTAAACACTTAAATCCAGCCCCATTGAACTCTATAGTGAAAGTGAAGGCTTCGATCATTAATGTTGAGGGAAGAAAGGTAGTGTTTAACGTTCAAGCAACATACAAGGATATGGTCATCGGTGAAGGAGTGCATGAAAGATTCATAGTTAACCGGAAAAGATTCGCTGACAAAATATTAGAGATAGCATCCAAGTAGCAGGTGTCAATGGGGCCGCCGGGATTTGAACCCGGGATCACCGGCGCTCCGGGCTTACCTGGCTAGCGGGGTAATCACCCCAGGCCGGCATCCTAGCCAGGCTAGACTACGGCCCCTATCCTAGATGAAAATATTATCGAAGATTTAAAACATTTTCATTTCTCACTCTCATTATTGAATACTTTCGCCCATGGGGTTTAGTATTTAAGTCTTCTGGCAAATAATACATTAATTACTTGATTAAAAACTCCATTAGAGATTAATTGAAGAAATATTCATAAATTTAATCATTTATTTCAAGTATTATTGGCCCATCATCTTAACACTTGGTAATACTAGATTAATACTCATCGGTGATGCTGATGCCTGTGCGATACATTTGTGGAAACTGTGGATACATACTCTCGGTGTTCTACGAGGTTGGCCAGGACTACTACGGGGTTCCAACGCCAGAGGAGGTTTACAGGATTCATGGAGGGATTTGCCCCAAGTGTAAGCATGATCTCTCAATGCCAACCCTTAACGATATTCGTATAACGAGCGCTAGGAAGTATGAAGTGGGTGTAAAAATGCCTGTTGTGGGCAGGAAAGAGGTTTCAATTCACCATTAACCCACTTTTGTAAACAACTCCTCTATAATGCTGAAATCATATGTTTTCTTGTAATGCTTTAACTTCTCCACTACTGTTGCCTGATTCCATTTGAAATAACCTGCTATCACGTCTTTAAACGGCGATCGGAACATTAGATATGAGAAAACACTTGTGACATTCCGAGGGTTGTTAGACTTTCTCGCGCTCTCCCAGTCAATAAGCACCGGCCTGTTCCCGCACACCAGGATGTGGTCGCCAGGCCTGTTCAACTCTCCATGGTCTATTTTAACCTTGTCTAAAATGCTTAATTTCGCCAGTAGACCTTTAAACAAGGGAGGCAATGCTGGCAAGTCTCCTCTCGAAATACTGGTTTCAATGAACTCGTCGAAAGCAATACACTCCCAGGGTGGGAGGAATTCTCGGAAAATGTAATCATCGTGTTCAATAAATAATCTTGGGACTAAACCTGTTTCATACGCCAGCTTCATCATTAAAGCCTCATGCCTCAAGCTCTCCCTCCTACTATCAAGCCTTCTAAGCTTCAAAACCCCTAATCCATGCTGTGCATGCTTAGCCAGCACGACAACCCCGGAAAACCCTTTTCCAATAAGCCTTAATCCTTGAAAACTCCAGCCTGTTTCGAGAAAATATATGAAGCCTTTGGATAGGAGAGCTCTCAATCTTTGCTCGAAAACATCACATTTTGAATGAGGAAAACAAATTATCCTAGCCACGAAGTCGTCCGGCTTGGTCAACCAGTGCACTTCGCCATCCACGATGGCTTCTTCAAAACAAACTCCGCCAGCCAAGCATATCCTCCTTTCTCCACGATTTCCTTCGCAACTTCAAGGTTGAGTCTCGAAACACTCGGGGTTATTGGCTTCAAATGGGGCGGAGAGTTATACTCGGAGGCTAACTCCCTCAGAGCGTCCACTATGCTGGACGTTCTACGCTTCCTCAAAGACCTGAGCCTTCCATCTTTACCAATCCATGGGCCGTACTCGTTTTGAGAGTGTTTAGATATGAAGCTTTCACTTCTCTCCCTCACTGTTACCCTGGGTCCAATGTATAGCTTGTATTCCGGGATGGAACAAAGCGATGCTTCTAGAATAATATAAGCAACATCCTTCTCGTTCGTCCACGTCGAAGAATCCATAATTTCGAAATCGCGATTATTAAGCAAGTTGACAACGTTCGTTTCAACCCGCTGTAGCTCCCCCCAGAGCACGTCGGGAGGCGGCGGGTCGGAAAGCGTGTACTTCAAAACTACTAAGCATCTATCAGTTGAATGCTTAACGACCTCGTCTATCGAAATAGGCTGAGGCTTGGCGTTGAAGAAATCGATGCTCGGGTTGTTTAAATAGCACCTCGCTCCTAGGATGAATGTTGAAAGGGTTTTCAAGCTAACGTTCGCGGTAACGTTTCTCAAAGGATCCACAGGGTCCGGCATGTAGATGACGGAGTCAGGGTATTTCCTCCGTAGCTTCTTTTTAAAAACCTCCCAGTCAACATTTTCGAGCGTGTTGATGAATATTGGTATTTCCCAATTAGAGGCTTCTTCAAGGATTTTTCTAAAAGACTTGTACTTGGCGACGAGAAGTTCCACCGCGTATCCGCTGAAACCCTTTGTTTTAAGCTCCGCGCCATACACTCCTATGGTTTTCATGAATTTTTTCAAAAGCCTAACCTGGTCCTTATCCTCGGGGCTGAGTGTTTTGTTAATGTATTCTGTGTGGAACGGGGTTCTATCTACAGCTGATACTATTTTTCCCGGGTCGGGTACTTTGAATGCTGGCACGAGGTCTGCTTCGACGCCGTTAACAAACACTCTCACGTATGGGTGTTCGGCAAACCTTAGCTCATATCTTCCGATCTCCTTGGCCGCCTCTAACAGAATGTTGAAACCTTTAGTCCTAAGCTCTTCCAATGTCATTGTGAGGGGGAAAAGCACGAATATGTCTAAATCTCTATCTCCTGAAAGCCAGGTATCATGCGCTATACTTCCCTGTAGCGTAACCTCTACTTGGATTCCTGAGCTTGAAGCCTTCTCCTCAATCTTCTCTGCTATTTTCTTATAAACGCTTTCGATAAGCTCGTATTCCTCTCTCTTAGGCTTAAGCATCTCTAGAACTTTTTTCTCAATATCCATGCTTTCCTCACCGTACAGTTTAAACAATTTGCCGGCTTGCTAATCTAGTGGTTTATAACACATGTCAGTGTAAATAGGCCCCCGCGGAGTAAGCGTACTCTTCTTTAAAACTATTCTTTCAACAGGGGTTGAACCGAAATCAGCATCCTCAAACTCCTCGACAAGCTTGACAAGCTTGTCCACGCCTTTTCCGCTTTTAACCCTTAACAGTGTTATGTGAGGAGTGAACTCCTCTCTATCCGCAGGAACTCTCAATCTATGTAATTCTCTCTCAACCAAGTTGTGAAGCTCGATAAGCTCGCTGGAACCCTCAGCGATCCCGGCCCACACCACTCTAGGCCTGTGTATTGTGGGGAAAACCCCCACTCCTTTGACATGCATTTCGAACCTTGAATGTTTAAGATTTGCGAGAACTTTGCATACCTCTTCGACGACGCTTACGGGCACCTCCCCGATGAAGCGAAGGGTTAGATGAATGTTTTCGTCTTCGACAGGTTTCACGTCCGCACCGCTTGAAGCTATCAAATCTCTAATCCTTATCAAATTCCTTAATACATCCTGGTCTTTAACCTCTATTGCTATGAAAACTCTAAGCACCTCCTCCCTCATCGAGAACCCTTCCCACATCTCAGGTTATAATCCTTTAACCTTATATACTGTAGGGAAAGGAATGGTGAGCGTTTTTGAAACTCATCCTGGTCGTGGGTATGCCTGGTGCTGGGAAGACCGTGGTCATTGATGTTGCCAGGGAGCTCGGTTTGAAAGTATACAACATGGGTGACGTGGTTAGGGAGGAGGCATTGAAGCGTTTCAAAGCGATAACTCCTGAAACCATGGTTAAGACGTCGATACTGCTGAGAGAGGAACATGGTCCGAGGATCATTGCTTTAAGAACGATAGAGAAGATCGATAGAAGCCTTGACACGGTTGTAATCGACGGCGCGAGAAGCCTAGAGGAGTTAGAAGAGTTTAGGAGACTGGGAGAGACGTTGATAATCGCGGTTCACGCTTCACCCAAGACAAGGTTTCAGAGATTACTCGAGAGACGTAGGAGTGGTGACCCAGCCACTTACGAAGAGTTTTTGAAAAGAGACATGGTTGAGCTAGGGTTCGGCGTTGGAAACCTGATAGCCTTGGCTGACCATATGATTGTTAACGAGTCCAGCCTTGACGAGTTGAGGAGAAAAGCGTTTGAACTATTCTCTAAGCTGGTGGGGAGTAATGGTTAAGATAGAGGTTGAGGCTGAGGTAAGACCAACCGAAGACGTTGAAAAAGTTAAGCGGGCAGTGTTGAACGTTTACTCAGGAGATCTCGTCCTGGTGGGCGGGGGGAACTATAGCTTTTTAAGGGGAGTGTCAATGGATTTGCGCTCTCTAGAACCTTTGAGAAAGCTTATTAGGTCTCAGCAGATAGAGCCCGCCGCTAAATCATATCTACTCAGGAGGATGAGTAATGGAGAGTTAACTATCCTATTGCACAAACAGGCCGCTTTCGCCTCAAAAATCTCCTTTATCGATGACGCTAAGGAGTCGCCACTGGGTCCAATTAAAATCCACATAACCGGCGACAATCTTGAGGAAGTAGTAAACTACCTTACCGGTTAGACTCGGCATTGGTTCAGAAGTCTAAACCTCAATGGTAAGGTGCTAGCGAAACATTGAAAGCTATTCGAGGAGAAGCTTTCCCTATTTTCATCTACACAGCAATGCTTTATAGCTCTGACATCCCTCGCGGGATCAAAGCATGCATAGTTACGTGATATTCGACCACTAAGCTTGCTCTCACGACCACTCCCAGGGCACGTCAATCCTTACATCAGACGAGACTGCACTAGCCAGCTAAGACCGAACCGGCAGCTTTACCAGTTGTTCAGTGATTGCGCAATATGTCAACTCGGATCCGCGACTTTGCTACTCGTTAGTAATTGTAGGTGTGCAGTCATGTCTGCGAATTTTGCTGTTAGACTACCTCGCAGGCTTTACGAGAAGATGAAGAGGTAGAGAGAAGAATTGGAGCGATGTCGCGGAGCAGGCTATTGTAGAATACTTGGAGAGGATTAAAGATGTAGACGATGAAAAGGTTTCGGAGGTAATTATAGAAGAGGTGCTAGGGCGTATGTTAGACCATGAGGATCCAAGCTCTTGAGTGAAAGCAAGCGTTGAGGGAGAAGACGTCTGGGATAACGAGGTATATGATGCAAGCGTTGCAACAAACCCATATTGATAAAGAGGATGAACCGGAAAATCTACCCACGTAGCAGTTTTAACGGCGGTGGAACACCACAGATCTTGAATCCAGCTGAGAATATGCTTACCCTAGCCGTTGTTTTGAATTTTCATCTCGAGCCCCTTTCTAAATAGTGGCTAAAGGACTAGCGCCATGTAATCGCGGGCGACTATCACGTTCTTGTGGAATCTTGAAGCATCAATGTATAGCTCGTTATCATCCGAGTATCGAGCGCTAATGTGGGTTAGTACTAAAAGCTTCACCCCTGCCCTGGAGGCAATCATTGCGGCATCGCCCGAGGTGGAATGCCCCTGCTCATGTGCCTCCTCCTTCATTGCGCTCGTGAAAGTTGCTTCGTGAATCAGGATGTCAGCGTTTCTAGAGTACTCTATGGTGTTTGCCGAGGGTCCTGTGTCACCCGTATAACTTATTACTTGTTTCCCAGCCTTAACGAGGAATCCGTGGGCAGGGATCGTGTGTGCTACAGGGTATGGTATAACTGTTATTTTCTCATCAACGTATTCCCTCCCCTCGTCGATATCTATGAAGTTTAATTGAAAATCAATATTCATTAACCGTAGCTCCATGTATTTCTCTATTA
>Ga0272449_1001573_pt1 | contig 23057 bp, 19 predicted proteins | sample YNPCB0241_FD_198679 | JGI IMG/M metagenome (GOLD analysis project Ga0272449, IMG submission 198679) | Hot spring sediment microbial communities from Yellowstone National Park, WY, United States - YNP-CB-024-1 | ecosystem: Environmental > Aquatic > Thermal springs > Hot (42-90C) > Sediment... | reverse complement strand
AGTACCACAACTACCGCTACTATGTGCTGGATCAGCCCGAAATCAGCGACGAGGAGTACGACGCCCTGTTCCGCGAGCTGCAGCAGCTGGAGGCGCAGTTCCCCGACCTGGTGACGCCCGACTCGCCAACGCAACGGGTGGGCGCGCCCCCGCTGAGCGCGTTCCCCGAACACACGCACCGCGAGGTGATGCTGAGCCTCGACAACGCCTTCAGCGAGGAGGAGCTGCTTGCCTTCGACCAGCGCGTCAAGCGGTTTCTGGACCTGCCCGCCGACGCGACGGTTGAATACACCTGCGAGCTGAAGATTGACGGGCTGGCGGTCTCGCTGACCTACGAGGAGGGCATTTTGACGGTGGGCGCGACGCGCGGCGACGGCGTGCGCGGCGAGGTCGTCACGCCCAACCTGCGCACGGTGCGCCAAATCCCGCTGCGCCTGCAGACGGGGCAGACGCTGTTCGACTCGCCCCCACGCATCGTGGAAGTGCGCGGTGAGGTGTACCTGAGCGTCCACGAGTTCGAGCGCATCAACCGCGAGCGCGCCGAGCAGGGCGAGCCGCTGTTTGCGAACCCGCGCAACGCGGCAGCGGGCAGCCTGCGCCAGCTCGATTCGCGCATCACGGCGCGCCGTCGCCTGCGCTTTTGGGCGTACGGCATCGGCTATTGCGAGGGCGCGTCGTTCCACACGCAGTGGGAGATCCTGCAGCAGTTGCGGGCGTGGGGCTTCCCTGTGAACCCGCACACGCGGGTTGCCCGCGGGGTGGAGGAGGCTATCGCCTTCTGTCGTGAGTGGGCGACCCGCCGCGCCGAGCTGGACTACGCCACCGACGGCGTGGTCATCAAGGTCAACCGCGTGGACTGGCAGCGGCAGCTGGGAGCAACGGCGCGCGCCCCGCGCTGGGCAATCGCCTACAAGTACCCTGCCGAACGCGCCGTCACCACGCTGCGCGAGGTGCGCTGGCAGGTCGGGCGCACAGGCGTGCTGACCCCTGTTGCGATTATGGACCCTGTGCCCGTCGGGGGCGTCACGGTCTCGCGCGCCACACTGCACAACATCGACTACATCCGCGAGAAGGACATCCGCATTGGCGACCGCGTGGTGATTCAGCGCGCGGGCGAGGTCATCCCCGAAGTGGTCGCCGTGCAGACCGAAGCACGCGACGGCGACGAAATCCCCATCGAACCGCCGACACAGTGCCCCGTCTGCAGCGCGCAGGTGGAACGCCCCGAAGACGAGGCTGCCCTGCGCTGTATCAACCTTGCGTGCCCCGCGCAAATCGTGGAGCGCATCCGCCACTTCACCAGTCGCCACGCGATGAATATCGAAGGACTCGGCGACAAGTGGGTGCAGCGACTGTTCGAACTGGGCTACATCAAAGACCCCGCCGACCTCTACAGCCTGCACCTGCACCGCGACGCGCTGATCGCCTTAGAGCGCAGCGGCGAGAAGCTGGTCAGCAACCTACTAAACGCCATCGAGAAGAGCAAGACCAACCCGCTGGAGCGGCTGATCTTCGCGCTGGGCATACGGCATGTGGGCGAGCATGCCGCGCGCTTGCTGGCAGAACACTTCGGCAGCATGGACGCGCTGATGCACGCCAGCGAGGAACAAATCACCCAGATTCACGGCATGGGTCCCGAAACGGCGCGCGAGGTGGTGGAGTTTTTCGCGCGTCCTGAGAATCGCGCCGTGATTGAGAAACTCCGTCAGGCGGGCGTGCGGATGGAAGCCGAGCGCACGGCGCGGGGCGCGACGCCCTTCGCGGGGCTGACCTTCGTGTTCACGGGCGAGCTACAGAGCTACACGCGCGAGGAAGCCGAGGCGCTCGTGCGTGCGCTGGGCGGGCGCGCGACCTCCAGCGTCAGCAAGGCAACCAGCTATGTGGTCGCGGGTCCTGGCGCAGGCAGCAAACTGCAGAAAGCGCAGCAGTTAGGCGTGCCCATCCTCGACGAGGCGCAGTTTCTGGAGATGGTGCGCCGCGCACAGGCTCAGTAAAACTTGCTTTTCTCCGATCAACCTAACAGCCGCTGCCGAAACTGAACAGCACCTGTAGTAAGTCTGCGTCGTCTACAACTTCATCGCAATTCACATCAACACGCCCGAGGTTGCTACCTGTGTTGCCAAACGCAAACAGCACTGCCAGTAGGTCGGCATCATCAACGCATCCGTTGTTATCTACATCCCCGCTGTGTGCAGTGCAACCAGGCTGTGTATCCAGTAAAAACGCCTCATTACGCCTTGTGTTGGCGTTCCAGCCGTACCCGACGATATAGCGTCCATCAGGGGAAATCGCTCGCGCGGAACTCAGATAGGATCCCCCTGTCAGCAAGTTGGCATAGGTGGTGTTGAGATCTTCCATCGCGTTGTTGAGGAGCGTCCAGCGGAAAGCGCGCCACTGCTCATCTGCATTTTGGGCTGTGCCCACCACAATTGCGCCATCCGACGAGGCGCTGTACGCCACGCTGTTCACTCCTCCTAAGGTGCCGAGGTCTTGGATTCCCATTGCTGCCGTCCAGCGAAAGGCGTGCCAAATGTCCCAATCGAATTCAAACGTGCCAACTACGACCGAACCGTTGGCGGAAATGCCGTATGCTGCACCATATACCCGTAAGTCTCGCATCCCTGTCGCTCGTGTCCAACGGAAGGCACGGCGGTCAGATTCGCCTACGACGACCAAGCCATCTGCTGAAACGCCGTATGCTATGCTGTACCAGTCATTCAGAACACCGAGATCGCGCATCCCCGCGGTTCGCGTCCAGCGAAAAGCACGCCAGTACCAGTTGGAGTTGTGGGCGGTTCCAACTACGACTGACCCGTCAGCCGAGACGCCATAGGCATGGCTCTCACCGCCTCCTAAGGTACCAAGGTCTTCCATTCCCTCCGCTTGTGTCCAACGAAAGGCATGCCAGTAGTCCCAGCCGAGTTCGGACGAACCGACCACGACTGAGCCGTCAGCAGAAACGCCATATGCTGCACTTCTGCGTCCTCCTAAGGTGCCGAGATCTTGAATTCCCCTCGCTCGTGTCCAGCGGAATGCACGCCTGTGGGATTCACCCACTACGACTGAGCCGTCCGCCGAAACACCGTAGCCATAACTCCAGGGAGTTACCAGCGGACCGAGATCTTCCATACCGCTTGCTTGAGTCCAGCGGAAGGCGCGTCGTTCTCCGTAGGTATTACGAGCAAAGCCCACAATGGTCGCCCCGTCTGCCGAGATGCCATAGGCGCGGCTCTCACCGCCGCCCAGAGTACCAAGGTCTTCGATACCGCTTGCCTGAGTCCAGCGGAAGGCACGCCATTGCCCGTCGGCGTTGCGAGCCATACCCACCACAACAGTGCCACTGGACGAAATGCTATACGCACGGCTTTCACCGCCTCCTAGATCGCCAAGGTTTTGCATCCCTGTTGCCTGAGTCCAGCGGAAGGCACGCCATTGCCCATCGGCATTCTGAGCCTCACCTACTATGACTGTACCGTCAGGTGAAACGCCATATGCCCAGCTTTCATAGCCTCCTAAAGTACCCAGGTCTTGCATTCCCCTAGCGCGTGTCCAGCGGAACGCACGTAGGTCGCCGTCAGCATTTTCAGCCACGCCTACCACGACTGAACCATCCGCCGAAATACTATGAGCTATAGCCGCGCGCCCCCCGAGAGTGCCGAGGTCTTCCATGCCTGTGCTGCGTGTCCAGCGAAACGCACGCAAATCTCCGTCCGCGTTTTCCGCTGCGCCCACCACAACCGAACCGTCAGCGGATACACTGTATGCCCAACTTTCGGCACCCCCAAGTGTGCCGAGATCTTCCATGCCGCCTGCTTGAGTCCAACGGAAAGCGCGCCACTGCCCGTCGGCGTTCTGAGCTGCACCCACCACGACGGCACCATCTGCCGAAACGCCGTAAGCACGGCTCCCTTCGCCTCCTAAAGTACCCAGATCTTCCATACCGCCTGCTTGGGTCCAGCGGAAAGCATGCCAGCGCCCCTCAGCGTTACTAGCCGTGCCCACTATAGTCGACCCGTTTGGCGAAGCACTATAAGCCTCGCTCTCGCCTGGCGGTAAACCGAGCACACCGATCCAGGTAATCGATTGCGACCAACTATCCTTTGCTAAGCTCCACAGAGATCCTATGATGAGATACAGCCAAGCCCGAGATAGTATCATCTGCCTCATAGCAGCCTCCGTTCAAAAAACTGAGTACGCCCATATTATACCACAATTTCACGGTGCTTGTCAAGAGCAGAAGGGAAATGCGCCAACACATCGTTCACACCTATGCCTACTCTCCGTCCTCTCCCTCCACAGGACTCTCATACATAGCTCGATGGTCTACTCCCCACTGAAATTGGCTCAGTAAAACAGGAACGGCCACCAGTTCTTCATCGGCTTGCCCTGCTTGTCGCGGCTCTTGTTGCGGTAGCCCGGCATGTTCTGCCGCCAGTAGACCAGCCAGCGTCCCATGCAGTCGGGCGCGAGGTCGCGGAACTGTTCCAGCACAGCGTTCGTCCACGGGCGTTTCAGGTCTGCCCCACCGCGCCCGCTGCCGATGCGCCAGTCCTCAATCGTGGACAGCACGGGCTGCGTGTTGTCTTGGTCGTAGTGGCGTCTGCCGTTCGGCGGGAAGTGGACATTGCCGCCCGTAGCGTAGTAGTCGGTCAGCGTCCAGCGTTTCTCGCCGTCGCGCACAATCGCGGTGCGCTCGTCGGGGTACTCGATGCCCTTGTCCTCGCCCCAGAGGTAGTAGTAGGAGTTAAAGGGCAGCCCGAACCGCTGATCTAAGTCGAACATCGCGTACTCGTAAAAATACTCGCGGAAGTAGGGGATGCAGTTGCTGTGCGCCGTGCCTTCCAGCGCGTGTCCGAGGTTCTCCATCCCGCAGCCAATCCCGCGCTCGTAGTTGAGCATATTCAGGCGCAGGGAGCGTCCGATGAAGCGTTGTTCGGGGTCGCCGCCGTTGCCCGCCTGCACATACTCGCCCGGAACACGGCGGAAGTTGGCGTCGTAGCGCGGCTTGATTTCCACGCACTCCAGCCAGCTCACGATATTGTCCGCCGCGCCGAGAAACCACACCTCATGCACATAGCCCGCGTCCACCAGCTCCTTGAGGGTCAGGAAGCGTTTGCGGTCGTTGGGATCGCGCACGCCGATGCGCTCGGCGAACGCTTCGGTGAAAAACCCGTCGTAGCTGCCGTTCATCGCCTCAACGGGCACATTCTTTTTGCGCGGGGTCGCGCTGCTGTTCCTGCCGCGAACGCCGTCGGGGTCTTGCAAGTCCACATACCGCCACACGGAGTATTCCAGAAAGCGCGGGGCACGCGGGTCTTTGTAGCCATGGTAGCGGCTGCTCTCGTTCAGCGCGGTGATGAGATCCGAGAAAATGCGCTCGGCGCGCCCAGGCTCCAGCCCGTTCACGAAGTTGATACACAAAAGGCGCGGGCGCATCTGGCGGATGCGGTCGTGGTTGCGCGGGATCCATTCGTCGGAGTTAGCGTTGCTGACGGTGTTGGGCCAGAGGGTCAGGTCTTTGGGGTCGCGCAGGGGTTTCGGCGTGCCGTCGGGCTCGAAGTTCTGCTGCCAGCGCAGCGTCTGCTGCAGCGTCTCCTGTTGCAAGCGTTTGTAGTCGCGCATGGTGTGCCTCGCTTGGTGCGCCTGCTGGCGTGTAAGCCGGGTTCTGTTTGAGGCGGCGATCTCTCTGGGGCGTTCGCTTGCGCGAAGCCTCACGCGGTCTACCCGGAGGGTCGGCGGAGCGCGTCATCCCCTCCCTATGCGACCTTGCTCCCTGTGGGGCTTGCCCAGCCGTTCGCTCGCGCGAACGCTGGTGCGCGCTTACCGCACCGTTGCACCCTTACCCCCGAAGGGGCGGTCTGCGTTTCTGTGGCGCTTTCCGTCGTCGGGTCGCCCCGACGCCTGGGCGTTACCCAGCACAGCCTCCTGTGGAGCTCGGACTTTCCTCTCCCGTATCGGGAGCCGCCGCCCAGCCAGCAGGCATGGGAATTGTACCCGATGTTGCGGTATAATGCTTCGTGGTGGGTACACGCACGCAGTCATCGGAGCCGCGCCTGTCAGAGATTTTCGCCCGCACGCTGGACGCGAACGCCGACGGGGTGGTGGTGCTGGGGGAAGTGCTGGACAAGGCAGGCGATCGCGGCTACGGCTTCCTGCTGATTCTGCTGGCGATCCCAGCGTTTATCCCAATCTTGCCGCCGGGCACTTCAGGCGTGCTGGGCGCGCTGATGAGCATCGTCGCGCTGCAGATGCTGTTTGGTCTTAAGCAGCCGTGGTTCCCCAAGCGGTGGCGCAACAAGGTGCTGTCGCCGAAGGTGGTTCAAGCGCTTCAGACGCGCGGGGTCGCCATCCTGCGCCAGATTGAGCGCGTTTCACACCCGCGCGGCAGGCGGCTCACGCGCAACGGGGTGATTCTGCGCCTCAGCGCACTGGTGGTGATCGCGCTGGCGCTGGTGCTGTCGTCGCCGATGCCATTTATGAACACGCTACCTGCGCTGGGCGTGCTACTTATCGGCGTCGGGCTGGCGAACCACGACCTTTACTTCCTCTCGGCGGGCTGGGGGATTGGCATCGTCGTCGTGCTGATTGTCGCGCTGGGCATCGAGGTACTGATGCGCCTTGCCAAAATAGCACGCGAGACTATCGGGATTTAGCCGACCCGCCCGTCAAGCACGCCCGACGCAAACAGGTACAATTCCCCCCGCAACATCTACCTTTAGGGAGGCATATCATGACCTTAGCAGAACGGTTTGCACACTACGCTACGGAACTCAAGTACGAAGCGCTTCCCCAAGAAGCCATCCACGAAGCGAAGCGGCGGATTATCGACTCGATTGCCTGCGCGTTCGGCGCGTGGCGTTCGGAAACGGCGCAGCAGGTGCGTGCGGTGGCGACGCAGGTGAGCAGTCCCTATGGGGCGACGATTCTCGGCACGGCGCACAAAGCCTCGCCCGACTGGGCGGCGTTCGCCAACGGCTTGCTCATCCGCTACCTGGACTACAACGACACCTACCTGTCCAAAGAGCCTGCGCACCCCAGCGACAACCTCGCGGCGGTGCTGGCGGTCGCCGAAGCGGAGGGCAGCTCAGGCAAGGAGACGCTGCTGGCGACCGTGCTGGCGTACGAGATCCAGTGCCGCCTATGCGATTCGGCGAGCCTTCGGGCGCGCGGCTGGGACCATGTGAACTACGGGCTGTTCTCGGCGTCGGCGGCTGCGAGCCGACTGATGGGGCTGGATGCGACCGCCACGCGCCACGCGATGAGCATCGCAGGTGTGTCGGGGCTGGCGATGCGTCAGACGCGCGTCGGCGAAATCTCCGCGTGGAAAGGGTGCGCCTTCGCCAACGCCAGCCGACACGCCGTGTTCGCCAGCTGGCTCGCCAAATATGGACTGACGGGACCCTCCGAAATCTTCGAGGGCAAGATGGGCTTTAGGAAGCTGGTGTCGGGCGAGTTCACGGTTGGACCGCTCGGCGGCGAGGAGGGGCGCGGCTTCATGATTAACGAGACCTACATCAAGTATTACCCCGTGGAGTACCATGCGCAGAGCGCGGTATGGGCGGCGCTGGCGCTGCGCGAGCAAATCGGTGGCGACATTAGCCAGATTGAGCGCGTCGAAATCGACACCTTCGAGGCGTGCTACTCGATTATCGGCAGCGAGCCGGAGAAGTGGCGCCCACAGAGCCGTGAGACCGCCGACCACAGCCTGCCCTACATCGTCGGCGCAACGCTGATGGACGGCAAGGTGGACTTGGACACCTTCGAGGAGGCGCGCTACACCGACCCCACGCTGCTGGAGTTGGTGAGCCGCATCACGGTGCGCCACAACCCCGAAATGGACGCCCGCTACCCCGAAGGCATCCCGAACCGCATCACGCTCTACCTCAAGGACGGGCGCACGCTGACCGAGGAGAACACCTTCCCGCGCGGGCATGCCCGCAACCCCATGAGCGACGAGGAGGTCGAAGCGAAGTTCTATGTGCTGACCGAGTGGGCGCTGCCCCGCACACGACAAGACGAGGTGCTGCGGTTCGTGTGGAATCTGGACGCGCAGCCGACAATCGCCCCGCTAATGGAGCTGCTTCGGGTGGAGTGATACCCCATCCTCCTAATAACCTCCCCCGTACACGGGGGAGGAACTCCCTCCCCGCGTGCGGGGAGGGTTGGGGTGGGGGCAATTACGGACCGTTTGCGCCCTGACCTGCCTGCGGTCGCACGGGCGGCGTTTGGTTGCCAAACGGGTTCGATTCGTCGCCGAAGGTCTTTTCTACCACCGTGTCGCTGGCGGACTTGTTGGTCGCCGAGAAGTACCACGCGCCAATCAAGCCCAGCAGCACGACTACAATCACCACAACAGCCCAAGTCGGTATCTCTTGTTTCATCGCAACCTCCCAGTAAGTAGGGGGGCGTATGCCCCCCTTGAGGATACGCTACATCGTTGGACGACAGCGTTGGTCGATGTTCGGGTCGTCGCCAGGGTAGGCGACCATCGGGTTCCAGTGGACATCGGCAGGGTTGAAGTTCACGCAGGTGAAGTTCTGCGCGCCTGAGTTGACGCGCTCCTGCACCATCGCACGGTGCTGCGTGGTGGACATGCGCAAGTTCGGGTCTGATTGCGTCAGCCACGACTCGGTGGCACGCAGCGGGTACCACTTGCTGTGTCCATCCGCGAAGGTGATGTTGTGTCCCTCGTGGCGTCCAGAGATGCCAAAGAATGAGTTCACAGGACCCGAGACATTGATCCAGTATCCACCGCCGCCGTTGCAGCTGGTCACGCCGTCGGTTAGCACGACCATCTTCGCCGCCTCACGGATACGGGCGTGGTTGATGTATTGTCGCGCACACACCGAGTCGCAGGCGGGAATGCCCAGCGTCGCGCACGGATCCCACACCGCCTGACAGCCAGGGTCTACCCCCTCGCGGCACTGCCAGTACGGGGCGAAGAACTTGTTCATCCCGATGGGCATCGCGCGGCGGTCGGTGTGCCAGTTGTTGCATGGGGGCGGGTTCACTTCGGGGTCTTCAGGCACGGGCACGCTGGCATCGAAGCGCATACCGCCCCGCGAGATCGCCGCCGAGGGGCATTCGAACACGCCTTTGTTTTTGACATAGGGGTAGATTTGGCGACTCCAGAGGGCATTGGCAATGCCTGCGCGTCCCCAGCACCCGCCGCTCGCCATCTCAGGGAAGTATTCGTCGTAATCGGTGGTATATGCCGCAATCGCTGTACCAAGTTGACGCATGTTGCTCAGACACTGGGTCTTGCGTGCGCTCTCCCGCGCCCGCGCAAACACGGGGAACAAAATCGCCGCCAAAATGGCGATAATCGCAATCACGACCAACAGCTCAATCAGTGTAAAGCCGCTTCGTCGCATAGTCGGTACCTCCGGTGGTTAAGTACGCCCGATTTTACCCGATTCCTGCTATGAATTGGGTTTCTTGCCCCGAATTCAGGCATCCAAGAGCGCAGCGACGCCTGGCAAGGTCTTGCCTTCCAGAAACTCCAGCGATGCGCCGCCGCCCGTGGAGATGTGGGTCATTCGGTCGGCGAAGCCGAGTTGCTCGGCGGCGGCTGCCGTGTCGCCCCCGCCCAGAATCGAGACCGCGCCCGACTCGGCAAGCACTTGCATCACTGCGCGCGTCCCTTGTTCGAACGGCGGGGTCTCGAACGCGCCCAGAGGCCCGTTCCACACGACGGTACGCGCGGTGCGCACGATCTCGCTGAACATACGCGCCGTCTCTGCACCGATGTCCAGCCCCATCTGGTCAGGCGGGATCTGGCTGACGGGCACGGTCTGGGTCGGCGTGTTCGGCGCCAGCGCGGGCGCGACGACCACATCGATCGGCAGCACGAGTTTGTCGCCCGCTTGCCGTAGCATTTGCGCAGCGAACTCGAGGCTCTCGGCGTCCAGCAGCGACCTGCCGATTTCGTAGCCCTGCGCCTTCAGGAAGGTGAACGCCATCCCGCCGCCAATCAGCAGTTTGTCCACCTTCGGCAGCAGGTTCTGGATGACGCCGATTTTGTCGTGGACTTTCGCGCCGCCCAGAATCGCGACGAAGGGGCGTTCGGGGCTGGCGAGCGCCTGCCCCAAGTAGCGCAGCTCTTTCTCCATCAGCAAGCCCGCGACGGCGGGCAGGTAGTGTGCAACGCCTTCGGTGGAGGCATGTGCGCGGTGCGCCGAGCCGAACGCATCGTTCACATAGACCTCGCCCAACCGCGCCAGCGCACGCGCAAACTCAGGGTCGTTCGCTTCCTCCTGCGGGTAGAAGCGCACATTCTCCAGCAGCGCGACCGAGTTGGGCGGCAGGCTCGCGACACCCGCTTCCACCGCCGCGCCGATGCAGTCGTCGAAAAAGTGGACGGGACGCCCCAGCAGCTGCTCCAGTCGCGTCGCCACAGGACGCAGGCTATACTTCGGGTCGCGCTGCCCCTTCGGACGCCCGAAGTGCGACATCAGAATCACCGTCGCGCCGCGCTCCAGCAGATACTGAATCGTCGGTAGCGACTCTCGAATGCGTCGATCGTCGGTAATCTGCCCGTCCTGCATCGGCACATTGAAGTCCACGCGCACCAGCACGCGCTTGCCTTGCACTTCGATATCGCGCACCGTTTTTTTCTGCATAGCTATTTCCCCTTTTGCGCGGCGTACATGCCGCGAATGTAGATGATTTGCCCTGCGTGATAGACATCGTGTTCGGCGAGCATCAGAAATAGGTCGCCTGTGGGCATGCGCCCGCCGCCCCAGTAGGGGCGTTCCACTTCGAGGTCGTCGTCGGTCAGCGGCGCAAGCGCGTCGAGGGTGGTCTCGTAGCCTTCCTGCGCGATTTGGAGCGCAGCCGCGAGGTTGCTGCCCATCGCACGGAAGCGCAACTCCATCGCATGCCAGTCCACGCTCCCCTCACCGAACGCCGTGGAGATTTGCACCAGTTTGTCCGCGCCGAGGTGGAAGATGATTTTCAGGATGGTGCCGTCCGCCCAGCGGTAGCCTTTGTAGCCTGTTGGGGGAACCCACAGCGCTTCTTCTTCGGTCAGGTCGCGCACGGCAGCCTTGAAGCTGTGCCAGGGGCTACCCTCGTAGTTGCGCACCAGCAGGTCTCGAATAAAGTTCACACGCGCCTTCATTGCCTACACCCACCCGCGCCTCCAGCGCGGTCTTGTTATGGGCATATTTTACCCATTCAGTGGGCAGAATCTACCCACTTGGTGGTGAATTTCTGCCAATGTGCCAGCCGCGTGTGGGGGTATACTGGAGTTGTGGAGACCGCGCCTGAGTTGCGCTATTTCGATGCTCCGCCCGAGGCGCGTGCGGCAATTGCGGCGCGAATCCGTGATGTGCTTGCCGAGCGTCCCGAAATCCGACTGGCGTACCTGCTGGGATCGTTCGCGGAGGCGCGCCCGTTCCGCGATATCGATGTCGCCGTGTATCTGGAGCCAGAATTCCTGCAGAAGGTAGACCCGATGCACTACTGCTTCCAGTTGGCGGACGCGCTGGAGCGGGTGGTGGGCTACCCTGTGGATGTGCATCGGCTCAACGACGCGCCGTGCGGGTTCCGATTCAGCGCGACCTGTGGGCGAGTGCTGCTGAGCCGCGACGAAGCGTTCCGCTTGGCGTGGACAGAGCGCACTTGGCACGAGTATGCCGAGTTCGAGCCGTATCGGCGTATGTATCTGCAAGAGTGGCTGCACCCGTTCCGCGAGAAATATGAGCAACACACAAAGACTACTGACGCGAATCGGCGCACTGCGCGATAACCTTCGGCGCGTGCAGGAGATCCTGCAGCAGGCAGACGATGCGACGCTGCTTGGCGACCCTGTGCGGTTGGCTGCGCTGAAGTGGCACTTGCTGCTGGCGCTGGAAGACGCCTTCGCACTCTGCAATCAGGCGGTTGCGATTCTGGGCGGCGAGCCGCCATCTGCCTATGCGGAATGCTTCGAGCGGCTGGCAGCGCGCGGCGTAATCAGTACCGCGTTATCGAATCGCCTGCAAGCGATGGCGCGATTTCGCAATCTGTTGCTACACCGCTACTGGGAGGTAGACGACCAGCGCGTGCTGCAGATTGCTCGCAACGATTTAGGCGACTTGGAGCAGTTCGTGGGCGCGCTAAGCGTGCATTTCAATCTTGGGGCGTGAAGGGCGTTGCGCCAGCCTCCAGAATCTGGCGGTTGCCAGGCAGGTGGTCTAATCGCTGGGTCATCACATACACGGTGCGCCCGTGCTGCAGCAGTTCGCGGCAGAGTTGCACGATGTAGCCGTCGGGGCGCGCCTCGATCACGATAGTCGCGCCTGCGAGGTAGCCGATGAGCGCGTCGCGGTACTTGCCGCTTGAGGCGAGCCAGCCGTCGCGCGGGCGGAACGGGCTGATTGCCAGCGCGTGCGCGGGGTCAAACTCCGCTTGCCAGATGCGCGCCTGCTTGAGCGGCTCCTTGCACAAATCGTCGCCGAACGCGCTCAGCAGTCCTTTGTCCAGCGCCAGCACATAGGGCGCGTCGTTGCGCACGGCGCACAGCAGCGCACGCTGGTAGGCAGGTTGCGTCGCGCTCACAAGCAGGGTTAGCCCCTGCTGGATGAGGCTTTCGGCGAGCTGCTCCACTTCCTGAAGCCCCTCCGCTGAGATCGTGTGCGACCCCAGCAGGGCGACGGTCAGCCCGTCCAGCAGCGCGTGGTTGCCGTATAGGAACAGCACGGCGGGTGGTTCGGGCATCGCTTCCAGCGTGGGGGGATAGGCGGCGTCTTGGAAGCTGAGCCAGCGCACGCCGCAGCGGGTCAGGTGCGCGTCCAGCCGTGCGGTCTCCTCAAGGCGGGCAGTGCGTTCCTCACGCAGGGCGCGGAGGGCGCGTGGGGGCAGGCGATACACCTCGCGCAGCGTCTCGTCGGGCAGGCTCAAAATCTCGGCAGGCGTCTCACGGCGCACCTGCTGCCGCTCCAGCACATGGCGCAGCGTCTTGCGCCCCACATCGGGCAACAAGCTCAAAAACAGCAGCCACTGACGGTCAGTTAGAGGGGAAGCCATCAGACTTCGCTCGCTTACATAGACTATACCCCACCCGCAGCAGGAATCGGCGGGCGGGGGGCGTAATTGTGGGCTGATGGCAGTGTCGGGGGTACGGGACACGGAGCAGGAGCGCCCATCTGTGTGGGATGGGCTGATATTCTGGGGGGTGCAGTATCGGCGTCTGTCGCTGACGGCGCTGTTGCACGGAGTGTGGTTGTTTGCGCTGTGGGCGGGGCTGTCGGCGGGGTTGCTCGCGCCTGTGTTGGCGCAGGTGAAAGGCGGCGCGGGGCTATACCTGCTGCTGGGCTGGGTCGCGGCGTTGCACCTGCTGGCGCGCGGCTGGCTGGAGCGGCGACTGCCCGACCCGTCGTTCGCGCAGGATGTGCGCACAGGCAACTTCGAGCAGTTGCGCCTTGCGCCGCTCACGGCGCACGGGCTGCTTGTGCAGCGCGGCTTGCCTGATATGCTTTTCCGCGTGGCGACGCAGAGCGTGTGGCTGCCTGTGTATGCGATTGTCGTCGGCGCGCTCGGCGCAAGCCTTGCGGATGCCTGCACATTATGGCTGCTGTTCAGCTTTGCCAACTACGCCGTGCTGGGGCTGGTCTCGTTAATCCTGCTGATCCCGTCAGAGGAGATTCACTGGATTCTGCTCTGCGGGCTGTTGGCGTATGCGCTGCTGCTGGACAGTGGGCGCGTGCGCACGGCGGTGTCCAGCAGCAGCCTGTTCAGCGTGATGCTTGCGCTGCCGATTGTCGGGCGCGTGTTGCTGCCGATTCAGGCGATGGCGACGCTGCCGAACCTGCTCCCGTTTACGCTGGTGTGGCTGCTGGTGGAGTGGCTGCGGTTCGAGCGTCTGGCGCGCTGGGTGAACGCGCCGTCGGGGTTGGGGCGTTGGGCGTACCTGCTGCCCAGCGCGGCGCTGATGGCAGTGGCGGGCGCGCTGTTTGGGCAGTGGTGTGAGCAGACCCTCTCGGCGGCGGGCGCGGAACGCACCCAGTTGGGCGTCAGCGCGCTGTTCGCTGCGGTCGGCTACCTTAGCCCGCTGCTGCTGACCCTGCGCCGCCAAGCGGAGCCGATTGTGCAGCCGCTGCGGGCACACCTGCTGGAGACGGGGCTGTTGCGCCTATTGAGCCTGCTGCTGATTGGCGGGGCGGTCGCGATCTGGGGCTTGCCGATGGGGTCGGCGGCGTTCTGGTGGGCGCTGGCGTGGTTGACGGTTGTGGAGTGGCTGGGCGGCGCGTTGACGCGGCGGCAGTTGCAGCGGGCGCACAGCCGCACGCGCACGGGGGCGTACCTTACGCTGCTGCTGGGCGTCGCGCCTGCAGTGGTGTTCTGGATTCAGCCGTTCCACTACGCTGTCGGCGCGCTTAGCCCGACCTACGCGCTCCTGTTGGCGTCGGAGGCGTGGGCGACTACACGCATCGCGGCACAGCCGCCGCTGTGGGCGTGCCTTTCGCTGCCTGTGGCGCGCTACGCGCTGGTGTTGGGCGTGCTCACGCTGATCACGCTCACCGCGCGAGCGACCCAGCCCACAAAGCGACTGCACCCCGCGTGGGGCTGGCTCGCGCTGCCGCTGCTGTACCCTCTGCTGGACTGGCTCGTGCAGCGCAGTGCCACCAACCCTATCACACGCCTGACGATTGCTGAACGCCACCCGCCATTCGCGCCCGTAATCGGTCTCGCGGTTTTCGCGCTCGCCTTACTGCTGGGCAACATCGTTTGGACATCAGGATGGCTAGTGGCTGTACTGGGGCTGTTTCTCTGGCTGTGGGGGTACTACACGACGGCGAAGCGCGTGCGCCGCTGGCTCGACTCGGGCGAGTTGACCAGCGCGTTCCTCGCAGGGCTGACGCCGAACCAGATTTTCTGGGGCTGGGTGTACGGCGCGTGGTATCAGCAGTTGCGCGTGCTGCTGGCAGCGTTCGGAGGATGGCTGTTGGGCGTGTCGCTGTTTCTATGGCTGAACGCAGGCAAGGGCGGATGGAACCCCGTGCAGTGGCTGGCACTCTGGCTAAGCTTCGGGTTGGCGGGCTATCTGCTCTATTTGGCGCTCTGGTCGTGTGCGTGGCTGATTGCCGCGCCTGCCGCCATACGCGACCAGTTGACCCACTCAGGGGGCGGCGCGCCCGTGCTGACCCCGCGCGCGACGCTGCAGGCGAGTGTCTACAGCATGATGGCATGCTGTGCGCCGCTCGCGCCCTTCCTGCTCATCGGGCTGCCAATCTACGCCTCGCAAAGCACGCTCGCGCTGCACCGCATGGCGCGTGCGCCTGGGGAACTCTCGCGCCGTTATGGAATATCTAATTAAGAGGTGGCTTGGCGATGCTACGGCGAGACCTATCGTTGCAGGAACTGTTTGGGGAACTGGTGGAGCGGGCGTTCGCGCTCTCGCTGCGCTGGGACGATCGGCAGGTGATGCGCTACCTCACGCGCCTGCTGACCGAGTTCGCGCACATCGACAGCCTTTACCGCCTGCGCGATTTGAACGGTCGCCCGCTGCAGGAGGTCGCCGAGATGCTCTACTACGCCGATGTGCGGCTGGGCGCACAATCGTTCTACCAAGAGCGCGAGGTGCATCGGCACATCGGCGACTTCACGCTGTTCTGGGCGGGCGTCTACCCTGAGGCGCTGCCCAAACTGCGCGCCTCGCTGCGTAAAGACCACCTGATTGACTATGTGCAGCAGGGCAAGCAGTCCTATCGGCTGGTGTCGCTGTTCGATATCGGCGAGTGGCGCGAGGAAGCCCCGATGTTCCGACGCCTCTCCGAGAACTTCGAGGTGGCGATGCAGGGCTTGTACGCCGTGCGTCAGATGTGGGAACAGATGGCGCAGGAGAGTTTCACGCAGTTCCGCAGGCAAGTAGAAGGGTGGTAAAAAATAAGCGACGCTGTCGAAAGGAGGATCAAAGCCCAGCGCCGCTGACATCTATCCAATTCGCCCTGTGGAACGCCCTTTCAGGGCATTCCACCCTATTAAGACTCGAAACCGCGCCAAAAGCGGACACCGAATTCGGCAATTTTCGGGGAATTCGGGGGAATTGGGGGCAAATACGCTGTGGGGACACACGAGGGCAGTGCGCGAGCGGGTACAATTAGGGCGTGATTCGTCCGCATGTAGTGATTGTCGGGGGTGGCTTTGGTGGGCTGCAAGTGGCGCGCGGGCTGCGCCGCGCCGCTGTAGACATCACCTTAGTGGATAAGCGCAACTTCCACTTGTTCCAGCCGTTGCTGTACCAAGTGGCGACAGGCGGCTTGGGTCCTGCCGAGATTGCCGCGCCCCTGCGAAGTCTGTTCCGCAAGCAGCCGAACCTGCGCGTGCTGTGCGCCGAGGTGGTCGATATCGACCCCGCACAGCAGACTGTGTCGCTGCACGACGGGCACGCGCTGCGCTGGGACTACTTGGTGGTCGCGGCAGGCGCGTCCAATAACTACTTCGGCAACGACTCGTGGGCGGCGCACGCGCCAGGGCTGAAAACCGTCGAGGACGCCCAAGAGATACGCCGCCGTGTGCTGAGCGCGTTGGAGACCGCCGAGCGCGTCGACGACCCCAACGAGCGCACGCCGTGGCTGACCTTCGTGGTGGTCGGCGGCGGACCGACGGGCGTGGAGATGGCGGGCGCGCTGGCAGAGTTGGTGCATGTCACGATGCGCGACGAGTTTCGGGCGTTTGACCCGCGCACGGCGCGGATTCTGCTGCTGGAGGGCGCGCCGCGCGTGCTGACGACCTACCCCGAGCCGCTGAGCGAGAACGCCCGCCAGTCCCTGCAGCGGCTGGGCGTGGAAGTGCTGACAGGCGCGCTGGTACAACACATCGCGCCCGACCATATCGTCTACACGCACGGGCAAGAGACCTTCATCCTGCCGACGCGCACAGTGGTGTGGGCAGCGGGGGTGCGCGCCGCACCGTTAGCAACGACACTGGCGCAACGCACGAACACCCCCACCGACCGACTGGGACGACTTATCGTGCAGCCTGACCTGTCGCTGCCTGACCACCCCAACATCTTCGTGATTGGCGACATGGCGCACTTCGCACACCAGAACGGGACGCCGCTGCCTGGCGTTGCGCCCGTAGCCACCCAGCAAGGGCAGTATGTCGCGCAGCGCATCCGAGGACTCATAGCAGGCGACACAACGCCGCCGTCCCCGTTCCGCTACCTCGACAAGGGCAACATGGCGGTCATCGGGCGCAAGGCGGCGGTTGCACAAGTCGGGCGACTGCACTTCACAGGCTGGTTCGCATGGCTGATGTGGCTGTTTGTGCATCTGATGTTTCTGGTCGGTTTCGAGAACCGCCTGCTGGTCTTTGTGCAGTGGGCGCTGAACTACTTCACGCGCAATCGGCGGGCGCGGCTAATCTTGGGCACAGCCTATCAAGCGCACACCCCCGCCTTGCCCACACCCCAAGAGGCGACGCGCCACTGAGCCAGCCGCGCCGTAGATTCGATGGTGTATGCCCGCAGAATCGGCAGGAAATTGCTTACCCATAGGGTATTGTATGCGCGGTGATGGCGATGATGCGATGGAGCATAGCGACTTTGTGTTTGAGCGGGCTTTTGCTGTGGGCGGGTTGGCAGCCTGACGCTTCGCCGACCCCGCTGCAGTGGACGACCATCGACGGCAAGACCGTGCGCCTAAGCGACCTGCGCGATGCGAAGGCGGTGGTGTTCATCACGCTGTCGACGCGCTGTCCCGCTGTGCCGCGCTACGCACCCCGACTGAACCGCCTGTACGAGACCTACCATCCGCGCGGCGTGGCGTTCTACGGCATCTATCCCGAAGCGGACGAGACCCTGGAGGGCATCCGTGCGCATGCTCAGCAGTTGGGGCTGAAGTTCCCTATTGTGCGTCAGGGAGCAGTGGCTATCGCGCGAGCAGTGGGCGCAACGCATGTGCCGCAAGCGTTCGTGCTGAACCGCAACGGCGCGGTCGTCTACAGCGGGGCGATCGACAGCGTGACCAAGCGTGAGGTCGTCCAGCACCAGTACCTGCGCGATGCGCTGGAGGCTGTGCTGCAGGGCAAGCGCGTTCGACAGCCGCGCACGCAGGTTGTCGGGTGCTTCCTGACCCTGCCTGACGCGGACGAGGCTGTCGCCCCCGCGCAGGTCACCTTCGCCGAACACATCGCGCCCATTCTGTACGCCAAATGCACCACCTGCCACCACCCCGGCGACATCGCTCCGTTCCCGCTGCAGACCTACAACGACGCCAAACGCTGGGCGAAGGAGATTAAGCATTACACGAGTACCCGCCAGATGCCCCCGTGGAAGCCGACGCCGGGCTTCGGGAAGTTCAAAGGCGAGTTCTACCTGACCGATGAGGAGATTGCGCTGATTGCCCGCTGGGTCGATTCGGGCGCGCCTGCAGGCGACCTGAGCAAAGCGCCCAAACCGCCGACCTTCAACAAAGGCTGGTTCTACGGCGAGCCCGACCTGGTGGTGGAGATGCCAAAGCCTTACGAGTTGGATGGCGTCGGTGGCGACGAGTATCGCTATTTCGTCATCCCCGTTGAATTGCCCGAAAACAAGGTTATCGTGGGCATCGACATCCAGCCGGGCAACCGCGAGGTGGTGCATCATGCAAACATGTTCGTGGATATTTCGGGGCGCGCGCGACAGTTAGACGCTGCTGACCCGAAGCCGGGCTACTCCAACTTCGGCGGTACGGGGTTCATCCCCGCGATGATGCTGGGCGGCTGGGTACCCGGTATGCGCCCCATTCGGCTGGAGGATGGCTTCGCTGCGGTGCTGCCCCGCAAGTTCGACCTTGTGATGCAGATCCACTACTTCAAGCGAGGCAAGCGCGAGAACGACCGCACGCGCGTCGGACTGTATCTCGCCGACAAAACCGAGCAAATCAAACCCGTACAACTGGTCGTCATCGGCAACACACAGATTCGGATTCCGCCTGGCGAGAAAAACTATCGCGTCTACGCCCGCTGGACAACGCCGAGCGACCGCCCTGTGTACGCGCTGAGCATTATGGCGCACATGCACCTGATTGCGCGAGGCGCGGAGGTCGTCGCCAAAACGCCCGACGGGCGCACCATCCCGCTGCTGCAAATCAAGGACTACGACTTCAACTGGCAGCAGGCGTACTTCTACGAGCAGCCGATTGAACTGCCGCCGGGCACCGTGATTGAGTGCGTCGGCTGGTACGACAACTCATCAGATAACCCGAACAACCCCAGCAACCCGCCGCGTGAGGTGCGCTACGGCGAGGGCACTTACGACGAGATGTTCTACATCTTCCTCGCCATCCACGACCCCAAAGCGAAGACCTCGTACCTGATCCCAGCGGGTACTTTATAGATGCTTGTGCGCTGATTCTCGGCAAGCCCCCCTCCTAACCTCACCCGTACACGGGGCGGCGCTCCCTCCCCGCGTGCGGGGAGGGTTGGGGTGGGGGCAAGACATCATGCACACGCGCTCATCAGTGCGCCACATGGTGTGCGCGCACCTCGCGAATGACCGTCACCTTGACCTGTCCGGGATACTCCAGTTCGGACTGGATTTTGTGCGCGATTTCGCGGGCGAGTTGGTGAGCGCGCAGGTCGTCCACCTCGTTCGGCTTGACCAGCACGCGCACCTCGCGCCCTGCCTGAATCGCATAGACTTTCTCCACGCCGTCGAAGCTCATGGCGATGCGCTCCAGCTCTTGTAGGCGGCGCAGGTACTGCTGCAGCGATTCGCGCCGTGCGCCAGGGCGCGCCGCCGAGATGGAGTCGGCGATAATCACCACATGCGCCTCCAAGCTGGCGGGCATGATGTCGTGGTGGTGCGCGCCGACCGCGTTGCACACAATCTCGCTCTCGCCGTAGCGACGCAGAAACTCCATCCCCACAATCGCGTGCGGTCCTTCGGTAGTGTTCTCCAGCGCCTTGCCGATATCGTGGAACAGCGCGGCGCGCTTGACGATGCGCGTGTCCAGCTTCAGCTCCGCCGCGATAAGTCCCGCCAGCGTCGCCACCTCGATGGAGTGATCCAGCACATTCTGCGCGTAGCTGGTGCGGTAGCGGAGCTTGCCGAGCGTGCGCACGATTTCGGGATGCACGCCCGTCAGCCCGACCTGCAGCACCGCCTCCTCGCCCGTTTGCCAGATGCGCCGCTCCACTTCGCTTTTGGCGCGTTCGTACTCCTCTTCGATGCGCGCGGGGTGGATACGCCCGTCGTGAATCAGGTTCAGCAGCGTGATGCGGGCAATCTCGCGGCGAATCGGCTCGAACGACGACAGCACGACCGCTTCAGGCGTGTCGTCGATAATCACATCGACGCCCGTGATATGCTCGAAGTGGCGGATATTGCGTCCCTCGCGCCCGATGATGCGCCCCTTGATGTCCTCGCTGGGCAGGTGGATGACCGTGATCGTGTTCTGCGCGACATGCTCGACCACGCAGCGTTGCACGGTGTCGAGGATGACCTCGCGGGCGCGGCGTTCGGCGTCGCGTTTGGCGTCCTCTTCGATTTGGCGCGCCAGGATTGCCGCTTCGTGTTCGAGTTCGTCGCGCACCTCTTTCAGCAGCAGTTCGCGCGCCTGCTCCGCGCTCATGCCGCTAATGCGCTCCAGTTCGAAGCGTCGCTGGTGCATCAGCTCGCGCAACTCACCCTGCTTTTTGGTCAGCAGCGCCTCGCGCTCCATCAGCGCGTGCTCCTTCTGCTCCAGCAGTTCGAAGCGGTGTTCGAGCAGTTCCTCGCGTTGCAGCAGGCGTTGTTCGAGTTTGAGGATTTCGGCGCGTTTCTCGCGGGCTTCCTGTTCGGCGAGTTCGAGGATTTTGTGCGCCTCTTCGCGCGCCTGCAGGCTTGCCTCGCGTCGTAGGGTCTCGCATTCGCGTTCCAGTTGGGCGCGTTGCTGCGTGAGTCGTTCGGTTTCGCGGCGCGCCTCGTCTAAAGCGCGTTGCGCGTCGGCGGCTGCCGTGTTGTTTTGTGCGGTGATTATATGCTGCATACGTCGCGTCGCAAGGAAGTACCCTGCGCCTGCGGCGACCAGCGCGAGAACAATTGTTATGACCCAGTTAATGATTTCCATAGGAAACCTCCTTGAGCGTGCAAGTAGCTACGGCTCGTCGTCCAGGCGCGGGTTCCAGCGGCGCAGTGCGTTCTGGGCGACTTCGGGTTCGAAGCCGCGCTGCATCAGGAATCGGAACCAGCGCGCGATGTGGCGCGGCGTCCACTCGGTAGGCGGCTCGCCAAAGCGCATCTGTAGAGCGCGCACGGCGCGGCTCTCCTCGTCGCCCGTCAGGTCGGGCGCGTCCAAGCCGCGGCGGGCGAACTCCTGCTCGATGCGCATGCGTCCCGACGGCTGCTCAACCGTGTACCGTTCGGTCAATCGCTGGCGCAGCCGCGCGTCGGACAGATAACCCTCTGCGCAGAGCCAATCGGTTGCCTCCGCGATTTCCGAGTCGGTGTAGCCGTTGTCCGCCAATCGGCGCGTGAGTTCCTGCGTCGACAGGTCGCGGATGCGTAGCCACTGCAACGCCTGCGCGATAGCTTGCGCGAGTCGCTCCGAACGCTCCTGCATCGCTCGCAGCTCTCCTGAACGACGAGCGCTTCACGGCGGCTTGCCCCTCACGGGTCGCTCATTTAAAGGATACCCAATCGGTTAGCGTTTGGTTCCATCGGGCGGGCGGATGAAGATTTGAGTCAAGTAGTAATGCTTGTCGCGTTTACGGTAGTAGACGCCAACACCCGCATGGGTGAATTCCTCTTGCAAGATATTGGCGCGGTGTCCGGGGCTGTCCATCCAGCCTTGCACGGCGACCTGCGCGGGGTTGCTGTAGCCAGACAGCATGAAGATGTTCTCCCCGCAGGCGCGCCACTCGATGCGGAAGCGGTTCAGCCGCTGGTCTACATCGCCCAGACGCGGGTCGCGGTGGTCAAAGAAGTTGCGTTCCGCCATGTTTTTGCTGTGGTCGCGGGCGGCGTGGGCGACGCGCTCATGCCAAGTCAGCGGCGGCAGTTTGGCGCGTGTGCGCTGTTCATTAATCAGGCGATGCACCTGTTGCTCTATCTGGCGCAGGTCGCGTTCGGTCGGCTCGCGCGGCTCCCGTCGTGTGCGCTGCTGTGGCATACCTTAAGAATACCCTGCAGGAATTCCCGTGCCGATAACGAAGCAGTTTCCCGCTATGGCGAAACGCGGCGTGATGGAGGTCTCGCTCATCTTCCCCGAAGCGGAGACGATACGCAAGTATTATCGCGGGCTTATTTACTTGGCGGCGCGCACCTGCTACAGCGAAAAGACGCCCCAGCAAATCTGGGACGAGTTCGTCGCCGACAAAACGCCCCCCGAACGGGTGATGAAACTGATGGAGCATGTCATCGAATCGGGGCATCACAGCACGATTGAGCATATCAGCTTCACTTTCGCGATTTCAGGGGTGAGCCGTGCGCTGAGCCACCAGCTGGTGCGCCACCGCATCGGCGTCGCGTTCGACCAGCAGAGCCAACGCTATGTGAAATACAAAGAGCCGCAGTATATCACCCCGCCCAGCATTGAGGCGAACCCCGACGCCCTGCAGGAGTTCGAGCGGTTCCGCGATGTGAGCGAGGAGATTTACCACCGCTTCTTGGCGCAGGGCATTCCTGCCGAAGACGCGCGGTTCATCTTCCCCAACGCTGTGGCGACCAACTTGATCATGACGGTCAACCTGCGCCAGCTGATGCACATGGCAGGGCTGCGCCTATGCACCTTAGCGCAGTGGGAGATTCGCCAGCTGTTCAAGCTCATCCGCAAGGAGGTGATGGCGGCGGATCCGTATTTTGGGCGGCTGCTGGTTCCCAAATGTGTGCCGCTGGGCTACTGCGACGAGAAGCGCAACGAGGACGAACACTGCCGCATTCGCCCGCACAAAAACTCGGTGTTTCGCGTGTGGGAACTCTACAAGCGCGGCGCGTTGGTGGAGCGTGAGACGCCGTAACGGAAAAGGCTGTCCCGCCGTGTTCGCGGCGAGACAGCCCTCCCGATGAAAGGAGGTAGCATGCTTATCGACGGTAGTCGGGACCCGTTGTTTCGGGGAAGGTGTAGATTCCGCGCGCTTGATACTCGTAGGTGATCTCCAGTTGCGAGCGT
>Ga0272449_1001568_pt1 | contig 23101 bp, 22 predicted proteins | sample YNPCB0241_FD_198679 | JGI IMG/M metagenome (GOLD analysis project Ga0272449, IMG submission 198679) | Hot spring sediment microbial communities from Yellowstone National Park, WY, United States - YNP-CB-024-1 | ecosystem: Environmental > Aquatic > Thermal springs > Hot (42-90C) > Sediment... | reverse complement strand
CCCAAGTTCCAACTGTAGAAGAAAATTATGAACCTGATGTTAATTTTGGGGATATTGTAGGAAAGAAAATTCTTTCAAGGGTATTAGAATTAGGTCTTACTTGTACCTTTGTTGCTGTATCAGATCAAGCTCTTGATTTTTTAAAAGATCTTTTAGGTAAACTTATTCAAGGATTGGAAGATAAAATAAAAGAATTTCTTAAGAATATTTTTAAAGATATAAATATTACTGAAACCAAAGTTCCAGTGTTAGTTAAAAATTTTTCAGAATATTTTAGTATGGAAAGAATGTATGAAAGCTTTATAAGTTGTGCTCAGACTTGGATGATAAAATTTGGTGCTGAGATTATAAATTCAATTGGAATGACTACATTAGGTTGGATTCAGGGTGGTTTTGAAGGAACACCTCTTTGGATTACAAATTTTGGTGATCTTTTAGATATGGCTGCAGATCAAGCTTTAGGACAGCTTATTTATGAATTTAATCCTGCGGGTTTAGCTCAAATTTTGTGTCAGGGCGCTAGGATTGAGGATATTGAGTTTGTTTTAGATGTTTATAGATTGCCACCACCAGGGTTAACAAGAGCTCCAAGATGTACTTTAACTATGGTATATAAAAATATTCAAGATTTTAAAAATAGTGTAGCAGAACAATTTGATAATCCTTATAAATTACTTGAAATGAGAATACATGATCTTACTTATACTAATGATCCAATGATTCAAAGATCAATATTAGAAGCAAGAAAACAAACTATTGCAGCAAAGATTAGTTTTGATCTTCTAAACAGCTTAGACAAGGGTTTTTCGTCTGTTAGAGTTTGTAAAGAAAAGAGCCCAGAGGGAATTTGTGTAAGATATGAAATTTCACATCCAGCATCAGTTGTTAGCGAAGTATTTAATTTTACTCTTAAAAGCGAACTTGATAATTTATATAGAAAATCTCAAGACATTAAAACCTGGAAAGATTTAGGTGAATTACTTCAGCTTTGGGTTAATGTTTTATCAAATAATGCAATGGTTGAATTTATGAGAAAAGGATTTAGAAGGAATTTTGTACCACGTGGTTCAAGACTTACTGAAATTAATGAACAATATATTTTTGAAACATTAAAACAAGCAACAGAAAATATTTTAAATGATTTTGCATCTTTATCTAAAACACTTGCTGGGAAATTTACAACATTAGCGGCTAACTTTAGTGAAATAAATAACTTAACAACTACAATAAATAATGTACTTCAAAATCCAAAAATAAATAAAAATTTAGGGCAGGTTTCAAAAAATAATTTGTTTGATCAAGCTAAAATCTGTGGTATTACTTATAATGCAAATAAATCAAAATCTACTGCAGAAAGTATAATAGCAAATATAAATAAATACGAAAGTTCAACAAAAGACTTAGCAAAAGAAATGCAAAATTATTATGCAACTGCTTCAAACATTTTAGCTAATTATAAAGAAGATGATGTAACCTCTACAAGGGAAACAGCAGAGGAAATTTCGAAAATTAATAGGTTTATAAGTGATGCAATAGATAAATTAGATAGAGTTGATTCATTTTTAAGTAATTATTATGGATGCAAGGATATAAGTATTACGGAAAGTTTAGATAGTTTGAAAATTGAGGTTGGGAAGAAACTCAATAATTGCCCTTTAACAAAAACTGATTTTATTGATTATGCAAAGTATGTAAGTTCAACACTTGCAAGTTTTGATCAAGCTTTATACGACAACGAAAAAGCACTTAAAGCTTCATATAAAAAATTAATTGATGTAATAGAAAAAGAATGCCCACAACAAACACAATAAAATTTAAAATTTTTAAAAATTTAATTTTATTTTTAGTTTTTGTATCTTTATTAACATTTCCTTTGAGGGTAGCAAATGGAGATTCAACTATTATTGGAGGTATTCTTGAAACCGTAGTTTATAACGTATCTAAATGGATTATTCAAATTTTTGCCTTTGTTTTTAGTAATCTTGTTAAAGCAGCTACATTAATATTTGGAATGACTCTTGATTTGACTTTGAGACCTGATCTTGTAAATGTAAAAGAAGCAGCTACAGTTCCCTGGGGAATTGTAAGAGACTTTGCAAACTTAATTATTGTTTTTTCTCTTTTAATTATTGCTTTTGGTTTTATTTTAGATATTGAAAGTTTTGATGCAAAAAAAAGCTTTTTTTATTTTATTATTATTGCTTTAATTGTAAACTATAGCATGCTTTTTACCGGAGCCTTATATGATTTTTCTAATTTTCTTATAAGCGTTATCTATCAGGGTCTTAACGTTGTTTCTCTTTCAAATGTTTTTAGTAATTTTTCAAAAATCGCGCCAACTGATTTTGCAAATCCACAATATTTAACAGAAACATTTTTAGCATCTGTACTTGAAGATTATAAAACAATATATAACACTCCTAATGCACCTGCAGCAGATACTCAAGTTATTATTAATGCTTTTAAAAAATTTAAAGAACAAATAAAAGAATCACAAACTACAGCAGAAATGACTGGTGCTATTGAAATTATTGCTAATGCTACTTTAAATTTAGTTATGCTTTTTATTTTTTCTAGTTCTTTAATAGCAATATTTTTAGCTTTATCTTTTATTTTTGTTTTAAGAATTGCTTACTTTATATTTTTAATAGGTATCTCTCCTTTAGCTTTTGCATTTTTGATTTTACCATGGACAAGATCTTATTATAAAAAATGGGGTTCAACCTTAATTACTTGGACAATTTTGCCTGTTTTAGTTCTCTTTTTTGTTTATATTGCTCTTTTAGTTGGAGAAACCTTGGGTTGTTTAGGAAGGCCAGAAACATGTACAGCTTCTTCAACTATTCCTTTAACAGTTACATCACCTTATGTTGCTTTTCAAAATATATTTTTAGTTGTTTTAATATTTTTAGCCATCTCTTTTGCAAAAAATTTATCTTCACAAGCTGTAAATGTTGGAATGACTGTAGGTAAGGGATTAACAAAATTTTTGGGAAGAACAGCGCCATCTTATGCAGCGCGTTGGGTTGGAGCAAAAACAATGGGTAGAACATTCAAAAATTGGGGCAACAGAGCAGAAGCAAGATTTGGAAAAGATAGCATCATAACTAAAGGAATAAGAGCAATCACAAGTCCTGTAACAAAGGAATATGATAGACAAATAGGAAATAAAAAGAGCGCAATCGAAGCTAGTTATAGAGAATATCTTAAAAACCCTACAGAAGAAAATCTTAATAGATTTATAAGTCATCTTAGAAATTTTGATAGGTTAGATGAGGATATTAGAGATTATATTGGGGAGATATTTAGCAAAGATGAAGGATTTAAAAATAGAATTGAGCGAGTAAGGCCAGATCTTATGGATGGAATTTATAGAGCAGAGACTGCAAGAAAAGGTAGGGCCCCTGAATATGCTGGTCCATTACAAGAAATATATAATAGTAATATTACAAATGATAATATTGCTCAACACAGAGAAGCTTTAACAGCTTCAATTACGAATTATTTTAGAAAAAATAAAGATAAAATTCCTTTAACTTCAGAGGATTTTAATAATTTAATAAGAAATAAATTAAGAGGAATAGGCAACATTACAAATATTCATGAAATAGGAAGAATTTTATCGGATGTTTTTGCAACACTTGCATTAGAAGACCCCGATGCATTTAAGAGAATGACAGCTAGGAATTGGATAATGCTAATATCTCGCAGGATTGCTGAGATGAATTTAGATCCAGAAAGTGTTCATAAATTTTTGTCTAAAACTGTAACTGGAACTTTTGGTAGATTACTTCAGCAAAGAGGAATAATAGAAATGTCTCATGGAAGATGGAGATTTAGACAAAGAAATGAATGGGAAGATGAGTATAGAAGGTGGGGTATATTATGATATACTCAACGAATTTAAAAATTAATCTAAAATAATTAAATCAAAAATTATGAACCAAAATTTAAAAAATGAAAAATTTGATAAAGCTTATGAAATTATTGATTATCTTTGTTCAAATAAGCTTTATTATTATTCTATTTTCAATAGCCAAGATTATATAAATAAAATTGAAAATATTGCTAAAGATTTCTTTAATGACGATATTGATAAAACTTATCTTTTATTTTTTGTATCTGACTCTATTTTAACTGGTATGGAACAGCCAAAAAGCATTGATGATTTAGTTGAGATATTTAAAAATTATTTTGGAATTGTTGGAGAACCAGTAAGGGCATTAGCATCTCGATATTGGGTTGATATTTTATCTTATGTATATGATGATGCAATTAAAGTTTGGGAAATGAAAGATAAAATATTAAAAGAATTAGAGCTTAAAGAATTAAAAGAAGAAAAAGAAGAAATTTTAGAGGAGGCTGAAGAAGTTAAAGAAGAAAAAGAAATTCAAGAAGTACCTCAAGTTGTAAATTTAAAAGAATATCCTAAAAAAGAATATGAAGTTGAAACTGCTTTTCCTGAACAAAAAGAGATTGATTGGGATAAAATAAAAGAAGAGATTAAAAAAGAAGAAGTTAAAAAAATAGAAATTGAAGAAAAAAAGGATTTATCTCAGATGTAATTTATGCAAGCTAAAATTCCACAATTTTTAAAAAGAGAACCAAAAATTTTAGGTATAGTTACTTTCAAACAATTGCTTTTATATGGACTTGGTCTTTTTCTTTCAATATTTTTCTATAGAATTTTCAATTTTGTTTTTTTTGTGTTTTTTTCTTCTTTGACTTTTTTAATAATAACCCTTTATAATTTTGGTAGAATAAATAATCAACCAATTCATAAAGTTTTGCCAGATATATTAAGTTTTTTCTTGTTAACAAAAAGAGGAACATGGAAGCCAGTTAAGAAAAAAGAAAAGAAAGAAATAATAATTCCTGAAATTCCAGAGATAAAAGAAGAAAAAATTAAAGAAAAAAGAAAAGAAGTGCCAAAATTTGAAAGAAAAGAAGAATATACAAAAAATCCTTATAAATTCTTTCCAAAACCAAAATAAATGAATACAAGAGATTTAATAGAAATAAAAAGAATAGAAAATAATTTTTATGTTTTAGATGACGATACTTATTGCTGCGTTATTGAAGTTAAAGGAGTCCAGTTTTTTTTGATGGATTCTGAGTCTCAACAAATTATTATAAATCAATTTCAGGGGCTTTTAAATGCTCTTGATTTTCAAATTCAATTTTTAATTATGACAAGAAAAACAGAACTTAGCGAGTATCTTGAATATTTGAAATCTTTTCGCGGAAAACAAAGTAATGATCTTTTAAAAATTCAATTTGAAGATTATTTTGAATTTATTAACTCTTTAATAAAAGAATCAAATATTATGAAAAGAAGTTTTTATATTATAATAACTTTAAAGCCAGAAGAATTAGGCGCTGCAGGAGTTATTAAAAAGGATAAAGAAAAAGAAATTTTAAATTTGCTATTTCAAAGAGTAGATATTATTTTAAGATCATTAGAACCAATGGGGGTTGAGCCAAAAATTGTTGAAGGAGATAATCTTTTAAATTTTCTCTATAACTGTTATAATCCAAGCATCTTTTATGTTGAAAAAGCAGATACAATTAAAAAATTTTTTGAAATTTTAAAAAATCAAAAATGATCAATTTACCATTCTTTAAAAAAGAAAAAGGAAAAAAGATTGAATTAGAAACTGGTGAGAGTTTTTATATTTCAGATATTAAAGATATTTTTGCTCCTCAATCAATAAGACAAGAAGTAAGTTATCTTCAAATAAACGATACCTATATTAAAACAATAATGATTGCAAATTATTCAAGGTATATTTATGCAGGGTGGGTTACTAAAGTTATAAATACTGAAAGTCCTGTAACTTTTACTATTCATATAAAACCAATTGATACTAGTGAATTTTTGAAAGATCTTCAAAAAAAAGTAGCAAGATTAGAAGCTGAAATAATGGAAAGAGAAGAAAAAGGAATGGTAAGATCTCCTGAAATTGAAATTGCTTATCAAGATATAGAAGAATTAAGAGATCTTTTAACCCAAGGACAAGAAAAAGTTTTTGATGTTAGTGTTTATATTTCAATTTTAGATACAAATTTAGAAGAATTAGTTAAAACAGAAAATGAAATAATTAAAATTTTAGAAAGTATTTTAATTTTACCTAAAAAAATTTCATTCCAACAACTGCAGGCATATCAAACAACATTACCATTAAATAAAGATAGATTAAACATACAAATTGAACTTAACACAACTCCTCTTTCAATGTTTATTCCTTTTATAACTTCTGATTTAACAGAAAATAAGGGAATCTTTTATGGAATTAACCAATTAACGCGAGGGCTTGTAATTTTTGATAGATTCTCTTTAGAAAATGCTCATATGACAGTTTTTGCAAGATCAGGCGCTGGTAAATCTTATGCTATAAAATTGGAGATTATAAGGTCTCTTATGTTGGGAACTGATGTTATTGTAGTTGATCCAGAAAATGAATATAAAAGATTATGCGATCATTTAGGAGGTACTTTTATCCCAATTTCTTTAGGATCTGATTTTCATATTAACCCATTTGATTTACCTCCTCCAAAAGAAGGAGAGACATTTTTAGATGTTTTAAAAGAAAAAGCTTCTTTTTTACTTGGTCTTTTTAAGCTTATTTTAGGAGAAATAGCACCTGATGAACTTGCAATACTTGATCAAGCAATAACAGCAACTTATGCTTCTTTTAATATTACCCAAGATACAAAATATGAAGATATTAAATTTTTCCCCACATTGAATGATTTTGAAATTGTTTTACGCTCAATTGAGGGTGGAGAAAGAATTGCAGATAAATTTTATCCATATACAAAAGGAAATCTTTCTGGTTTTATTAATCAGCCAACAAATATAAAAATGGAAAATAATTTTATAGTTTTTGGGATAAGAGATTTACAAGAAACTTTAAGGCCAATTGCAATGTATATAATTATTAACTTTATTATTGCTCAAATTGTAAAAAATATAAAAAAGAGAATTTTAGTTATTGATGAGGCTTGGTGGCTTGTTAAAACAGAAGAAGGTGGCAGTTTTTTACTTGATGTTGTTAAAAGAGGAAGAAAATGGTATTTAGGTGTTACTACTATAACTCAAGATGTTGAAGACTTTTTAAAATCTACATATGGAAGACCAATAATTACAAACTCAGCACTCTCATTACTTTTAAAACAATCTCCAGTTGCAGCTCCACTTTTAAAAGATGTATTTAAACTTACTGATGCAGAAAAAGATATTTTGGTTAATGCAAGAGTTGGAGAAGGAATATTTTTTGCAGGGTTAAAACATGTCCCAATAAAAATTGTTGCTTCATACACTGAAGATAAAATTATTACAACTTCTCCAGAGCAACTTTTGGCTATAAAAAGAGAAGAAGAACTTAAAAAGAAGAAAAATGAAACTAATTAAATATTTTTTTATCTTTATTTGCTTTATTTTAGCAATTTTAGGAGATGTTTTGGATTTTGCAATGAAAATAATCCAAATCACTATTTTTTTAACTATAATTGGTGTTTTAGGAAGCATTCTAATAAAGTTAACAATAGATGTTATGATTAGTATTTTTATGTTTTTAGCTCAAATTTTTGATGAAGAAAAAGTTAGCTATACTGGAATAAAAGGATTTTTAGTTAAAAATAGAAAAATAATTTTAAATTTTCTTTTAGGGACCTTGCCAGAAGGAGGGAGTTTTATTTTAGGTGCTGGTTTTGCAGATATAATTCCATTTAGAACTCTTTCTGTAATTATTGTTTTTTTACTTGAAATTGGAATTTTTGAAAAAATATTAAGTATATTTAAAATTCCAATTAAAAAATAATTTTAAATCCGATAAATTGACATAGATGCACAATTTGCTATAAAATAATAGTAAATATGGAAAGAATATCTAAAGATAAAGCAATAAAGATATTAAATCAAAAAAGAATAAGTCTTTTTAGTATCCAAGATGCAAAAAAAATTTTTAAAATAGAAAAAGAAAAAACTCTGTATGAATTATTACAAAGATTGGAAAAGGCAGAAATAATAGATAGAATTAAAAATGGAAAATATATTTTTTTATTTAGAGATGTTAATGATTTTGAATTAGCAAATTTTTTAGTTAATCCTTCTTATATTTCATTAGAATCTGCCCTATCTTTTTATGGAATTTTACCCCAATTTCCTTATACAATTACCTCTGTTACTATTTTAAGAACAAAAAAAATAATTTATAAAGAAAAAGAATATGAATTTTGTCATTTAGAAAAAAAATACTTTTTTGGTTTTGTAAAAATAGATAAATTTCTTATTGCTACGCCAGAGAAAGCTTTAATTGATGAACTTTATTTTATGTCTAAAAATTTAAGAAAGATTTATTTGAAAGATTTAGATTTAAGCTTGATTGATAAAGTTAAGTTCAAAAAATTGATTAAAAAATATAATTTTATGCCATTTAAAAATTTGATTAAAAAATTAAAAATATGATTGATAAAGAAACACTGCAAGATTTGGCAAAGAAATTAAAAATAGACATTTTTACAATTTATAGAGAATACTTTCAGCTTTTATTTTTAAAATATTTTTATGATAAAAAAGAGAGTGATAAAGTATATTTTAAAGGCGGAACTGCTTTAAGATTTTTATTTGGTTCTTTTAGATTTTCAAAAGATTTAGATTTTACTAGTGTTTTAAAAAAGGATAAATTAAAAATTTTAATTAATAAAACAATTCAGGATTTAAAAAAAGAAATAGATGAAGTGTCTTTTAGAGAAGAAAGAACAATTGCTAATTCTTTTACTGGAAGAATCTTTATAAAAATTCCAGATATTAATTTTCCATTAACAATTAGATTAGATATTTCATTAAGAGAAAAACCTTATTTAACAGATGTTTCTTTTATTGAAACAAATTTACCCATTGGTCCGCTTCCTCAAATTTCTCATTTAAAGATTGAAGAAATATTAGCAGAAAAAGTAAGAGCAATTATGACAAGAAAAAGAGGGAGGGATATTTTTGACCTTTACTTTTTGCTTTCAAAAGGAGTTTCTATTGACTGGAATTTAGTTAATAAAAAAATGAAATACTACAAAAAAATTGTTAATCTTGAAAAATTAATTAAAAGAATTAAAGATTTCCCTCAATTTGAAATTAGAAATGATTTAACAAAATTTTTACCATTAAATCAACGCAAATTAGTTGAAAAAATAAAAAATTTGGTTATTGTAAAATTAGAAAGTCCCCTTTATAATAAATTTTAATTGTTGCAAATTTTTATTTTTTTTATTAAAATATTTTTATGAGGAAACTTTTTTTTGCAGTAATTTTTGTATTTTTGTTTAATTTTGTTTTTGCTGAGGATTGGTTTCATCTTTCTTGGAGAGTTGATGAACAAAAACCAAAATGGTTTTTTGGGAAATTAATGCCAACTAATTTTTCTTATATTTATCTTTCTTTTGATTGGGAAATTAATGATGAAGATAAAATTTTAACACCAGAAAATTCAAGAATTTTTATATCTATTAGTCCAAAATTTTTAAATTATGTTTTTGATTCAAATAAAAATCACCATAAAATTAAAATAATGATGCCACCAGGTACAAGTAGCTTTAAAATAAATGCAAAAATTCCTACAAGCTTTGGTTTTTTTGAGAAAAGTTGGAATTTTTATTTTCCAAAAAGAGAAGTTGTAGTTGTTAAAGATTCAGAACCACCAATTTTTAAAAAAGAAAATTCTGGTAGTTTTATTGCATTTCCTTTTTATTTTATAGCAAAAGATCTTGAAATTTCCTGGTTAAAAAATGGAGAGGAAACTAAATCAAACAAATTTTCTGGCGATCTTGCGGGTACAACATTAATGATTTCAAGCAAACAAAATCCATTAGAAAATTTAAGTATAAAATATTAATATGAATATTTTTAATATTCAAGAAGTTTTTGCTCAAAAAGCAATAGCATACGCACCCCAGTTTGGACTTCCAGGATTACCGGCAACAACTACGCCAGTTAATTATTCTAATGTTCTTCCAACAATATTTAAATTTATTTTTGGTCTTGGAATTGTAGCTACTGTTGTTTCTTTAATAATTTCTGGAATATTGTATATTTTTGCTGGTCCTGCTCCAAGTCTTGTTGCAAAAGCTAAAAAAAGAGTTTTAATGTCATTAATTGGTCTTATAATTTTACTTTTATCTAATTTTATCTTTAATCAAATCAATGAAGAATTAACAATGCCAAAATTAAAACTTGTTCAAATAAGCGAACTTTCCCAGGCACCAGGGATAAATTTACCAGCAAATGAAGTAGAATTATTGAAATTAAAAATTATGCTTTTGTATTTGTTAGCCTTAAAACCAGGAGAAAAAGTTTCTGTGGATATTGAATGGTCTACTAGTTATTACATAGAAGATGAAATAATAAAAGGCACATTAGCAAAAGCAGCTGTTGATTTAAATACGACTACGAATGCTATTTTAGATTGTATAAAAAAAGATTATAGTGGTTGTGATCCAAAAATTAAAGAGAAACTTAAAGTAAATTTTTTTATACTTTTGATGGCTAAATTTTTTGCAAATTTAGAAAAGGATTTTAGGAAAGAAATTGCGGATGTTGATATAGACAAATTAATAAGTAATATTTCAAACGCAGATGAAAATAATTATAAGACTTTTATTTCTACTCTTGATTCAGCTTTAGGAATTGGAGGGCAAGATAAATATAGCTTTGTTCAAATAGTAGGGCATCAAATTTTAGTAGAACCCGGTGGACACCTGAAATTATATGTTGCTATACCTACTAGTAGGACTATAACGGGTAAGAGAACAGGACATAACGAGACAGGTATTTTATGGGAAGAAGCTTTCAAAGAAACTTTTTCTAAAAATTTTTTCGATTCCCAAAAAGATAAAAAATTATATAAGAGCATTGTCTATGATATAACATATTTAACAAAGATAGAAATTAAGCTCCCAAATTTTTACTTTCAAAATTTAACTTCTATAAAAGATTTTATAACAGAAGTTGAGGGTGTATCCAAAAATATAGAAATAAGATATCCACCAGAAAGTATTTTATTAAGCTCAAAGTTTAAAGAAGCATTTAAAAAAGCTAATCAAGAATTAAAAAATGAGATAGGTGGGAGAGAACCAACTTGGTTAACTCCTTATAACCGTTTACTCATTGAAATCACAGAAGCATTTCCTCCAGGCGTTTATCATAAAGATTACAAGCATTATAATGGCGAAGCTATAGATGTTAGTCTTTATAAATATTATGCAGGAGAGCCAGGGGGAGGGGAAGGTAGTTGGGCTATTGGCGATTATAGGGAAAGAGCAGCTATATTTATAAGTAAATTAGCCGCGATGGATGATATTAAAGTAATACTTTTTGAATATTCTCAAGGAGATAAACTTTATAATTGTTTAAGTAAATTAAATGGTTTTAATCCTGATAGAGAATTTACTTTAGAGGATATTAATAATAACAATACTAGTTTATCTAAAAATTTTTGTTCTTGTGACTCTTTTTCTATTTCGGAGGATAAAATTTATTGTAATTTTTTAAGAGAATTTATATATAAATTAATTGATATTACAAAAAAATCAAATATTGCCGAAGAGAAGAAAATAAAATTCGCCCATTATCCAACCACCAAAGGAAACCCAATTCATATAGAGGTAAAATAATATGAAAATAGATAAAATAACAATAATTTTAATAATAATCTTTATCTTGGTTATAGTTGGGATTGGGTTTTTGTTTAATTATTTTTTAAGAGAAACAAAAATACCAGAACTAAAAGAAGAAACTAAAATAAAACCTGAGGTTGGAATTTTAAAGGAAGTTTTAGAAACCACAACAGAAGCTCAAAAATTGGCAACCGAAACAGAAGAAACAGCAACAAAAACTGAAGCAAAAGAAGAAGTAAAAGAAGAAAAAAAAGAAGTTTATAGAGTTTTTTATAAAAATCCAATTTTAACATTCAAAATCTATAAAGATAAACTTTATTTTTATGATTTAAAGGAAAAAACATTAAGCTATTATAGTTTTCAAAACGATCTTGTGATACCAATTTATAAAAATGAAAAAGTTGTAGATGTAATTTGGGGGCCGAATGACAATTTATTTTTATTTAAACTATGGCAAGATAATAAAATTTCATTTTTAATTTTAGATGTTTTAGAAGATTCAGTCTATAATTTGAGCAATGATATAAGAGAAATTAATTTTTTGGATAAAAATTTTGTTGCCCATATAAAAACAGAAAATCAAGATTATTTTGCTCTTTTAGATAAAAAAGGAAAAATTTTAAAGAAAATAAAAGATGTTAGTTTTGAAGAAATTAAAATTGTACCAATAGATAAAAATAACTTTTTAGTTTTTGAGCTCCCATCAAATAAAGTCTCAAGTTATGTTTGGATTTATAATACAAATGGTTTTTCAAAAATTCTTACAAATGAATCAACCGGTGTTTTTGCTTTGCCAGTTTCATTAAATCAAGTTTTAGTTAATAAAATAGAAAACACAATAGAGACAAAAATTATTGATTTGAAAGGAAAAACAATAAAAATATTACCAGAAGTTTTAGCAATAGAAAAATGCACAAATTATTCAGATCTTATTTGCGCCATTGGACCTGAAGTTGATTTAGATTCTTGGTATTTTTATAAAACCGCAGCAGAAAATGATGAAATTTTTGTTTATTCTTCTAAAAAAAATGACTTTACAACTTTTAAACTTGAAAAATCTTTCGATATTTTATATCCTCAAATTTTAGATAAAAAAATTTATTTTATAGATAAAAATTCCTGGGATTTGTATGAATATGAAATTAGCTTTTAATATATTTTTTAAAAATTAAATTTTCTAAAAAACTAAAAATACTAAATAAAAACCAATAAAGCAAAATTCCAGATGGTTGCACTGCTAAAATTACAATAACAAGACCTAAAATAAAATAATAAAATTTTGGAATATTTTTAATTGAAATAAGTGGTAAAAATGTTGCAATAAGAGTTGGAAAGAAAAAATAAAATGATGGTTGCTTAAGATCAATACCTAAAAATAAAGAATTAATATCTTGCATTTTAGAGATAGAATTTATTGATTTATAAATTTGAGCAAGAATTATAACTTGAATAACCATTAAGATTATTCCTAAAAATGGATTTACTTTCTCTTCTTTATAAAATTTTGCTATTTCTTTGCTAAATTCTTCACTTTCAATTTTATATTTTTTTTGAATTTCTTTTATTTTTTCATTAAGTTTTTCCATCTTTTTTTGCTGTTTAAAGTTTAAATAATCTAATGGTAAAAGCAAAATCTTAAGCAAAATAGTAAAAACTAAAATAGCTATTCCAAGATTTTGAAAATTTTGATAAAAATAAATTATAATGTTTGTCAACATTGATTGCTTTGTTTTAAAAGATCAAAAACTTCTTTTATTTTTTCTTTTAAAACCCAAAAGTTAGTTTCTAATTTTAACATAAAAATTAAAAAATCAAAACTACCAATATCTATGTAATCTCTTAAGATTGTTTTAATTTTCCTTTTTATTTTGTTTTTAATAACAGATTTTTTAGTTAATTTTTTTGGAACTATTACAGCAAATCTTGGAAAATCCAAATTATTCTTTTCATATTTGACTAAAAAATAATCTGTTTTAATAACTTTTGCATTTTGCATTATATTCTTTTTTCTTGGTAAAATATATTTTTTCTTTAACATCTTACTTTAAAATTTTAATTGAATCTTTAAATATTCCAATAGTCCCATCATCAGTTCTTAAAAATTTTATATTTAATTTATTTAAAAGATCTATTGTTTCTTTATGTGGATGTCCGTATGGATTAGGCCCTACTTGGATTATTGCAATTTTAGGATTAGTTAATTCTAAAAGTTCAGATGAAATGTTATATTTTGATCCATGATGAGGAACTAAAAGATAGTCTGTTTTAATATTAAAATTTTTTATTTTATCTAAAAAATTTAATGGAAGATCTGCTAAAAACAAAAATTGATTTTCCCCTTGTATAAGTTTTATTACTAAACTTTTTTCATTATCTTTTTTTGCATCATAACCATCATTTAAAACTACAAAAAATGAATTTCCAGCTAAAATAGTACTTCCATTTTTAAGTTCAAAAATTTTAATTTTATTTTCTTTTAGTATATTTATTAATTCTCTTTCTTTAGGATTATTAAAATCTATTTTTGGCAAAAAAGCTAATTTTATTTTGTATATTTTTAAAATTTCATTAATTCCTTTCCAATGATCTTTATCAAAATGAGAAAGAAAAATTCCATCAATTTGTTTTTTCCAAAATGGCAATATCTTTTTTAATTCATAAATTATTTTTTTATCTTTTCCAGCATCATAAAGAAAGAAATTCCTTTTTTCTAAAATTCCAACTCCACCACTTTGACCAACATTTAAAAAATAAACAGAATCTTTTATTTTGATAAATTCAAAAATTACATAAAAACTTGAAAATAAAGCTAAAATTAGAAAGTAAAATAAAAATTTTTTAACTTTTAAACTGTCCATGCAAAATCAGGTAAATTTTTATTTTTAATTATTAAAAATGCAAAATATAAATAAATAAAAATAACAAAAATTTTTGGAATAAAAATTTCAATTTCTAAATTAAATGATGCAAAAATTTTTGCTAAAAAGTAAAAAGATTGAATTAAAAATTCATTAATTATTTTAATTGGCAAAAAATTTAAAAATGGTAAAGATAAAATTTGATAAATAAAAAATACTGGATAAAATGGCAAAATAATTAAATTTAAAAATATTCCGCTTAAAGGAAAATAAGAAAAATTATAAAGTAAAAATGGAAGAAGAAAAATTTGAACAGCTAATATTTCAACTAAAACAGAATCTTTTAAATTTTTTGGCAAAAATTTCTCTATTACATATCTAAAATAAAAAAGTCCTAAAATTGCTAAAATTGAAAGCTGAAAACTTAAATCTAAAATAAAATTAGGTTTTATTAATGTTAAAATTAAAATTATTCCCAAAATTATATTTCTAATCAAGACCGGTCTTCCTAAAATTTCAAAAAAGAAAATTAAAGATACCATTAAAGCTGCTCTCCAAGTTGCGCTTTCGCTTATCATAGTTGCAAAAAGAAAAATAAATAAAATTAAAAAGACTAAAATAATTTTTCTATTTATAAAATTTTTGAAAAAATTAATTAAAATATAACAAAAAAGAGTTAAATTTTGTCCAGAGACAACTAAAAGATGCAATAATCCTGATTTTTTAAAAATTTCTTCAATTTCTTCAATTGGTTTTTGGCCCAAAATAATCCCTTTTAAAATTTGCGAAGAATCAAAACTTAAATTTTCATCAATAAATTTGTTTATTTTTTCTTTTATCTTGAAAATTTTATTTAAAAAACCGCTACCACTTATTATTTCAGATTTTTTTAAAAAAGCTACATAATATATTCCTTTTTTATTTAAAAATTCATCATTTGTTTTTTGAATCTCATCTCTTAAAATAATTTTATCCCCTGGATATATTTTTTCTTTTGAAATAATAGCAATTCCTTTATTTGTAATATAAAAAGAATTATTTGAAGAACTTACTGAGACCACTGTTGGTATTTTAATATTCTCAACCTTATTTATAGATGCTCTTAGAAAACCTAAAACTATGCCAATTAAAGTAATAAAAATTAAAATTAAAAAATTTTCTTTCTCCTTTATTGCAAAAAATAAAATAAAAGATATTATTAAAATTACGCTAAAAACTTTAAAGTAAAAAAATAAACCAATTAAAAAACCTAGGCAAAAAACAAAAAATAAAAAACTCATTAAATATTATAAAAGACGTAGATCTAAAAGAAAAATTTAGTAAGTTTTTAACTTAGTTTTTATTCTTTAAAATACATTTAAAATAAGGATAATAGTTTAATTTAATTAATTCTCCGCCCTGCTTTTTGCAATAATTTTTTAATTTAAATATTTCTTCAAATGTCATTCCTAAAGAAGTACATCTTTTGTATATTAAATCCGAAGTGCATATATAAGATACACATACACTTGGGCCATACAAAGATTGACAAAAAATTAATTTACTGCAATTTTTTTCAGATAAATTGCTACAAATAAATTCTTGAAGATACAATGTAATTCCTCTATTAATATGCAAAATAATTAGAAATATTATTATTAAAATGAATACGAATATTTTCATTTTAATTTTTGCTATGGTATAATTAATTTTTGCTAAGTAATTTTTAGTTTTATCCTTATAAATCAGTTTAAAATTCGCAAGATCCGTTGTTGCCCCGGTAGCTCAATTGGTAGAGCAACTGGCTCTTAACCAGGAGGTTGGGGGTTCGACTCCCTCCCGGGGCACAAATAGAAAGGCAAAAGGCAAAAGTCAAAAGTCAAAAGGCAAAAGATATAGAATTTATGAAATACGCGAAATTATACGAAATTAAAACGAACCAATAAGAAATTGTTATTCGCGTCCATCCGCGTTGTATCCGCGTTAATCCGTTGTGGAGGGGTGCGAGAATTGGCTAATCGGCCGGTCTTGAAAACCGGTGGCCTTTGTGGCCTTGTGGGTTCGAGCCCCACCCCCTCCGCAAAATTTTTTAAAAATTAAAAATGCAAATACTCAAAGTCTCGGCTACCTTTTTTAAAAATTTTTTTAACTTATGGATATAATTTCGCATGCGATTTGGGGCGTAACTTTTGTAAGGAAAAAAGAATTTTTTTGGTTAGCAATGTTTTTTGGTGCCTTACCTGATCTTATCTCTACCGGTATTGGCTCTTTATATTCTTTTTTAAAAACAGGATCTTTTTTAAAAGAAAATTGGTGGCTTAATTTACCAATTTGGTCAAAACATTTATATTTTCTTTCTCATAGTATTTTTGGAGTTTTAATTTTATTTTTTATTCTTTTTCTATTTAAAAGAAAATTTTTAATTTTAATAATTCCCTACTTTTTGCATATTTTTATAGATTTATTTACTCATAGAGGTGATCCAATTTTTAGACTTTTTTATCCTTTTATAAGTTATAGCACTGAAAGAGTTTTTGGTATTAATTGGTGGGAAAGTTCATTTGTAATTTTATTGAATATAATTTTAATTGTTGGTATTAATCTTTTTATATTTTTAAAAAATAAAATTTATGGAAAAATTAGAGAAAGTTAAAAAGGAGAAAATTGTTGAAGTTAAAGGAAGCCCCGGTCAAATTTTTGAAGCAATAATGAAAGGAATTAAAAGTTTTAATTTTGGCGAAGTTGTAGATTTCGATATTAAAGAAGGCATTTTCGAAGTGTTATATAAAGATGGAGAGATAAGAAAATTTAAACTTGAGCACTTAGAAGGAAAGAAATTTAAAATTAAGGAAGTTTAGAAATAAAATTTTTTATAATCCTTATGATTGAAAAAATTTTAGAATTTAGTAAAAAATTAATTTTAATTAAATCAACGAGCGAAAATAAAAAAGCATTGGATGATGTTTTAAGATTTAGCCTCTCTGAGTTAAAAGAATATCCAAAGATAATATTTGAATCTAAAGGAGTAAAAAGTGCTTTGATTTTTAATAAAAAAGGCAATTTTAAAAAATTTAAAATCATTCTTAATGGACATTTAGATGTAATTCCAGGTAAAGAAAATCAATACAAACCAGTAATAAAAGGGAATAGGTTATATGGAGTAGGAGCTGCTGACATGAAAGCAAGTGTTAGTTGTATGATTTTTGTATTTAAAGAAGTTGCTAAAAAAGTTAATTATCCTTTAGCCTTACAATTGGTTACAGATGAAGAAGTGGGAGGGTTTAATGGTACAAAATATCAAATAGAAAAAGGGATAAGATCTGATTTTGTAATTGTAGGAGAATCTACCAACTTTAATATTGAAAATAAAGCTAAAGGAATACTTTGGTTAAAAATTTTTACTAAAGGAAAGACTGGACATAGTGCAAGACCGTGGATGGGAGAAAATGCTATTTTTAAAATGAACGCTTTTTTACAAAAATTAAAAGAAAAATACCCCTGGCCCAAAAAAGAAAATTGGGTTACTACGTTTAATATTTCTTCTATTAAGACTAACAATGAAGCTTTTAATAAAATTCCTGATTATTGCGAGGTTTGGTGCGATATTCGTTATATTCCAGAAGAGAAAAATCAAATTTTAAAAAATCTTAAAAAATTACTTCCTAAAGGATTTATTTTAAAAACTTTAATTAATGAGCCACCATTTTACGTAAGTGAAAGAAATCCTTATGTGAAACTTTTAGTTAAATCAATAAAAAGTAAAACAAAAAAAGGAGGAAAACCTATAGGTGGTCATGGTTCTTCTGATGCAAGACATTTTACAAGAGTTTCTTGTCCAGCTGTTGAGTTTGGTCCTATTTATGGAGGAATTGGAAGTGATAATGAATGGGTTGATATTCCAAGTTTAGAGAAATATTTTCAAATTTTAAAAAATTTTTTATTTTCTTTACATTGAATTTTCTTAAATTTTGTTACAGCAGGCTTACTTTAGCCCGCTTTTAAGCTGGCTTTTTTATTTTTTAAAATAAAATTCTTCCCACTTGACAAGCATTTAAATTTGTATATAATATTAAATATTGCAAATCAAAACTAAAAACAAAGGAGGAATCTAAAATGAAACTCTTTGTGCAAGAAGAAATAGTCCAAAATCCTACAATTTTTCTAAGTTGGTGTCTTGAAAGAAATGAAGTTGAGGAGTTAAAAAGACGTGGGGCGAAAAATCCTTGTATGTTACTCTCCGTAGTCAATGACTATGGAGAAACAGATAGGTATGTTGTTCCTTTGGAAGAAGGAGCAACATACATTCAATTAAGACGACCAAGAAAGAACAAGATTTTAGCTATAGTAATCTGGCGAGACGATGGAAATGTTTCGAAAATTAAAAATGAATTGTTATCTCGAAGAGTTTTATACGAGGTAGAGGTTCTTGATTATTTAAAAGAAAATTTTCTTGGAAAAGAGAATTATGGTGATAATCATATGTTAACTAGAGATATTGCAAGATTGTCTACTCAAAGCGAAATAGAAGTTATTGTGCCTGAAAACATTTTTGCAAAGAAACCCCCTAAATGGGAATGGTGGTGGGTCAACTTATGGTTTGAAAGAGAGCCCAAAGATCAATGTCAGTATAGAAGGAGACGGTTCATTGCTTATACTATCCAGCCTCCAATTGTTTTTTTGTGGGTCGTTTTAATTACATTTTTCAGATTTTTAGCTGCTTTTATGTTGTTGTTTTGTGGTTTAAGAAATGTGAATTTAAAACCAATAATTCACCCATTTAAATACTCTTCTTCTGATATTTGGTACTACGTGGAAAAAAATGATTCGATTTTTTTAACAACTAAAACTGGTAAACCTCGTCATTGGTTATTTTTATTTTTCAGCCCACCAATTATATTAATTTTTTTGTTAGCTGTTATATATATAAGAGTGTTCTTCCCCGAGATACCTTTCTTTAATTTGATTTCAAAATGGTATCATTATATTATTGTTACGTTTATAGTAATGATTATATTCGTTGCTATGGTCTATTCAATTAAAATAATTTTTAAATTCCTTAAAATGATTTTTAATTTTTTAAAACCTTCAGTTTCTACGACACCATTAACAATAAGAAAAATTGAAAGAAAAATTGAAAGCACATATCAGGAAATTAAAAAGAAAAAAGAAGAAAAAAAAGAAAAAGAGCTAATGCAATTGCTATGTGATTTTAAAGAAGAACCTAGAGAAACTAGAGAAAAGAAAAAGACTGTGTACTTGAGATTTTTAGAAATAAAGGCAAAGTTATGCAAACCTTTTGCTTTGTAAAAATAAATTAAAGCCTCCGGAATTTTTATCCGGGGGCTTTTTATTTTTAAAAAATAATTTTTAATGACTCACTTGACAATCATTTAAAATTGTATATAATATTAAAATTAAATATTGCAAATCAAAACTAAAAAAAGAAAAAGGAGGGAAAAGATATGAAAGAATTTAAAATCGAGAAAATAAAGAGAGAGGCTTATTTTATTAGAGAATTTTTTGATGTTATAAAACCAGTTTTTCGTACAAAGGAGTTTGAAGATTTTATGAGTATGTTCCCGTTTAATATTTTTTTTAGGTGTGAATGTAATAGCTGTTATGGGTTGAACAATGAAATTAATATACTTGATATACCTGAATATAAAAGAGAAAAAAGAGGCTATACAAAAATTATTCGCACAGAACCATTAATACTTGCTTCTTATAACCAATCATTTAGATACTCTTATTACTCTTATTTAGAAACACATAAAAAATTGATTGAAATAAATCTGATTAGAGCGATTTACTTTTCTGATGTGCTAGTATTTTTGGTTTATATGTCATCTGAAAATAAATTGCGCGACTTAAAAAGGATAGTGGAGATTCCTTTATTTTTCGAAAAGTATATAAATTTTTTAAACCTTTCAACCGAGGAAAGATATGGTTTGTTTTTATGCATAGATTTTTTACATAAAGAAATTAGATTATTTAGAGAGCCAGATTATCGTGCACATGATGATTTTAATAAAATAGAGGCAAAAATGAATTTTGTATATACACTTTGCAAAGATGATTATTTAAGTGATTATTTAGGGTTAGAAGAAAAAAATCCTGATCCTAAAATTGTAGAAAGTTTATTTAAAGACTTAGAGAGTATAATAGATGTGTGTTATGAATATATTACAAAGCATGCTCCCGAAATTATTAAATTAATAGAAAAATTTTTAAAGCAAAAAACAAAAGAAAATCAAAAATTAAAAAATTCAATTAAAAATATTAAGAAGCACATATAATCAAAATAAAAAGTGGGCCCATTGTGGTCCACTTTTTATTTTTTAAAAATAAAATTTTTGTTTTATGGCTCGCTGTTTTTGTTTTTCAAATTCTTTTTTCTTTAATTTCTCTCTTTTTTCGTATTTTTTCATTGCTTGAACTATTGCTAATTCAACTTTTACTAAATTTCTTGTTATATAAACTTTTGTTGGCACTAAAAGATATTTTTTTTCATTCAAATAACTTGCTATTTCATATATTTCCTTTTTTTTCAAAAGAAGTTTTTTTGGTCTATCTGGTTGCCAATTTAAAGGAACATTTTTTGGTTGATAAGGTGGTATATTAAAATTTAAAAGCCAAACTTCTCCTTTATGAATAACACCATAACTTGAACTAATATCTCCAGAGCCTTTTTTAATGCTTTTAACCTCAAAACCAAAAAGCACAATTCCAGCCTCGTATTTTTCAATTATTTTATAGTCTCTTTCAACTCTTTTATTTATTAACATATGTTAAAATTATATACTTTAAAATTTTCTAAAAAAATAAAATTTAAAACCAGAATACAAAAATCCCAAAAGCCACAATTGTCTCTAGGTGCACTTTGACTCTTTTATTTATTAACATTTTTAATTCTTATAAAGCAGAGTGAACTGTGGTGGCTTTAATTAATTTATAAACAAATTCTTCTTTAGATGTGATAGCTCTTTTATTTATTAACATATGTTAAAATTATATAATGGATCTTTTAAGTAAAAAGATTGCTCTAAATTTAATTTTAATTTTGATAACATTTCTTTTATTTTTAAATGAAATAAATTATTTTGGCACTTTTGGAAAATTAATTTTTTATTTTTTTAAAGCAACATTTGGTTATTTAAGATTTTTTCTTTACATTTTAATTTTAGTTTTTGCACTGAATAATATTTTAAATTTTTTGAAAATTAAAAAAATTTATTTTGTTTTAGTTTTTTTGCTTTCTTTTTTAATTTTTCCTTTTTGGGGAGGGGTTTTCGGAAAATTTATTTCTAAAATTTTTAAAATATTCGGCAATTTTAAGGATGTTTTAATTACTATTTTAACATTTTTAGTTTTCTTTTTAATTTATAAAGATTTGAAAAAACCCGAAGAACCAAAAGCAGAAGAAAAAAAGAATGAAAAATTAAAATTAAAAGATTTAGCAGAAGAAAAATTAATAAAAAAAATAAAAAATTTGAAAAAAGAAGTTGAAGTAAAAGAGGCTCCAGTTAAAAAAGAAGAAAATTGGGTTTTAAATATTAAAAGTAAAAAATGGGCATTGCCGCCAATTGAACTTTTAGAAAGAAAATTTGAATTGCCAAAACCAGAAGATTTAAAAGCTAATGCTCAAATAATAAAACAAACATTAGAAAATTTTGGAATTGAAGTTGAAATTGGGCCAATTTTAGTTGGACCATCTGTAACTCAATATACAATAAAGCCTCCGCAGGGAATGAAACTTAATAAAATCACAGCACTTCAAGATAATATTTCATTAGCCTTAGCAGTGCATCCAATTAGAATAGAAGCTCCAATACCAGGAGAATCTTTGGTTGGTATTGAAGTTCCAAATAAAACAAAAATTCCTGTTCCACTTGGTTGGATTTTAGAAAATTCAAATTATAAAAATTCTCATCCACTTTCTTTTTATCTTGGAATTGATCTAAAAGGTAAAATTATCGAAGCTAATCTTTCAAAACTACCTCATTTACTTATTTGCGGCGCTACTGGATCTGGTAAATCTGTTTTTATTCACAATATTTTAATTTCTTTTTTAATGAAAAACACTCCTGATATTTTAAGATTTATTTTGGTTGATCCTAAAAGAGTTGAACTTTCTCATTATGCAAACATTCCTCATTTAATTACAGATCCAATTTTAGAAGCAAAAAAAACAGTTGGCGCTTTTAAATGGTTAATAGAAGAAATGGAAAGAAGGTATCAGGTTCTTTTAAATTTTAAAGCAAGAGATATTGAAAGTTACAATCTTAAAGTATTAAAATTAAGAGCTAAAAAAGAAAAAATAGAATTTATGCCTTATATTGTTATGGTTATTGATGAGCTTGCTGATTTAATGGTTTTGGCCGGAAAAGAAATTGAAGCTTCTATTGTAAGATTAACACAAATGGCAAGAGCAACTGGAATTCACCTTATTTTAGCAACCCAAAGACCGTCTACTGATGTAATTACTGGATTAATTAAATCTAATATTTCTGCAAGAGTTGCTTTTCAAGTTCCTTCTCAAATAGATTCAAGAATAATTTTAGATCAGGCTGGGGCAGAAAAACTTCTTGGCTCTG